>Ga0207130_1191_pt1 | contig 18099 bp, 14 predicted proteins | sample Alteio_BWMinHeat_16_FD_153545 | JGI IMG/M metagenome (GOLD analysis project Ga0207130, IMG submission 153545) | Enriched cells from forest soil in Barre Woods Harvard Forest LTER site, Petersham, Massachusetts, United States -... | ecosystem: Environmental > Terrestrial > Soil > Temperate forest >... | reverse complement strand
GCCATCCACGGTGAGCACGGCGGCTATGCGGCGCACCTTGGGATCGTAAAAAATAAGATTGTTCTTGCGGGCGGAAAGGGCAATGGCTATACGCGTACCATCACTACTGGCGGCCACACTACGAGGGGCGCTCCAGGCGCGCAAATCGTAGAGTTGCACGGTGGATTCAACAATTCCCATGGGATGCGCCGGGAAAATTTCAAGCTTGGGATGAACCTCGTCTGTGCCACCGCTGATTACGATGACGCCATCCAGGGTCTGCGACCAGGCAAGATCATGAGGATGAGATTGTACCTCGCGCTCAGAGTGCACGGTCAAATCACCGGAAAAAATATGTAACTGGGAATCGTTCTGCATTAAGGCAAAGAGAGTATCCCCTGGCCCAAAAGTCAGCGCCATAACGGCAGAAGGCAGCCTAGTCATGGACCGTACGTGTCCATTTTCCGTGGAAAAGACGCGCAGGGTCCCGTCGAGAGCTCCAGAGGCCAGCAGTTTTCCATCGCCGGAGATGGCCAGCGAGCGACTGGAAGTTCCAGCGATAACCGGCACGGGGGCGGGCTCGTTGGAGTGAAAAATCTGGGATGCCACCCAAAACGCACCCAGAACAAGCACGACAACAACGGCGATGATCAACCACCAGTTGGTTTTGACGCGCCGGAGCGAGGGAGTGCCCTTGCCTTGTAGAGGCTGAGGCTCTCGGTAAACGGTTCCACCCATTGGGGAGAGTATACGATGGAGACACTCTCAGGGAAACCACTCAGGAGGCCATGTCCTTCAAAACAAAACCCAGACCCTATTGAGGACTGGGTTTGAAAAAGAGGGGTAGACGGGGTTAATTGTTAATTCTGTACTTTTTGAACTTTATCGGCCTGAGGACCCTTTTGACCCTGGACAATTTCAAACTCAACCTCGTCACCTTCCTGAAGGCTCTTGTATCCCTCAGAGATGATGGCGCTGTAGTGGACGAAAACATCAGGTCCTTCGTCACGCCCGATAAATCCAAATCCCTTCGCGTTGTTGAACCACTTAACTTTACCTTTCATTTGAGACACTTACTCTTCCTCCGTACCTCGGGTCCAGCCCGCAGTTGCGGAGTGAACACACGAGTTTCTTACCTGACGGTTGCTTCAAGCAGGTTTTATTGCTTCACGGGGGGAGGCCAACCCAATAGGGCCAGCTTGCCAAGCAATGAGAAACCTGTTTGCTGGCATTGTTTAACCTAATTTTAGCGGCGATACCGCCACTGTTGTCAAGTTAGTAACCACCGGCGCATGCCGGCAGTTGCTCCTGGGGGGAAGATCTGTGAGCGGAAGTATCGTATCGCGAGATGCCCTTAAACGCAATCAAAGAAAATGCTTAGGCCCGTAATTTGCGCTCCAGCCATAAGATGGAGGCAATGGTTTTGGCATCTTGAATGGCGCCGCTGACGGTCATACGCACGGCTTTAGGCAGCGGAACAAGGTGTATGGTGATGACTTCATCTTCTTCCGGGGTAGCTTTACCCTTACGAATGTCATGCGCCAGGAAAACCGACATGCGTTCATCCAAAAATCCCGGACTTACGTAGAAGCGGAGAGCCAAACTCCACCGGCTTGCCGTATATCCCGTTTCTTCCTTCAACTCGCGCTTGGCGGCGGCAAGCGGGGCTTCGCCGGGATCAATTTTTCCCGCAGGCAGCTCCCAAAGCATGCCGCCTGTAGCGTGGCGGTATTGCCGCTCTAAAAGGACACGAGGCGTAGCCCCAGCGCTCTCCACGGGCAGAATGACGACAGAGCCGGGATGGCGAACGATGTCGCGGCGAGCGATGTATCCGCCGGGCTCCCGTACCTGTTCGGTAACAACATTGAATATCGGGCCGCGAAAGACAACCTTGGAGGAAATTACACGAGAGGCTTTTGTCTTGCGTGAATTGGACATGGGAAATAGTAGCATTGCCGGATTGAGTCATCGGGTCATTGAATCATTGAGTCATTGAAGAATTGTGTAATCGGGTAATTCTGGGATTGCCCGCTGCTCGAATGCTATCCTTGCCCGGATGGCTACCAGACCCAGCATTACCCTGATTGGCGCGGGGAATCTTGCCGGCGCATTGGCTGTAGCATTGCACCGGGCGGGATACCGGATTGACGAAATTGTGGCTCGTCCGACATCGCTCCGCCGCACCCAGCGGCTGGCCCGGCAAGTAAGGGCCCGCGCGGTGGCCAGTTCAAAGGCCCGGCTTTCTGCGGAGATCATCTGGTTTTGTGTGAACGATGACAGTATTCGCAGCAGCGCAGAAGACTATGAGCCTGGAACCACGTGGAAGGGAAAGATCGCGTTACATTCTTCGGGCGCGCTAGGCAGCGATGAGCTGCGTGCGCTGAAGCGGCGGGGGGCGGCGATTGCATCGGTCCATCCGATGATGACGTTTGTAGCGGGCAAGGTGGTCAGCATGAGTGGCGTAGCTTTCGCTCTTGAGGGTGACGCCATCGCCGTGCGGGCCGCGCGACGTATTGCCAGGGATTTAGGAGGCTATCCGTTCCAGATTCGCAAAGAGAACAAGGCCCTCTACCATGCGATTGGGGCGTTTTGCTCGCCGCTGATCATCGCGTTGCTTACTGCGGGTGAAAAAGTGGCGAGGCAAGCCAAAATCCCCCAGGCGGAGATGCCGCGGGTGATACAGCCCATCTTGCTGCGCACCATCGAGAACTACGTGAAGCAGGGCGCAGCGGCCTCGTTCAGCGGACCGATCAAGCGGGGTGACGTGGAGACGATCCGCAAACATCTTGCGGCCTTAAAAAAAGTACCGCTGGCCCGGGCGGCCTACGTCGCGCTGGTGCGTGTGGCGTTAGGCGCGCTGCCGGTGGGGAACAGGAAGCAGCTTGAGCGGATCCTGCAGAATTAAACCGCAGAGGACGCAGAGGAACGCGAGGCTTTTGGGATTGTTTCACCACAGAGGCACAGAGAAAAGCAAAAGCCTTCGCCGCCTATTGACGCAGACGAACGCAGATCGCAAAAGAGCCTAGAGTTAAGATTCTTTGGCCCAATAGGGATTCCACGTCGCTGCGCTCCTCGGAATGACAAACCAAATGGATTAGCACGAAGCGCAATCATCTCTTCCCAAAATGGGTCAGTTTTTGTTTTCAAAGCTGCGCACAAATTCCACCAGGGAGCGCACGGGGACACCGCTAGGACCCTTGGCGATCCAGGATTTGTTTTCTTCCATCCAGGCGACACCAGCGATATCGAGATGGATCCAGGGAGTTTCATCCACGAACTCCTTCAGGAACATGGCGGCGGTTACAGCTCCGCCCCAGCGTCCGCCGCTGTTCACGATGTCGGCGATCCCGGAGCGGATCAGCTCCTGATACTCGCCGTCGAGCGGCAGCCGCCACATCTTTTCTCCGGAGCGCTGTAAAGCCTTGGAAAAGCGTTCGTAGATATCGTCATTGTTAGCGAAAACGCCAGCATTCACCATGCCCAGCGCTACGACGCAGGCACCGGTGAGTGTGGCGGCATCAATGAGATGAGTGCAGCCGAGCTGGCGGGCGTAATAGAGGCCATCGGCGAGTACAAGACGGCCTTCGGCATCGGTGTTGATGATTTCGATGGATTTGCCCGACATGGCAATCTGCACGTCGCCAGGTTTCTGTGCCTTGCCGGATGGCATGTTTTCCGTAGCGCAGACAATGCCAATCACATTGATCTTAGGCTGCAGCAGGGCAATGGCACGCATGGCGCCGATCATGGCCGCACCGCCGGCCATGTCATATTTCATCTTTTCCATGCCGTCGGCGGGCTTGATGGAAATCCCGCCCGTGTCAAAAGTAACGCCTTTGCCTACCAGGCCCAACACCGGTTTTTCCGGCGCGCCCGGAGGCGAGTAGCGCATGACAATCAGGGCAGGCGGTTCATCAGAGCCCTGCGCCACGCTCCAGAATGCCCCCATCTGGAGCTGCCGGATGGCGTCGCCGTCGAGGATCTCGCATTTCAAATGCGGCGACTTGATTTCTTCGCACATCTGGCGAGTACGGGTGGCGAGTATGGTGGGAGTCATCCGGTTGCTCGGCTCGTTGACCAGTTCGCGAGTGAAGTTCTGCGACTCGCCGACAACGCGTGCTTCCTGTAGAGCACGGTCTAACTCCTGCTGGTTGCCATTGGCCGGAGCTACAACTGTGAACTCATGCACGCTCTGGTCTTTGCGGTCGGATTTGTAAGTATCAGGATCGAAGTCACCTACCAACGCTCCTTCGACGATGGCCCTTACCGCATTGTTTGCACCGTCAAAACCGGAAGGCGTCAGGAAGGCGAGCTTGCGTAACCCCTTAGGCTTCAGAAAGCGCACCGCCGTGCCGGCGGCTTTGCGCAACTCATAAGCGGAAAAGTTTTTCGCCTTGCCTCCGCCGATGATCAGCAACCGCTTGGCCTTCAATCCGCGCGGAGCATGAAGCAAAACAGTTTCAAGCGTCTTGCCGGTAACTTCGCCGCTCGAAATCAGGTCAGCTACGGCATCAGCAACAACTTTTTCTTCGGTGGCAACCCGGGCGGAATTCTTGTCTTTTTCGCCATTGTCGAGGGCAATTACGGCCAGGCATTCGGTTTCGATTTCAGCAGGGTTTGCGATTTTTAATAACGTTTGCATTTTGTCACCACAAGCATAATTTTTACCACAGAGACACAGAAAAGATTTGGTAATCGGGTAATTGTGTAATTGGGTAATTGCAGATTCATGCATAGCTGAATTACACAATTACCCGATTACGCAGTTACTCAATTCTCCGAGCCTCTGTGCCTCTGTCTCTCTGTGGTTAACTAGCTTCTTCGCGCGCGCGAGATCGCGGCGCGGGCTTCGGCATCGGCGGTTTTGCGACGCTCGGTTTCGCGCTTATCCCAGAGTTGCTTGCCGCGGGCCAGGGCCAATTCACATTTTGCCCTGCCATTCTTAAAATAAATGCGCGTGGGGATGAGCGTCAGCCCCTTTTGCTGGGTTTTGCCGATCAGCTTGCGCAGTTCTTCTTTGTGAACCAGCAGCTTGCGAGTCCGCAGAGGCGCGTGATTAAAAATGTTGCCGTGATCGTAGGGGCCAATATGTGCGTTCAACAGCCATAACTCGCCATCTTTGATAATTCCGTAGGCATCTTTCAGGTTGGCGTGGCCGGCGCGGATAGATTTGACCTCAGTGCCACTCAATATCATGCCGGCTTCAAATTTTTCGAGCAGAAAGTAGTTGTGCGATGCCGAGCGGTTTACGGTGGCGTCGCGCTCACCGCTCGCGACAGGATCACGTTTGGTGTTCTTGGGCTTCTCCGGGCGGTTCTGGTGTGAGGGCTGGCGCGGCATGGCAAAACTTTACTCTTACGACGCAATGACTAAGGTAACTTTGTATGCTAGCACACGAATTTTAGCGGGCAATGCGATGTATAATGCTTGCTTCCTGTGTTTTATCGGGTTCACCCGCTTAGTATGACATAGGGATATTTTTTTCCACCGGATGGGGTATTTGAAAACCTTTTTTTCTGCCTTGAATCCAAGTTCCTATATGAACCAATTCAGTGTTCGTCTGGTATTGGTTATTTGCCTGTTAACTTCGCCTGTGCTTCAGGCCGAATCACCTGGTTCCCTCTATAAAAAGGGGAAGGACGCGGAGGCAGCCCAAAAATACGAAACCGCATATGAGTTTTTCAAGCAGGCCTACGATAAAGATCCCAAGGATTTACGCTACCGGACAGCCTTCGAGCGTACCCGGTTTTATGCAGCGGCGGTGAAAGTCCATCGCGGCCAGCTTCTGCGTGACGGGGGCAGGTTAGAAGACGCGCTGGCGCAATTTGAGGCGGCGGCTGCCATTGATCCCTCCATGGACATTGCCCAACAGGAGATCCGCCAGACGCGCCGCATGATAGACGAGGCCAACCAAAAACCGCCTTCCTCGGAAAATGAAATACTATCGCAAGGGCCTATTTCCACTATGTTGCAACAGGCGCAGGGGCCGGTGGAATTGCAGCCGATCTCAGACCAACCCATCACACTCAAGCTGACGGAAGACAGCCGCATGATCTATGAGACCATCGGCAAACTGGCGGGGATCAACGTGCTGTTTGATCCGGACTATACGTCGCGCCGCATCCGCATTGAGCTGAACGGAGTTTCGCTGCAGGACGCGCTCGCGATTGTAGCGTTCGAGTCCAAGACTTTCTGGCGTCCGGTGACCGGCAATACCATTTTTATTGCCTCCGATAATCCCACCAAACGGAAGGAATTAGAGCAGAACGTCATCAAGACCTTTTATCTTTCCAATGTTTCGCAGAACACAGACTTGCAGGATATTGTGAATACTCTGCGCGCGGTTTTACAGATTGACCGTGTGCAGCAACTGATTTCTCAGAATGCCATCGTGGTGCGGGGTACACCCGACCAGATAGCCTTGGCAGAAAAATTGATTGATGACATAGACAAGCCCAAAGCCGAGGTGGTGGTAGATGTTGCCATCATGCAGGTAAACCGCGACCGCATGCGCGACCTTGGGCTTACGCCTCCCAGTTCCGTAACCGTGCAACTTCAGGGCGTAACCACAACCGCCCCCGCAACCACCACCACCAACACTGGGACTAACAATAACACCACCCCCACTACGCCTGCTGCTGCTGCCTCGGGGCTGACCTTCAACACCTTTAAGCACATAGGTTCGCAAAGTTATGCCGTGACCGCTCCGCAAGCGACAGCATCGTTCCTGTTCAGCGACAGTGACAGCAAGGTCATACAAAGCCCGGAACTTCGAGCCGTGAATGGAGCGAAGGCAACGCTCAAGATCGGTGATCGTGTTCCCGTAGCTACCGGCTCAATCGGCAATCCATTTTCGGGGACAACCGGCACCAACGGCAGCTTCAGCGGACTGGTGAACACACAGTTCCAGTACCTGGATGTGGGCGTCAATGTTGAAATCACGCCCACAGTGCACGCCAACCGCGAAGTGACACTCAAGATTTCGCTTGAAATCTCCTCGGTCACAAGCAACGTGGATATCGGGGGCATCAGCCAGCCGATTATTGGACAGCGCAAGATTGATCATGAAATTCGCCTCAAGGAAGGCGAAATCAACATTCTCGGTGGAATTTTCGAAGACTCAGACGTCAAGAGCTGGAGTGGTCTTCCCGGATTGGGAAAAATCCCACTGTTCCGGTATCTGTTTGCCAAACAGCATGTGGATAGAAACGTAAACGAGATTGTATTTGTGCTAATTCCGCATATCGTGCGTATGCAAGAGGTCACGCCGCTCAATCGGCGCTCGCTGGATATCGGCAACGGCAATACCGTGGAACTGCGCCGGAATTCGGTGAAGACGCAACCGCCGGTCCAACAGCAGCCAACCCCGCAGCCGGCGCCAGTGCAACCAACGCCGCAGCAATTTGTGCCACCGGCGCAGCAAAACCCACCACAGCAATTTGTGCCACCGCCACAGACAGTTCCGCTGAATGCTAATCCGCCGCAGGGCGCAACGGCAATGAATACGCCCAGCCCAGCCCCGACGGGAACCGATGGCGTGCAGCCTCCGCCGGTTGCTTCGACGCCGGTAACGAATCCGGTTGCTGGGTTGCAATTGCCGCAAGGAGGACAGTCAGCACAGGACGGCGCTCCTCCTTCTTCGCCTTCCCCTTCTGCTCCTTCTCCTCCTGCTCCGGCAGCTAGCGGCAAAGCTTCTGTGCGCTTGGATCCCCCGGTCATCACGCAGGCAGCCGGCACTACGGCAGCAGTGAACGTGATGCTCGACAGCGCATCGCCCGTGCATGATTTTTCAATGGAACTGAAATACGATCCTACGGCAATGCAATTGCTCAATGTGACCAATGGAGGCTATCTCTCAAGCGACAACCAGCCGGCAACGGTGGTACGACGGGCGGAGAATGGAGTGGTGCACGCAGCCGTTATCCGAGCACCTAACGCGCCGGGAGTTCCAGGACAGGGTGCAGTGCTGACCCTGGTTTTTTTGCTGAACAAACCCGGCGACTACGTTCTGATGCCTGCCAGTGTTGCGCCCAAAAGCTTGACTGGCTTAATCCCGGTCAATGTCACGGGGCAGACGGCAGTCAAGATTCTGAATCCTCCTCCTCCGTTGTAATGTAATACGAGGTAATTTTTACCGTGAAATGGCTTTTGCAGAAACGGTTGATAGCAGGGAATGGACGGCACCACGAACGTGGGCTTACGCTCATCGAACTGATTGCAGCTGTCGCTATTCTTGCAATTCTGACTGGGGCGGCCATACCCGTGGTGCGCGTCCGCATTAAGAGAGAGAAAGAGAAAGAGTTGCGCCACGATCTATGGGAGATGCGCGATGCCATTGACCGTTATAAAGATGCTGCCGATCGCGGCGCTTTCCAGATCAAGCTGGGAAGCGAAGGCTATCCCCCTGATTTGGATACGCTGGTGAAGGGCGTGGATGTGCAAGGGAAAACCATCCGCTTCTTGCGCCGTATTCCTGTTGATCCCATGACGGGAAAAACAGAGTGGGGGATGCGCTCGCTGCAAGATGATCCGGACTCAAATTCCTGGGGCGAGCAGAATGTTTTTGATGTTTACACCAAATCGAATAGCACGGCACTCGACGGGACAAAATATTCGGAATGGTAATTTCACGCAAACAGCGCGGCTTTACGCTCATTGAGCTGCTGATCGTGATCAGTATAATCCTGATCCTGGTGTCGCTTTCCATCCCCATGTATAAACAATCCATATTGAGGGCAAAAGAAACCGTCCTGAAAGATGATTTGTTTACCTTGCGCCGCACGATTGACGAATATACCTACGACAAAAAACGGGCGCCGGCAGCGCTCGACGATCTGGTGACCGATGGATACCTGAAGCAGATCCCCAAGGACCCGATGACAGGCAAGGCCGATTGGAACCCTACCATGGAAGCCGATGCAAGCTTCGAGGGGACTGAGATCGGCATTGACGATATCCACAGCAGCTCCGATACGATAGGCACGGATGGCGCAGCGTACAGTACCTGGTAGGTATTCAGAATAGTGATCTCACGCAAACAACACGGCCTTACGCTCATTGAGTTGATGGTCGTCATCAGCATAATTTCTATTCTCCTGTCGTTTGCCATTCCCCTGTTCAAGCGGTCAATCCTGCGGGCAAAGGAAACTACCCTGAAAAACGATCTGTTCACCCTCCGCCGCATGATTGATGAATATACCTACGACAAGAAGAAAGCGCCGCAAGCCCTCGACGATCTGGTAGCCGGGGGATACCTGAAGCAGATTCCGGAAGACCCCATGACCCATGATACGAACTGGCAGGTCACGGTAGAGGCTGATGTGATGCAGTACCTCGACCAGACCGATGCTGGCATTGATGACGTCCACAGCAGCTCAAACCTGACGAGCACAGAAGGCACTGAGTACAGCTCCTGGTAAAACAGTACTCAGTACCCAGTACTCGGTACTCAGTTTTGTGGTGATGGAATGCGGATTGGGTTGGTCTTGCCTGGTTGCCAGCGCAGCCGGGATAAGTGCAGCGGCTGAGATTACGCAGAGTTTATTCCGATCAGGAGCTTGGAAATGAGAAAGCCTCGGGTCAGACATTTCTTCTACTCCTTTGTGGCACTTATGTTGTTTGCTATTGTCAGCTCTTCCCAGACTACCTCCAGTGGTTCGCAAGATTCTCCATCATCACCGGCGGCACTCGTCCCTCAAGCTACTCCGGCAGGCGAAACGAGTGCGGGGAAACCAGGCCAGCAGCCGGGTTCGCAGACGCGAGCCGTTTACGAATCGGCCACGGTGCTGAAAGCCGTCACCCGTTTGGTGGTTTTGGACGTGGTTGCCACGGACAAGAAAGGTGACGCGATCACCGATCTAGAGCGTGCGGACTTCACCGTGTCGGAAGATGGCAAGGAGCAGAAAATAACGGTCTTCAATTTACAGAAGCCAGCCGCAACGGACGCGAGCGCCAACACCGAACCAAATTTGAAGCCCGTCAGTCTGCCAGAGAATGTGTTCACGAATATGCCTAGGTTTAAGATCAGCAGCGCGTTGAACGTACTCCTCCTGGATGGCCTGAACACAACCCTGCCCAACCAGGGTTACGTGCGCGACCAAATGATCAAGTACTTGGAGAAAATGCCGGCAGACCGACCGGTTGCCGTGTACATACTGGGAAGCAAACTGACCCTGCTGCAGGATTTCACCAGTGATCCGGCCGTGCTCATGGAAGTGGTCAAGAAGCTTAGGGCCAACGCATCGCCGCTTCTGGATAGCGCCATCGGGAATCAATCCGAGGTGGTTTTCCCCCCCGGCGCCTTAGACGGTGCCTTCGGCACGGAAGTGGGGCCAGAGCAGACCCTGCGATTGGGGTTGCTGGAAATGATGATGAAGTTTGAACAGGAGCGTTCCTCCTTTCAGACGGATCTCCGCGTCCGTTACACCTTGGCCGCGCTGACATCGCTGGCGCGGGGGCTTTCCGGTTATCCCGGGCGCAAGAACCTGATCTGGCTGTCGGAAGCGTTTCCGCTCAATATCGATCCCAATATGGAACTTACGGACAAGTTTGCCGGCACCCGCAACTACAACGAACAAATTGCAGAAGCTGCCAACCAGCTCATCGATTCTCAGATCGCGATTTACCCTGTGGATGCGCGCGGGCTCGCAACGCCTGCGCTTTTCAACGTCGCAAATAAAAACCGTGATCAGTTCGGGCGCCCAATTTTCGGCCCCGGCTTGGGCAAGAACCTCAGCGACGAGTCGGCCTCCTTGCAGGCTGCGCATGACGCCATGCAGGAAATGGCGGAGAGGACCGGCGGCAAGGCATTCTACAATCGTAATGACCTGGACGGGGCCATCAAGAAGAGTATCGAAGATGGCTCAACGTATTACACGCTGGCTTACTACCCTCAGAATAAGAATTGGAATGGGCAGTTCCGCAAGATCCAAGTCAAGACGAAACGGCCGGGAGTGAAGTTGCGGACGCGCCTGGGCTACTTTGCGGTGAATCCAACCATTTTCGCTGAAAGAGATAGGAAGCAGCAGGAAGCGGCATTTTCTGACGCGCTCAGCCTGGACTATCCTGTTTCCACCGGATTGCTTTTCGAGGCAGGTGTGCTGCAGCCCTCTCCTCAGACAGCGAACAAAGTGCTGGTCAATTTTGGTATCGATCCCCACGCCCTCAGTTTTGAAAAGCAGGGAGACGGATTGCAGCACGCAACCGTGGACTGTGTTGTGCGCGCTTACACAGTGAAAGGGGATGTGCTGAAAACGGAAACCAGCACTATTACAGCAGCGCTCAAGCCTGGGACCTTTGCCCAGATCATGCAGAACACCTTTCCGTGCCAGCAGTCGATCGATCTTGCCGCCGGCAGCTACGTGCTGCGTCTCGGCGTCCGCGACCGTCGCACCGGCCTGACCGGAACCGCGAACGCCACAGTCACGGTTGCCGCGGATGCCCCGCCGGCTGCGGCCAAGGATGGCGCGAGCAAGCCATAGCCAAGTGCATCGAGTTGGGATCATTTCATCAGGGAGTGAGATCGGCATTGACGATGTCCACAGCAGTTCGAGTCTGATGAGTGCGGAAAGTAACGCCTTACAGTGATTGGTGAGTACAGTACTCAGTTTTGTGGTGATGAAATGCGGATTCGCACGACGAAAATCGTTGGTTTGTTGCTAGTTGCGATGTCGCTATCCGGTTGCGCGTACAAGCGCCACATACTTCACGCGAAAGAGACAGTGCTAAAAGACGATCTTTTCAACCTACGCCGTGCGATTGACGAATATACCTATGACAAGAAACGGGCGCCGGCAGCGCTCGACGATCTGGTGATCGATGGGTACCTGAAACAGGTCCCCAAGGACCCGATGACAGGCAAGGCCGATTGGAACCCTGTCATGGAAGCCGATGCGAGCTTCGAGGGGACTGAGATCGGCATTGACGATATCCACAGCAGCTCCGATAGGATAGGCACGGATGGCACTGCTTACAGTACGTGGTAATTGCTCATGATCGCTTACACATTAGCCCACATTCCTAGCCAATTGCTCCACATCGCTCATTTCGTCTAACATCGTTGTGATGCCTAATGAGACGGAAACTCTCCGGCAGAGCTACACGCCCATTCACGCGCCGCGCGGCAACACCCTCTCCTGCAAAGGCTGGCAGCAGGAGGCCGCCATGCGCATGCTCATGAACAACCTCGATGAAGAAGTTGGCGAGCGACCGCGCGACCTGGTGGTCTATGGGGGCACGGGCCGCGCCGTGCGCAACTGGGATTGCTATCACGCCATCGTGGCCGCTCTCAAAGAGTTGGAAAACGATGAGACCCTGCTGGTGCAGTCGGGCAAGCCGGTGGGCGTCTTCCAGACGCATGAACACGCGCCGCGGGTCCTGATTGCCAACTCCAATCTGGTGGGGCATTGGTCCAACTGGGAAAAATTCAATGAACTGGAGCGCGCCGGTTTGATGATGTACGGCCAGATGACCGCGGGCTCGTGGATTTACATCGGCTCGCAGGGCATCGTGCAAGGGACCTTTGAGACCTTTTCTGCCGCTGGGGAGAAGCATTTTGGAGGGAGCCTGGAAGGCAAGCTCGTGGTCAGCGGCGGCATGGGAGGCATGGGCGGGGCACAGCCCCTGGCAGCTACCATGTCGGGAGCGGCATTCCTGGGAATCGAAGTAGACGCCGAGCGCATCAAGAAGCGCTTGAAAACCGGCTACTGCGACTTCATGGTCAATACACTGGATGAAGCCTTGCGCATTCTCAAAAATGCTATCCGCAAAAAACAGGCGGTCTCGGTCGGATTAGTGGGTAACTGTGCCGACGTTGTTCCCGAGCTGGCTGCGCGCGGAGTAGTACCCGATTTGCTTACCGACCAGACTTCGGCCCACGATCCCTTGAACGGGTACATGGCGCGAGGGCTATCACCGGTCGAGGCCACGGAGTTGCGCAAACGCGATCCTAAAGGATACGAGGAACGCTCGCTGGATTCGATTGCGCGGCATGTGGAAGGAATGCTGGCCCTGCAAAAGATGGGCGCGGTGACATTCGATTACGGCAACAACATTCGTACTTTCGCTTATCAGCGTGGGGTGAAAAACGCCTATGATTTTCCAGGATTCGTGCCGGAGTATATCCGTCCGTTGTTTTGCGAGGGCCGTGGGCCATTTCGTTGGGTGGCGCTCTCGGGCGATCCTGGCGATATTGCCGCGACCGACAATCTAGTTCTGGAGATGTTTCCGCAAAACCAGATCCTGAGCCGCTGGATCAATCTGGCACGCAAGCGAATCAGGTTTCAGGGGCTGCCGGCGCGCATCTGCTGGCTGGGATATGGCGAGCGCGCTCAGTTTGGCCTGGCTATCAATGAGATGGTTAAGAATGGCAAGATCAAGGCCCCAGTTGTAATAGGGCGCGATCATCTGGACTGCGGCTCGGTAGCGTCGCCCTATCGTGAGACGGAAGCCATGAAGGATGGTTCTGATGCCGTTGCCGACTGGCCCATTCTTAATGCGCTGCTCAATACTGCAAGCGGCGCTTCATGGGTCTCTGTGCATAACGGCGGAGGCGTGGGAATTGGTTATTCTCTGCATGCCGGCCAGGTGACGGTCGCCGATGGCAGCGAGGCGATGGCGAAGCGTATTGAGCGGGTGCTGACCTGTGATCCCGGAATGGGAATCATACGCCATGCTGATGCAGGATATGAGGCAGCCATTGACTTCGCCCAGCGCAAAGGTGTGAAAATTCCTATGAGGCGCAATCCAGCAGGTTCCGGTGACAGCAAGTAAAAAGAAGCAATCCGCACAGTCGCTGCTCGTGGCCAATATTGGCCAGTTGCTGACATTGCACGCTCCCGGTAAAGGTCAAGGCCCGCGCCGCGCGCACGAGCTTAATGACGTGGGAATCATCGAAGATGCGGCCGTGCTTTGTGACGGCGGCAAGATTCTGGCTGCCGGCAAAGCGCGCGAGGTGCTGCGGCATCCCGCGCGCAAGAGGCTGAAGTCGGTTGAAGAAATTGACTGCCAACAGAAAGTGGTCCTTCCAGGTTTTGTTGATTCACACACTCACCTTATTTTTGCCGCCCCGAGATTGGTGGATTTTGAGAAGCGCATTGCCGGAGCGACTTACGAAGAAATAGCTGAAGCTGGCGGCGGCATCCGCAGCAGCGTGGAGGCTCTCCGCAAAGCACCGGCAAAAGCTCTGGCTCAACGGGCGCTGGCCACATTGCAGGAGATGGCGGCGCAAGGGACATGCACGGTAGAGGCCAAGTCAGGTTACGGCCTCAGCGTGGAAACAGAAATCAAATCGCTGGAGGCCATCCAGCAAGCAGCCAAGGCATGGCCGGGGACGGTGGTGGCTACACTCTTAGGCGCGCATATGGTTCCAAAAGAGTTCCAGAATAAACCTGAGCGCTACCTTCGCGAAGTTTGCGAAAAGATGATCCCACTGGCCAGCAAACGAAAGCTGGCGGCATTCGTGGACATCTTTTACGAACGCGGAGCGTTTAACCTGGAAGCTTGTGAGCAGGTCTTCGCGGCCGCTACGCAGCATGGGCTGGGCGTGCGAGCGCATGCAGGCCAGTTCTCATCTGCAGAGCTATGGCCGTTGCTGCGTTTCCATCCAGCTTCGTTCGACCACATGGATTGCATCAACAGCGAAGATATCCCACAGCTCGCAAGACGCGATACGGTCGTAACCCTGCTGCCGGGATCAAATTACTTTCTAGGATTAGAAAAATTTCCGCCGGCACGCACTATAATCGACGGCGGAGTGCCGGTAGCGCTGGCAACAGACTATAATCCGGGGACTTCGCCGACGAGTAATATGCAGTTTGTCCTATCGTTGGCCTGCACGCATATGAAGATGACGCCCGCCGAAGCCATTGCCGCAGCCACAATCAACGGGGCCCATGCTCTGCGGCTGACAGAGCGCAAAGGGAGCCTGGAGCCAGGGAAGGACGCTGATCTGACCGTTTTTGAAGCGGAGGACTACCGCGAAATCGCGTATTGGGTTGGCGGTAATCGGTGCTCGACTACTATTTTGAATGGGACGGTTTCTGCCCGCAATGCCTAGAGGTTGTTTTGTTAATGCTCGCGGACTCACGGAAGAAATCGCCTCAGGGGCTGAAGCCCAATATTTATAGGGCGTCTTGCGGCACGGATAAATCCGTGCCCTGACACAAGCCTATTTATGAAATAGGCTCTAAAACCATAAAGTTTCACACTGGAGATAGATTCCCAAAATGAAAACGATTGTAAGCGTAATCTGCAGCGTGATCATCATGGTCTCGTGCCTCCGGGCACAGCGACTGCCGGAAATCGCCGTTCCGGAGAATTACAAGCTCGCCTTTGCGCCGGACTTTGCGACCGACACCTTTGCCGGCCAGGAAGAGATTAGCCTGCATATGCTGAAGCCCAGCAATGTCATCGTGCTCAATGCAGCGGACATTGATTTTGAGGCGGTCATGGTGCATCTCGGCGAAGATACCCTCACGGGCAAGGTAACCAACGGCCCAGAAAATCAGATGGTCACTTTGATCTTTGACAAGCCTATCCCTGCCGGTCCAGCCTTGCTGCATATTCACTACAAGGGCAAACTGAACAATCAACTACGCGGCCTGTATTTGAGCCGCGCTAATGGAAGGAAATATGCCGTAAGCCAGCTCGAAGCGGTGGACGCGCGGCGTGCATTTCCCAGCTTCGATGAACCATCGTATAAAGCAACGTTTGACGTTACCGTGATCGCGGACAAGGGCGATACCGCCATTTCCAACGGCAAAATCATCTCAGATACGCCTGGCCCAGGCGAAAATCAGCACACCATCAAGTTTTCGACCACGCCGAAGATGTCCAGCTACCTGGTGGCGCTTGCCGTGGGAGATTTTTACTGCCAGGAGGGCTCGCAGGATGGAATTCCGATCCGGGTCTGCGCTACGCCCGACAAGAAAAACCTGTTGAGCTTTGCGCTGGAATCTGCCGAGCACATCCTGCATTTTTATGACAGTTATTATTCCATCAAGTATCCGTACGGAAAGCTGGATATCCTCGCGGCGCCTGACTTTGAGGCAGGAGCGATGGAAAACACCGCGGCCATCTTCTACCGGGAGACGTTGCTGACGATTGACGATAAAACCGCCTCCGTGGATGCGCACAAGCAAGTCGCCGATGTTCTGGGACATGAGATGGCGCACCAGTGGTTCGGCGATCTTGTGACCATGAAGTGGTGGGACGATGTCTGGCTTAACGAAGGCTTTGCCACATGGATGTCGAGGAAGCCAGTGGCCGACTGGAAGCAGGATTGGGACCTTGACATAGACAAGGCGCGGGCCACCAGCATGGCGCTGAATACCGATTCCTTGCAGCATACGCGCCCGATTCGGGCCAAGGCCGAGACCCCTAACCAGATTGACGAACTCTTTGATGGCATTGCTTATGGAAAGGCGGCGTCAGTCTTGCGCATGATTGAAGCTTACGTGGGCCCCGAAGTCTTCCGCAAAGGGGTTAATGCCTATCTGGAAAAACATGCTTACGGCAACGCCACCTCGGAAGATTTCTGGAATGCGATTGCAGAAGCTTCACACAAACCAGTAGACCAGATCATGCCCACCTTCATTACCCAGGCGGGCGCCCCATTGCTCACCGTGAAGGCGGCCTGCAAAAACGGCAGGACCGAGGTCACACTCTCGCAACAGCGTTTTTACTACGACAGCAAGCTGCTGAAGCAGCCCTCGAGTGAACTTTGGCAAATTCCAGTTTGCATAAAGACCGAGAAAGGCAGGAGCTGCCAGCTTGTCACCAAACAAGAGCAGACCGTCGAATTGAACGGCTGCTCGCCGTGGGTATTCACCAATGCCGATGCCGTGGGCCACTACCGGTCGGTCTACGATCCCGCGATGTTGCGCCGATTGAGCGAGGTTGGCGAGACCAAACTCTCGCCGCAGGAGCGCATTTCGCTGTTGGGAGATAGCTGGGCTGCGGTCCGCGCCGGCAAGTACCGCATGGGCGACTATCTTTCTCTGATCCAGGGGATGCAGCAGGAGCGCAACCTCTCTGCAATCGATATCCTGGTGGAGAATCTTTCCAGTATTGACCGCGATCTCCTGGATGATTCCAACCGCGAGCAATTCCAGACATTTGTGCGTAATCTGTTTCGTCCGGCGGCACAAGAGCTAGGCTGGTCATCGGCCCCGGGAGAGGGTGATGAGCGCCGCAGCCTTCGCGCTAAAGTCCTTGAAGCTTACGGCTATCTTGGCCGTGATCCCGAGACGCTGAAGAAAGCCCGCGAACTGGTGCTGCAGTACATGGAGACCCCTGCTTCGGCAGATACCACGCTGGTCCGCACCGCGTTCCGCGTTGCTGCCGTCGAAGGCGATGAGGCTTTGTACAACAAGATCCTGGAAAGTTCCAAGAACGCGAAGTCTCCGGAAGAGTATTACCTTTATGTCAGGGCGCTGGTGGAGTTTCGACAACCGGAGTTGATTCAGCGCACTTTTAATCTGGCACTCTCGCCGGAGATCCGTAACCAGGATGCCCCCGGGCTCATTGCCAGACAATTTTCCAATCCGGCGGCGCGCTCGGAGGTCTGGAACCTGGTGCGGCAAAACTGGGCTGGCGTGCAAGCCAAGACCACGCAATCCAGCGGCCGGGAGATCGTAACGGCAACCAACTCTTTTTGTGACGCCAAAACGCGCGACGAGGTACAACAGTTTTTCACCCAACATAAAGTGCCTGCCGCCGAGCGCAGCTTGCCGCGCGCGCTAGAAAGCATCAGCAACTGCATTGATCTGAAGGCACAGCAGGAGCAGAACCTGAATTCCTGGCTGGGACAGCAACATAGCAGCGGGCAGTAGAGTGATTTACGATTTATGAAGTACGATTTACGATTTGCTTTCTGAAGTGAGTTCTTTAATTGCTTTCCAGAGCTGTTCTTTCCCTGTACCGGTTTTTGCGGAATAGGCGAGAACCGGCGAGATTTGCAGTTCACGGCCCAATATTCTTAACGAGTTGTTGAGTTTGTTGCCAGACAGCCGGTCGCTCTTTGTGGCGACGACCAGTAAATTCCTTTGGGCCGCGCGCAGGAATTCGATCAATTGCAAATCACTGGGCTGTGGTGGGACATTGGAATCCACAAGCACAATG
>Ga0207130_1189_pt1 | contig 18215 bp, 20 predicted proteins | sample Alteio_BWMinHeat_16_FD_153545 | JGI IMG/M metagenome (GOLD analysis project Ga0207130, IMG submission 153545) | Enriched cells from forest soil in Barre Woods Harvard Forest LTER site, Petersham, Massachusetts, United States -... | ecosystem: Environmental > Terrestrial > Soil > Temperate forest >... | reverse complement strand
TTAAAACAGTATCCTTGCGGTAAGGCAAAAATTTCCTGTCTGTTAAGGAATTTGGTGCGTGGTGCAAAGCTGCTTCAGGGCTCATAAATTAGGGAGAAAAAAGAATTTTATTACTGACAATGCGGTTCAAACCTGTATTACTCCGAACATAAGTTAAAAAATATTAATGAACGAGGGGCCTATGACCACATACGCAAAACAGCTTACCTGTGCACTCAGCGCGGTGGCTATCACCTGCTTTGCCCAGACGGACGCTTTGGCCAAAGACCCCAATACGACCTACAGTCTCGGTGTTGAAGGTTTCTATGACAATTACAAGGAGCCGGACGTGACTGTTGACAGTACGGCCTATTACGGCTCGTTAACCGGCAGTGTCAGCCATGACTGGAATAAATTCTTCGCAGCACTTGATGGCCGCGCATCCTATGGCGAGAATGATTACAAATCGGATAGTGGTACCTCTAGCGGCATTCCGCAGTGGGAATTTGAAGTCCGGCCGCGCGTTGGGTTAACCTTTAAAACTGGAAGCGGCGCATTCTCTCCCTATACAGGGTTGGGCATGACCTACTTCAGAGACGATGGCAAAGGTGTGGTAACCAACCTGAACAAAGTGGGTTATGACAGGCGTATTGTACATATTTACCTGCCCGTTGGCTTTACCTATGCCTTTCAGACTTCCGGGGGATGGAGCATTGCCCCGAATCTTGAATATGATCAGTTACTTTGGGGGCACGTAAGCACTCGTCTCAGCAATGTTGGCCTTCCCGTCAACATTGTCAATGAACAGACCCAAGGCTGGGGTGTTCGTGGCAGTTTAATGTTCGGGAAATCAGTAGGTAATTGGTCCTGGCAGGCCGGTCCTTTCTTCCGTTACTTGGATGTTGCTGATTCGGATATCACCGAAGACGGCGGGCAGTTTTGGCTGGAGCCGCACAACAAACGTCTGCAGGCGGGCCTTCAACTGCGTGCCCTGTGGTAGGAATAACAGTTTCCTCTCTAACGGCTTAAACACATTGCATGACGTTCACTTGACGTGCTAGGAATGCCGCATGGCACAATGGACTCTAAACGATATCCCTTGGCACGCTTTTGATGCAGGCAAAGTGCGTCCTGATCTTGCGGCGATTATCAAAGCCGCCTGCATGGTCGAATATAATGGCGCCGACTATGCACGTTATCTGAATGAAGTGTTCGCAGGCGATGACGAATTCGCCCAGGTGGCACGGCAATGGGGCGAGGAAGAAGTCCAGCATGGTGCAGCGCTTCGTAAATGGGCAGAGCTGGCTGATCCTTCCTTTGATTTTGACCGCTGCTTCAAGGATTTTACGACCGGGTATAAACTGCCGCAGAATGTCAAAGCCTCCGTGCGCGGGTCACGTACCGGCGAGCTGATTGCCCGTTGTGTCGTGGAAACGGGGACGAGTTCTTATTATACCGCCATTGGCGAGAGCACGGATGAGCCTGTACTCAAGGCCATCTGCGCCAAGATCGCCGCCGATGAATTCAGGCACTACAAGCTCTTCTATACCTATCTCAAACAGTATCTTGAGAAGGAAAACATAGGTCGTTTGAAGCGGCTTACCGTGGCGCTTGGCCGTATCACCGAAAGCGAGGACGATGAGCTGAGCTACGCCTTCTTCGCCGCGCATAACGATGGCCGCCTTACCTATGATCGCAAAGTTTACGGCAGCCGCTATATGGCCTGTGCGTACGCGCTTTACCGGCCGCGCCATATCGAGCGCATGACCGGCATGGTGTTCAAGGCGGTGGGAATCAAGCCTTCCGACATGGTGGGCCGCGCGGTCTCGGCTTTGGCGTGGCGTCTGATGCAATGGCGCCTGCGCAAGCTCGAACCGTACCGGCAGGCAGTGATTTCAGCCACGGCGGCGCATCAGCCGGATAAGCTCGCGGCTTAATTAATAGGTAATGGCTTAAGGCCCGGAACTGGCGCGTGCATGCGCGGGGCCAGGGGCGTTGCAGGCGATACCGGCGGCGGCACAGGGGCAGGTGAAGTCGCAGATGCGGGCGCAGCTGTCGGTCCCGGAGCTTCTTGCGGTATCGGTGTGTTGCGTTTCTGGCTCGTCTCCTCGCCCAATGCGAAAAGACCCGTCTCAAGATTACTCAAGGGATTTTTCTCGCAATACTGTTCAAGCCAGAGCATGACATCGTCCAGTGTTGCGTCTTCCGGTATGCCGCTGGTTGCTTTGAGGCGATTATAGGCGGAAAGCCAGCCGGCGACATAGAACGTATCGGCCGTATTATTGTTGTCCGAGGAAGCACCGTTTTGGTGATGTTCGACATAGTTGCCGCAGGAGATGAGATAATAGGAATACGATACCTCGCCATCCTGCTGCTCAGGAGCGCTATGCGCACTGAAGGCTGACAGCAGGCAAGCGAGTGCGGATACGGCGAATAATCCCCTCATATTTTACTGCTGCTTGTTCTGCCACATCTGCTGATACCATTTAAGCGGCTTGCCTATTTCCGAAGGATTGAAAGACTGGCCGTTGCTTTCCATCTTCTCGTGAATGGTTTCCATATCCCAGCCGGTAAGCGTTGCGAGATTCTGGGCCTCCTTGCTGAAACGTGCGGGCAGGCCTGCGTGGTATTCGTTGCCCGCCTGGCAGCTTGCCTCGCCGGTCCAAGGATGATGCAGCACGTAGCGTCCCTGGAAATTCTGCGTGTTGGAGGTTTCTTCGAACATCAGATCCTCGGGGAAATGGGCGCGGTCATAGCGCACATGCAGGCGGGTGATGAAGACATCCTGCGGGCGGTAGCCGGGGTTGAAGCGACGCACCATAGCGCCGGGCTTCATCATCGGTGTGCTTCCCTGTTGTTGTTCTCCTATCCAGAAAGTGCCCAGCTCCAGAAGCTTGTCGCTGGGTATCGGATCGGCGGCGCAAGGATCGCACCAGCCCATGTTCCATGCATATTCGACAAACACGGTGCGCATGTCATTCTTTTTGACCTGCGTGTCGAACATGGCTTTATAGAAATCGCCGAACTCGCTTTTGGTGAATAGCGGCACGTCCATCCCGGTCGGGATTTCAACGGTGCGGTAGTTAGTGGTTTCCACACGCCCCTTGCGCGTGAGCATATAGATGAAAAGCTCCTGCGGACCATTGGCGTTCACGGTGCCCAGTCGAATGGGCAGCATGAACTTAGGCGACTCATACGCCACCTGTATGGGGCGCAGGAACGATGCGCCCAGCTTCTCCTGTTCCTTGAGGTTCACTTTGGCCACGAAGAATTTCATGTCCTGTTTGATGTAACTGCCAAGCACCGCAGATGCCCCATCGGGAATCTTATAGCCGCTTTCCTTAAGCCATGTCTCTAAGCCGCCGCTCTGGGTTGCGGAAAGGATGACGATATCGTATTCGCCCACCGTATATTGTGCTTCGATTTTGACGCCCAGTGCGGCGGATCGGCTCGCGCTATCCATTGCAGCGCTCTGGGGCATTGCCATGCCACCCATTGCTTTCATTTCATACATAACCTGGGGGCGGCAGGGGTCTTCGTCGTAATATTCGACAAGCCTCGGGGCGCTGTAGGCATCCACGTGGTCTACCAGCGCATTGTCGGTGATATGGACCTGCTCTTTGGTGATGATGGTCGGGACGGGAATGACCACGGCGAATTCCTTGGGGTCACCCTCATAATCGCTTGCCATGGTAACGACGGTTTTGTCTTCGTCATGGGCCACCACCACTTTGGACGCCTTGTTGAACAGCTTTGCATCGGCCTTGGCGACATAGAATCCGCAGAAGGCATCCGCTTGCGGTGCAGCGATAAGCGTTGCCAGAAAAGCGGCGGTGTAAAAAGCATGTTTCATACGGCTTCTCCCTTTGAGTGATTTCCCCACACGTACTTGCGTCCCGGCAGCAGGCGATCAATCAGGATCGTGAGTGGTGCCAGCAATGCCAGGGCGTAAATCAGACCCTGCGGAATATATAACCCATATTGCAGCATGAAGGCAAACACTGCCACCAGGGCCGCAAACAATACCCTTCCCGTGCGTGAATCGGGAGTGGTCTTGGGGTCGGAAATCATGAAGAAGGCAAACAGCAATAGTGCTCCGGAGCGCATCTGTTTCAGCGGAATCGCCAGCGGATCGCCCAGCCAGAAGGCGCGCGCGAACAACAGTCCGATATAGCAAGCGAGAAAGACGAGTGCGACGTCAGCGCGCTTGGCCCGGCTGGTGACAAGGCCGCCCAAGCAGGCAAACAGGAAGGCACACCACGCAGCACTGCCCCATTGTGCCGGCGAGATCCATGCCTGGTGGAAAAAGACGAAAGTGGCAATGGCAAGATTGGCAGGATTGAAGACGTGCTTGCCATGCACTCGCAGCAGGAACTTGGAGGCGATGGCGATGCACGCCGCAAGCGCCAGTATGTAAGGTGAATTGCCGCGCAGCAATATGCACAGGGAAAGGGCGGTGATGAGCGCGCTTTTGGGATCGAAGGAGGGCAGGCGGAGCCATCGGGTGAAGGCGTACTGGGTAAGAAGCGCCGTACCGCCGATGACGCCTATGCAGGCGTAGGGAACGTCAAACCCGAGCCATGCCACGCCCGCGGCAAGCAGCAGGGAAAGCGATAGTATCTGGTAGTGGCGCGGATCGCGCCATAAAAGCGAGATAGCCATGCCCCGCATCCAACCACAGGATACAGGGCATGTAAATGCCCGGAACGCTAGTTGAGCGACGCAATGTCGATGACGAAGCGGTAGCGTACGTCGCTTTTGAGCATGCGTTCATACGCTTCGTTAATCTTCTGGATAGGGATCATCTCGATGTCGGAGGTGATATTATGCTTGCCGCAGAAATCGAGCATCTCCTGCGTTTCCTTGATGCCGCCGATGAGCGAGCCGGTCAGGCGGTGGCGCTTCATGATGAAGGAAAAAGCATGGATGGTTGCAGGCTTTTCCGGCACGCCGAGCAGCACCATGGTTCCGTCGCGCTTGAGCAGGCCCAGATACTGGCTCAGGTCAAGCGGCGCAGAAACGGTATTGATGATGAGATCGAACGTTCCCGCATATTTCGCAAATACGCCTGCCTCGCTGGTGGCAATCAATTGCTTGGCGCCCAGGCGGACAGCGTCTTTTTCCTTGGACTTGGTAGAACTCAGTACCGTCACTTCCGCGCCCATGGCCGCCGCTATCTTGACGGCCATATGACCGAGTCCGCCCAATCCCACCACGCCTACTTTCTGACCTTTGGTAACTTTCCAGTGATGCAAGGGCGAATAGGTGGTAATGCCTGCGCAGAGCAGGGGGGCGGCTTTGTCGAGTGGCAGGTTGGCGGGCATTCGCAGAACATAGTTTTCATCCACCGTGATACGGGTGGAATAGCCGCCGTAGGTAAGCGTTTTTCCGTCTTGCTCGCGGCTGTTATACGTGCCGCTCATGCCCTTTTCGCAATATTGCTCCTCGCCCGCCTGGCATGGCTCGCATTGGCGGCAGGAATCGACGAAGCAGCCGACTCCCACTGCGTCGCCCACTTTCCATTTTTTTACGTGGCTGCCCACTTTGGCGACTTTTCCTACAATTTCATGTCCCGGCACCATCGGGAAAATGGAACCGCCCCACTCATCACGCACCTGATGCAGATCGGAATGGCAGACGCCGCAATAGAGGATATCGATAAGTACGTCATGCGGGCCGGGCTCGCGGCGGTCGAATGTGAAGGGCTTTAACGCCTCTTTTACGGCGTGTGCGGCAAATGCTTTTGTGGGCAACATGCGTATCCTCCATTCATGGGTGAAGGGCGCATTGTGCAGAGGGAGAACTTCAAGTCAATGATGAGTAACGGTATCCCATTTACAACTAGCGTGCTGCAAATGGACCGTAGTTTCCTCAAATATCGTATTGGTTTTCGATCATCTCGCGTCGCGGCTGGAGGATGCGGCTGCGCATCATCAGGTAAATACGCTCGATCTGGCTGCTTACCGTGCGGACGAAAATAAACGGAAATACGCCATGGACGAACAGCAGCAGGCTCAAAACGACAAAACGCAAAGACGTCTTGGTGGTAAACCAGAGATGCTGAACGTACGTTTCGTTGGTCTCTGAAGGATGATGCCTGAACGCATTTAATACCATGCGACACATAATGTGGGCCATGCATCCGAGCCATTTAAGCACACTTTGTGCCAGTGCCAGAAGCTGGGTCTTAAACGAAAAAGCTACGGTTTCATTCTCGGGGTACATCGTTGTCGTTCTTGGCGTGAGGCTCATCATACCGCTTCCCTCCATGTGTCATACATTGATAAATGATGGATTGTCTGGTGGGCGGGATCTTTGAGATTGTCCCTGTGCCGTCCCCTTCACTCTAAATCATACTGATATTATAGGAATTATAGCATACAAGGTCAATAGGGATTGTCCGGGCCAGAAATAAAGGGATAATACTTTTCATGCCTGAAGGGTCTGTGATACGGATACTCCATGATAGCCGCTTTATGGAATACCCACCCTTTTACGTTACGCGCCTGCAAACTTTTTGCGCTTGCGTTTGCCATGGCTCTAGTTGCCGGATGCGCATCGCCTTCCGCGCCCAGTGCCATTGACGCTTTGCGCAATTCGTCACCGACGCCGGGCATGGCGCGACTCGTTATTTTCTATCCCCCCAAAATTATCGGGTCGGACGGAATGGCGCAAATCAAACTGGACGATTTTCAAACATGCAAATTGAAAAGCGGCAGTTACCTAGTCAAGGAGATCGCGCCGGGCAAGCAATCCATAGCCGTCTTATTTTGCGGTATGCCCGGTGTTTCGCACCTGTATATGAAGGCCGTTGCCGGCGAGACCTACTATATTCGCATCACGCCGTATGACAGCTCGTTTACGGGCATTATATCCGGCTACCCAAGCGAGAATATACCCACGGATACGCCTGTGCATAAGCAATCCTCTGTGATTAAGAATCAGGACGGATCCCTGGTGCATGAAGGGCCTTTTGCCATCGAACGTCTGGACAAAGCCGTAGCACTTGAAGCGCTTCGCCCGTTGGCGGCGAGCGTGCAGTGATTCCTCTTCCTCTGCTGCGCATAAAGTGGTACGGATTCCGCCAGAAACACACTGTAACCTGCATCATGCGCGCATGTCCGGGCTGATTGATTTGCACCATATTTCCGTCTGGGGGGTAGATACGCACGCACGTGCGGCGAGTCTCAGGCAATGGTTTACCCGGCGCAAGCCGCTGCAGGGGGTGCGCATACCCATTCTGCAAGATGTCACATTTACCGCCCGTCCCGGCGACCGTATCGCCATCATCGGGCAGAACGGAAGCGGTAAATCATCATTGCTCAAGGTGGTTTCCGGAAATTATCCCGTGCACGCGGGTACCCGTGAGGTAAAGGGTGCCGTGGTGCCGTTGATTGAGATGGGGGCGGGGTTTGAGCCGGAGATGAGCGGGCGCACCAATATCAAACTCAGCTATGCCTACCGGGGAAAGCTGCGCGACTATTCCAAGGAGATGGAACAGATCATCATCGATTTTGCCGAGCTGAATGAGAAAATAGACATGCCGTTTAAGACCTATTCCTCCGGCATGATGGCCCGGCTTGCCTTCGCATCGGCGATTTTCCAGTCCCCGGATATCCTGCTGTTGGACGAGATTTTTGCCGCAGGAGACGCCGGCTTCATCGAGAAGTCACGCAACATCCTGCGCAAGAAGGTGGACGACGTGGCGATCGCCATCATGGTCAATCACGCACCCAACGAATTCATCGATCTGTGCAACCGCTACATCCTCATGCATCAGGGCCGGATAGTGAACGAGGGCAGCCGTAAAGACATACTGAGCCAGTATTACAAGGATATACTGCATATTGATGAGAGTGCTGTCGTATGAGCACCGCTTCCTTACGTCTGTTCGGGGTGTTCTTTGACCGGTATTACTGGCAGACGGCGGTGCTCATCGCCAGGAACGGCCTTGCCCGCCAGTATCGCAATTCTTTTTTCGGCATGCTGTGGACGCTGTTCCAGCCGCTGACCATGGTGATTATCTATACGCTTATCATGCCCATGATCATGAAATCCCGCGCGGCCAACTACCCGCTCTATATGGTAGTCTCGCTGCCGCTGTGGGGATTCTTCTCGGCCTCGCTGTATGGTGCAAGCAACTCGCTCTTAAGCAACGGCGAGACGCTCAAGCGCTGCATGATTTCTTCCACTGTGTTTCCGGTGGCGGACGTGCTGCGCAATACCTATACATTCTTTATTTCGTTTTTAAGCATGTACGCGGTGGCGCTTCTTTTTTTACGGAACGCTGAGCCCGCTCGTCCTGTTGGTGCCGCTGTTCTTTATTCCCATACTCATGACGATCGGCGCTCTCTCGATTGCGATTGCCTTCATCGCGCCCTATGTCCGCGATATCGGCGAGTTCGTCCATGTCAGCATGAACATGCTGTTCTGGCTCACGCCTGTGTTGTACCTCTCGGATATCCTGCCGGCATGGGCACAGCATGTCGTGCAGTGGAATCCGTTCTTCATCATGCTGCATCCCATCCAGATGCTGGCCTATGCGAATGTCATGCCCGGCGCGGCAGATATAATGAAGCTTTTCGCGCTTACGCTTGTGTCTATCACTATCGGGTTCTCGGTCTACCGGATATGCCGCCGCAATTACGTGTATTATCTTTAAGTAATGGCGCTCATGTGCCGCGCAGGCTGCGCTCCCCCTTCGTCGCTAGTCGTCGCATAGCACTCCTCCAAGAAATTTCTCCTATTATATAAACTCCCCCACCACCCACTCCGAGAAAGGGATACTGCAGGTGAAAGCGGGTGAGACGGCATTGAGCACATGGATGCTTTTTGCGTCGCCTTCCACTACGAAATCCTGCACCAGCGATAACGTCTGCTTGTGAAGCAGCTGCGCGCGGATGCCGGGCGTGCTCCACTTCGAGAATCCTTCCGGCTCTAAGCGCTTCACCAGCTTGGCGGCAAGGCCTATCAGATGGCTTTTGCGGTATTTCATTATTTCTTCAAACGCGAGCTTTCGGAACCCGAAGGCGTTGCGTGCGAATAAAATCGCCTGCCAGCGTACGATGTCCACCATTTCCGAGGCGCTGAAACGTTCAAGTCCCTGATAGTTCTCACGCCAGAATGCGGGGATGGCGGTGGGGCCGATTTTGACGCCGCCATCGACGGTGATGGTGAAATGCACTCCCAGAAACGGGTTCTTCAGGTTGGGCACCGGATAGATATTGGTGCGAAGGGGCGGGTTGGTCCCGGTATATTTGAGGTAGATGCCTTTAAACGGGACAATCGTATAATGCTCGCAGAACCCGAAATCCCTGGCGATGGCGTCGGCATAAAGCCCGGCGCAATTGATGATCACGCCTGCCTCGAATGTCTGCCCGCCCGCCAGAATGCGATTGCCGTCCAGCCGCTTCTGGTAGGGGGTCTGCGTCATGATCTGCACGCCCTGTGCCCGCAGGCCGTCGCGCAGATGCCTACATACCTGCATAGGACTCACGGTAGCGGTATCGGGTGAAAAAAGAGCATGTTGCCAGGTGCGCGCATTGGGCTCGATGGCGGCTGTCTGCTGCTCGTCTATAAGCTCGACGTTGACCCCGTTGGCGTCTCCCCGGCGCTTGAGCTCCTTAAGGCCTTCCGCTTCCAGTGCGTCCGTTGCCACCACCAGCTTGCGGCAGGGATTCACTTTAAGCCCGTTTTCCGTGCAGTAGGCGGCCATGGCCCGGCTGCCGTCGCGGCAGAACCGTGCTTTGAGCGAATCGGCAGTATAATAAAACCCGGCGTGCAGCACTCCGCTGTTGCGGCCGCTGGCATGGAGAGCCACGTCCGCTTCTTTTTCCAGAATCGTGACGGATGCTGCGGGGTGGCGCGACTTGAGCGTACGGGCTATGGTAAGCCCTATAATTCCGCTGCCGATTATGAGAAAATCACTTTGCATTATCACCCGTATTTACCATTTACATCAACGGATGTAGCAGGGTAAATGCTTCGGAAGAAACTTTTTTTAGAATAGCATGCCAACGTTTTCGGCCATTATCCCCAATTACAATGATGGTGCGCGGATCAACGCGTCCCTTTCGTCGTTATGTAACCAGACACATCCGTTTGACGAGATACTGATCATCGATGACGGTTCGACCGATGACAGCATTGCAGTCATCGAGCGTTTGATCGCGGATAAGCCAAATGTGAGGCTGATACGCAGCCCTCAGAATAAAGGGATCGTCGCGACACTCAATCAGGGGCTTGCGCTGGTTACCGGGGATTATGTGCATATGGCATCCGCCAATGACACCTATAATGTCCGCCTGCTGGAATACTGCGTCAAGGCGCTGGCCGAATGCCCCGACCTTGCGCTTATTTGCGGCAATGCGCTGTTTCGGTACAAGGAGACGAAGCGCGAACGCACGGTATTCATGGATCTGCCGCAGACGGCAAGCTATGTATCAGCACAGACGCTGCGTGCAAAAGTAAAATGCAGCCCGCTTACCTTTTTTGGCGGCAGCATCGTACTCAGGCGTCAGGCGGTGCTGGATGCAAACGGCCTGCAGGAATCCCTGCGCTGGCACACGGACTGGATGATCTATTTCCTGTTCGCATTCCGCTACGGTCTATATTTTGTGCCCGAGCCCCTGGTGAATATCGAAGTGGCCAATGAGTCCTATTCTTCCCAGGCTATGGTCTGGAGCCGCCAGCGCGACGTCATTTACGCGCTCATCACGCTGCTGGCGAGCGAGTATCCCGATATGAGAGAATGCTGGAAATCCACAGCGCTGCTGCCGACATATGATCTGCGCGCCATTTCCATTCTGCGGTTGCCAGAATGCCGCTGGTATGTGACCCCGCTGCTGCTCTGGCGAATGACGGTTCACAGCCTCTCCTACCGCCTTAAATATTACCTGCCGCGGTCGCTGCTTATTAAACTGCGGAAGGTTTTCAGGGTGTAGGGGTTATTATTTTGCGCTCAAGCGCCGCCGGATGCGGCTGGTCGTCGCATTCGCTCCTGTGAGTATTATGGATACGTCTAAAATCCCAATACTTTCAGAGGCTCAGGGCAGACGACAGTGAATATATCCGACTGCGCAAGTGTGCCGTGGCGGGGAAGAAACTGCGGCTTGATCCCGGCCGCAACCGCACTGGTGCGAATGATTCTGGCAGCATCAATCTGAAGTGTTGCGGCGAGGTGCGATGCAATCTCATAATAAGATATATCGTGCGTGCCGGAAAGCTGGAATATCCCGTGCGGCTTCTGGGAATAAAGAAGGCTGAGTCCTTCCAGCACATGGGCGAGCGGCAATGGCGCAAACACCAGATCTGTGAATGCTTCAACCGGCATGCCTTGCCTTAAGGACTGTGACCACGCTTCAAGAATCGGCAGGCGCCCTGCAATTACTTTGGTGAGGCGCAGTACGGAAGCGGAATAAGGCTGTGCGATCAGCCACGCCTCAAACGCAGCTTTCTGCTTGCCATATTCGTTCGCGGGGCAGGTGGCCTCCTGTGCATGGCGGTAAGGCTTTTGCCCGTCGAACACCTGATTGGATGATAGGAATACGACATACATGCCTTGTGCAAAGAGCTTTGTTGCAAGCAACTGCATGTGAGTGACATTGATGTGGGCCGTGGAAACGGGATCGTTCTCGCAAGCGTCAAGCCCGGTAGCGGCAGCACACAGAAACGCGACATCTGCAGCGGGTAGCTGCGGCCAGTGTTCAGGCGCATCAGCCAGATCGAGCTTTAGCATAGCTTCCGGTTTGCGGCTGGTGACATTGACGTGCTTGCCTTGCTGCGTAAGATGCGCCGCGAGGGCAGAGCCGATGGCGGAATCACCGCCGATAATAAGCGCTGGTTGCATAGGATATGCGATGTTTAAGGTAAGGATAGTTGTAGGCAAGAACCCCGACGATACAAGAATAAAGTCCTAATTATGCGCTTGCTAGGGCATAGGGTTATGATTACCCTTGGTTGCACTTGTTATTACGGGTTTTCAATAGGAAATAGGATCAATGGGAGTAGGCCTCAGCGGGTTGCAGTTCCTGGAGTTTGCACGCAAATCCGGCATCGATTTCTCCAAGACGCTGATGCTCGGACGGCAGGCCATGCATACTACCAAGAAATCGGCCCGCCAGTTTTATACCAGAATCAATGCGCCTGAATCCGCTCATGCAATAAACGATGCGCTGCCGTGGCTTTATTGCGAGGCGCTTTTGAAGGATGTGTACGGCGCAGGCACGGTCGATTCAATAGACGCTTCGGACTATGAGGAGGCAACCCTCGTCCATGACATGAATTTCCCCTATATTGCCCCGCCGACTTACAGTTTTGTCATGGATTTAGGCTGTCTGGAGCATATTTTCAATGTGCCGGTCGCCCTGTCCAATATTATAGCGCTTACCCGGAAGGGTGGCTATATCGGGCATTTCCTGCCTGCGAACAATTACACCGGCCATGGGTTTTACCAGTTCTCACCGGAATTATTCTTCAGCCTGTATTCGCAGGAAAGAGGCTTCGCCAATACCCGTATTTTCCTGACCGAGGTTGCCGATCCGCAGTCCTGGTATGAAGTCAAATCACCCAAAGAGCTGCGAAGCAGGGTCAATGTCGTCAATGGCTGCGATCTGGATGTAATCGTCATCACCCAAAAATGCAGCGACGGCGCTTCCGTCTTTGATTCTCCCCCGCTGCAATCCGACTATATCACCAGCTGGGATGAAGAAAAGGCGGCGGGTGCCGATTCGAAAAGCCATTTGAGAAGGCGCCTGAAAAGGATACTCGACACGTTCGGTATAGTGGAACTGGTAAGGGCGAAGAAAAACAGCTTCCCGTTTCGCCTGTTATGGCCTGCCACACGGTTGAGTGCGCGCAGGAAGGATATGCGCAAGTTCGATATCTACCGAGAACTGAGAAGGCCTTAGCGCTTTATTACCAACCCCTGACCGGTGGGAAGTTCGAGTATCGTGTAGCCACGCTCGTTCATGAAAGCGTCTTCCGCGGCTTTGAGTTTGCGCATGCCCAGCCAGCCATAGTCGTCAAACAAGATGAATCCGCCCGGCACGACACGGTCGAACAGCACCTCCAGCGCGCCGATTTCCGGGCCCGGAGAGTTTAAATCGATATGCAGGTAGGCGATTTTCTCGGGCGCTACCTCGGCAAATACATCCGGCACCACCCCTTTGACGATCTTCACGTTGGGCAGATCGGCAAAGCGCTGGGTGACGTAGCCAAGCAGGGTCGGATCGTTGTAATATTTATGGGTGAATTCGTAGAACTCGGGCTTGTCCGGAAAATCGTCGGCCGAAGAATACTTGTCCGAGAAGCCGGTGAATGTGTCGTAAAGATAGAATTTCTTTTGCACCTTGCCGAAATCAGTCATCTGGGTCACCACCCAGCTCATATCCCCTTTGAAGACGCCGCATTCGACAAAATCGCCGGGCAGATGCAGGGCATTCTGCGCCGCCCAGACCAGCGTATGCAACCGCCACGCAATGGACTCCGGCGAGTCATAAACGTCGTAAGCATGCGAATCTTTAATAGCTTTGAATGCCGAGGCAAACCGGGGTTCTTTAAGAAATCCTGCGCTTTTGTTGAGCGTCAGCATCAGGTTTCCCCAGAAAACGCTCTTATGTCCCCGGCGCAAAACCTGTTTTACAAAGGTGTTGAAAAACAGGGGAAAGGTATTGTGCTTCACTTTTTGGAGAACGTTTTTCATGGCACATCCTCACTCGAAATAAATGAATCCATAGTCACCATCATAACCCCATTCCTTATAGAGAAAAGCCCATCCTTCAGGGCGGAAGAAAGATTCGCAGGTCAGTTGCCAATATAGCAGATTGGCCTTCTCGCTTTCATTGCGATAGGACTCCACACATAACCATTTCTTCCCCTTGCCGACGCGCTGCATCTCCTGCACGGCGAGCTTTAGCTGAGCGATGGGCAGGTTATGGAACGTATTGATGGAATAGACGAAGTCGAAATGATTGTCCGGCCAGGGCAGCTTGGTGCAACTGCCCACTTTCAGGAACGGTTTAGCCTCTTCCTTGGCGTGCTCGATGCCGTAAGCGGAAATATCGAGTCCGACAATCTCACAGCCCTGCACGGCGTTGGTGAATTCATAGAGCAGGAATGCCTTACCGCAGCCAATATCGAGAATCTTGTCGCCGGCCTTCAAGCCGTAATGCGTGGCGATATCTTTGGCGATTGGCAGCCAGCGCCCGTCATATTTATATCCGCCATAGCCGTACTGGCGTTCGCCGTCCCAGTAATCATGACCCCATTGCTTGGCGATAGCGGCGCACTGCGCTTTGTCATGGCTGGTGACGCGCTCTACATAGTTTCGCTGGGTTTTCTTCTGGTACGCAGCCAGAAAATCAAGTTGCTGCATGCTGTCTATCCCATTGCTGTAAAAAGGTATGTGTTTTGCTGGATTGCCGGCGCATCAGCTCATGCACCAGCCAAATCTCTTCCATCCGCGCCGCGTCCTGCCGGTTGCGGATGACGATGTTCTCGACCGCGACATGCAGGACGCACCCCTTCTCAAACAGGCGGCTATACATCTCCTCGCGTTTCGCCTGCGATTGCGGGAAAAGACACAGGCTATACATCACGATGCCTTCGATATGATCCAACTCATCCAACACGGCATCCAGAATCATCGTGCAGCCGGGCATGCAGTACTCGGTGGCGGCAAGCAGGTAGGTTAACCCCTGGCCTTTGCAATATTCCCGCATGACCAACTGCTGGATATGTTGTGGCGTCGAGCGCTGCATTTCCATGCGCGCGCCCATATATCCGCGGAATCCCTTGCGATTTTGCATTACCATTGTGTTATCCGGGTTAGAGAGTTTATGCGCGGCTGTAAAGGATAAAGCGAGTATATCTAAGGGGCATTCCCGGTTAAAGTACAGCCGTCCTTGTGGCTATAATTTGGGGTCTTAGGTCACATCTGGCTTGACAAGAGGTCGCAGGAGATATGTAAGAGCGTGTAGCGGGGGCTAAATAGCATATTTAGAAGTTTGGGACAGGCATTATCTATGATTGATGTGGTGACCGGCGGCGGTGGATTTATCGGCAGCCATCTCGTGGACCGGCTTTTGTCGGAAGGGCGACAGGTGAGGGTGGTGGATAATTTCTCCATCGGGCGCCCCAAGAATCTTGAGCAGCATGCAGGACATCCGAAACTCGAAGTCATGGTGGGTGATGTCTGCGACGAAGCGCTGATGGATATTGCGATAAACGGTGCCGAACGAGTGTTTCATCTGGCTGCGCGTGCGGATATCGTGCCCTCCATTCAGGAGCCGAAGGAATATTTCCGTTCCAACGTCGATGGCACGTTTGTCGTGCTGCAGGCAGCCCGCAAGCATAACGTGAAGCGCTTCGTCTATGTGGCCTCGTCTTCCTGCTACGGCATTCCCGACAGCTATCCGACGCCAGAATCTGCTGAAATACGCCCGCAATATCCCTATGCGCTGACCAAGTTTTTAGGGGAGCAGCTGGTGCTCCACTGGGCGCAACTTTACAAGCTGCCGGCACTCGCTGTGCGCTTCTTCAACGTCTATGGCCCGCGCGCGCGCACCAGCGGAACTTACGGCGCGGTGTTCGGAGTATTTCTGGCGCAGCTTCTGGCACATAAGCCGCTTACCATCGTGGGGGACGGCACGCAGACGCGCGACTTCACCTATGTCTCCGATGCGGTGGGCGCACTGGTTACGGCGGCCGAAAGCACCAAGGTGGGCGAAACCTATAATGTAGGCAGCGACAAGCCGGTGAGCGTGAACCGGCTGGTGGAATTGCTGGGTGCCAAGGAAACCGTACATATCCCCAAGCGTCCGGGCGAGCCGGACTGCACCTGGGCCGACACTTCCAGAATCAAGCAAGATCTTGGCTGGGCACCGAAAATCCCGTTTGAGGCGGGAGTCAAGATTATGCTCGAGAATATGGACTACTGGCGTGATGCGCCGGTATGGACTGCAGATACTATTGCCGATGCGACAAAAGACTGGTTTAAGTATCTGGGTAAATCCCCGAATAAATCCGAAGCCGCTTGAAATCCCGAATGTTATGAAAGTTAAGAAAAACGAAATTGTGAAGCAGGTCACTTCCAGCAAACTCTCCGTACGAAACAAAATCGCAAGCATTGATGAGCTTGCCAGTATCGTGCGTTCCATACAGAACTCAGGCCGCACGGTTATTCAGGCGCATGGTTCATTCGATCTGGTGCATCTGGGACATGTGAAACATCTGGAGGCGGCCAAGAAGCATGCGGACGTGCTCGTGGTGACGCTTACGGCCGACGCGTATGTCAATAAAGGTCCCAACCGTCCCGTATTCAATGAACAGCTGCGTGCGGAGATGCTGGGTGCGCTTGAAGTGGTGGATTATGTCGCCATCAACCATCATCTGGATGCCGTACCTGCCATCACTACCATCAAACCCAATTTTTATGCCAAGGGACAGGACTACATCAACCCGGAAGGGGATGTCACCGGCAAGATAACGCAGGAGCGCGATGCGATTGAAGGGGTCGGCGGCTCCATCGTCTTTACCGAAGAAATCATGTTCAGCTCCACCGAGCTGCTCAACCGCAATTTCAATCTGTACGAGCCGCATCTGCGCAGCCATCTTGACCGTTTGCGTGAGAATGACGGGATGGAAGCGCTCACCAAGATGATCGATAACATCAAGGACATGAAAGTGCTGATCGTGGGCGATGCGATCATTGATGAATATGACTATGTCATCCCCATGGCGAAAGCGCCCAAGGAAAACATGATCGCCACCCGTTATCAGGATCGCGAGATATTCGCCGGCGGTGTTTTTGCAAGCGCTAATCATGTGGCTTCATTCTGCGATAATGTGGAGGTGATTACCTGCCTGGGAGGTCGCGACGACTATTCAGAGTTTCTGCGCGATAAGCTGAAACCCAATGTAAAGCTCAGCACTATCACACGCCCGGATGCCCCGACCACGCGCAAGCGTCGCTTTCTCGATCCTTCCTACATGCGCAAGCTGTTCGAAGTCTATTTCATGGATGATGAGCCGCTCACGCGCGGTCCCGAGACCGAGCTGAACGATCTTATCTCGTCCCGTATCCGCGATTACGATCTGGTCATCGCGAATGATTTCGGTCACGGCATGATCGGGCGCTCGACCGTGAATTTGCTCACCAGCAAAGCACGGTTCCTTGCGGTGAACACCCAGAGCAACGCTGCCAATATAGGCTATAATCTCGTGCACAAATACCCGCGCGCCGACTATGTCTGTATCGATGCGCCGGAAGCCAGGCTCGCGGTCACCGACAAAATCAGCCCCATAGAAGAAGTGATCGGCAAACTGCTGCCTCAGAAGATAGAGTGTTCGAAATTTATCGTGACGCACGGCAAGCACGGTTGCATGACCCATGAACGCGGCGATATCGTACATACGATTCCGGCGGTTACCAAGACCGTGGTGGACACGGTAGGCGCCGGGGATGCCTTCCTGTCGGTAACCTCTCCCCTGGTTGCAAGCGGTGCGCCGCTGCATCAGATAGGTCTCATCGGCAACATTATCGGCGCGCTCAAAGTGGCTATCGTCGGCCACCAGCGCTCGGTAGAGAAAGTGGATGTGCTGAAATCCATTAAGGCGCTGCTTAAATAAACCGTTTTCTTTCAAGACGTTTGCGGGCGACAACTGCCTTCGGCGGCGTTCGCCGAATTTCATTAGATTTCCTGCCATCGCTATAGTATAAATCCGACCGTAATTTCAACGTTTCCGAGGCTCGGATGCAGTCTAGAATCACCCGCTATTTTGACGTGCTTGGTAATCTTCCGCTCGCCACTGCCGTGACCGGCAAGGATGGCAAAACCATCGAGCTGCAAAGTGCGTTTGATGCGCTTACAGTCCAGGTGCGCCAGACGCATGATAAAGGCAATAAGCTGATGTTTGTCGGCAATGGCGGCAGCGCGGGCATCTGCAGTCATATGGCCATTGATTATTCCAAGAACGGCGGTATACGTTCCACGGCGTTCAATGACGGTGCGGCGCTTACCTGTCTCGGCAATGACCTGGGCTACGAGCATGTGTTCGCCAAGCAGGTGGATCTGCATGCTCGCGCAGGCGACATGCTCATTGCCATCAGCAGTTCCGGCAAATCGGCCAATATCCTGAATGCAGTGGATGTGGCGCGCGAACGCGGCTGCTTTGTGCTGACGCTTAGCGGATTCACGCCGGAAAATCCGTTACGCACGCTGGGCGACGTCAATTTC
>Ga0207130_1188_pt1 | contig 18397 bp, 15 predicted proteins | sample Alteio_BWMinHeat_16_FD_153545 | JGI IMG/M metagenome (GOLD analysis project Ga0207130, IMG submission 153545) | Enriched cells from forest soil in Barre Woods Harvard Forest LTER site, Petersham, Massachusetts, United States -... | ecosystem: Environmental > Terrestrial > Soil > Temperate forest >... | reverse complement strand
TTGATTGGTGCGACACCGGCACTCATAGCTTCGCCCTCTGAGTCACAGTTCCTGACTCCCGAAAATCCCGAATTCCACAGATGGTTCTGTGGTGTTGCTCTTGGCGGGATCCTGACTCAATAGGTCAGAATCCACGTCGCTTTTCAATGGGGGGAGAACCTGCTAGTAACGCCGATAAAAATCGGCCAGAAGATACCGCAAGAGTGAGTTCAGACTATCGACCATCGCAAATTTGTGCAAGTGGTAAAAAGTACACTAACTTAAGTCTCTATTTGACTCCAAAACCAGCACCGGTAGGGCCATTGGACCACTTGCATCGGGACGAAAAGGTCCCGACTGGAGCTAGTTCTTTGGGGTATACCCCTGTAGCCTAGTCCTCTCGCCGCGTGTTCTAAATAGCACTCTAGGTCATCGACCGGAATGTATCGCCGTGGGAGAGGCGTAGGTATAGGGTGGAATACCGAGGAACGATGTTGCAATCCGACATAGGGCCAAAAAGGCAGCCATGGGCTGCCTTTTTGGACCAACAGAACCAGGTTCGCCGTCTATTTCGGGGCGTTGGTGCAAAGCTCGGCTTCATGGATGGCTTGATCGAGCAACTCGATGGAGCGGGCGCGATGTCCCTCAAATTCGCCTTCGGCTTGAGCCATGTGCCCTCGCGCCTGCCGCATGTGATCGAGAGCTGCCACAACGTGTGGATGCAGCGCTGGCGTGGCTGCCGCAGACGCCGCTGCCTTCGGGCTCGCAGCCGGGAACATGAGCACGAGGAGAAGAACTACCGTCAACAACGAGGATGCGATTCCAAGTCTTTGCATGATGTTTCCTTCTCGTCCGTGTTCGGGCCCGGACGCAGCCGTTCTTCCTTATAACCCAAGGCCACGCATCTTGTCTTGGGTTCTGGGTCTACAGCAGCGGGGGCCGTCGCCAGCGTCGCCCGCACCCCTCTGAGTCAGATTGTAGCGCCCATTAAAGGCAACCCGTCGACGGGCAAAGTTGGATAAATTGAGCCACCGACGGCACGCCTGCAGCATTCAGGATGAACACTTCGTAATAGCCCGGAGGTGCAATGTTGCCGTTAGGCGGGGTATTCACTGTCAGCGTTCCGGCGGCGGTATTGGCTTTGAAGGTTAGTCGGACCAACCGTTGGTCCATATCAAACGCGTGAGTGGGAGCAGAAGGCCGGACAAGAACCACTCTCGATATGCCGGCAGCATCCGGCGTCTTCACGGTGAACGTGTTGGCATACAAGAATTTTCCCGCAGCCCCGCCCTCCACGCTGGTGATGGTAGGCCGAGTGGCCAAGCTCCCGTCCGCGTTGAACAGGTACGCTGGCTGATAGAGCTCGATGCGGTTCTCATAAACCAGGGTATCCGGATTGCTGCCCGTCAGGATCACGGTGGCGTCGGGCAAGAGAATCGCGTTGGAGTGATACATGCGAGGCAGGGAATTTGCCCCCGCAGAAGTGAACTTCCCGAAATTCTTGTCGCTGGGATCGGTGTGGTACAGATCGGCGTTAAAGCTGGCCGTTGAGGCGATTTCACTGACCACTGACCCACCTGTGACTAGAATATCGCCGCTGGGCAGAATGGTTCCGTTCAGGTCAATCCTGGCCTCGGACATGTTCGGTCCGAAAACCCACTTAGGAGAAGGCTGGGAGAGATCGATGAGCTCGGTAGTGTTGGTGGACGGCGTGACGTCATCAGCCCTGCCACCCCCCAAAATGAAGACCTCGGGCTTGTAGTTATTTGAAGGACTCAATGGCAACAGGACGGAGGTGCCATAACCGCGATTGTTCGCATAGTTGGTGGTGCAGCAATTGGTCCAAACGTTGGCCGCGACGCTGTAGAACTTGGACTGAGTCTGCAGGCCGGAAGCGAAGATCTGCCCGTCGGGCAGCACGTGCAATCTCGGGTACAAAGGAGGCACCCAATTGGCCTTCGCGGGCTTCGTCCACGTCCCTGTATTCGAATTCGCTGTGATGGAGAAAATCTCCACTGTGTTGTTGGACTTGCCGTTTTGATCTGTTCCGGAGAACACCATCACCGTACCATCAGGGAGAACTGCGGCGCTGGGATACCAGCGCCCATCGGCCATGTCGGGCTGCATGGTGAACTTGTTGGTGGCTGGATCAAAGATGGCGGCGTGGCTGATGCCAGTAAAAGCCGGAGGCGGAAACTGAGTTGTGCCTCCGACAATCAATGGGCGGCCATCGGGCAGCACGACCATGCCATTGCAGAACATGGTGTAGGGTGCCGCGAACTCGGTCGTGGTTTGGGTCGCCGGATCCCAAACGCCGGCAAACGGCGTCGGACTGGTGGGCCGGCCCTCAATCATCAAGACTTTACCGTTGTGCATCAGTGCTGTGTGAATGGGGTTCAGCGGCAGTTTTTTGGCCAGAATCTGCCACTGACCAAACTCCGCGGCCTGAGCTTGGATACGTGGTACGAGCGGCAGGGCGGCCAGGAATGCGATTCCAAGCACCCATTGAGTAAAGCTGCGGCCGGCAAAAAAGGAGCCGCGAAGGATTGAAGAACGAAGTGCGCAGTCAGAGTTCAAGAAACGCTCCTAGACTCATCCGAGTGAGGAAATCCCAAGACGATCCAACCAATCCAGCCTGCAAGGCGAATAAAAGGTCGCTCACTTATGCATGAAATGGTGCGGCAGCATGTCCCAGACACGCCAAAACGCATCCAGCTCGTCCGGGCGTCCAATCGAGACGCGAACGAAGCCGTCCATTCCCACGTCATGTGCAACAAGAATATTGTTTTTGCTGAAATGAGCCACCAGTTGGTCGGAGGGGAGATCGAGGTGCACTAACACAAAATTGGCTAGAGACTCAGTCACGTTGACCATGCGCACGTTGGCCTTATTCCAGAATTCCTGGCGCTGGTCGGCGTTGCGTTGAACGCTGCGGCGAACGTGATCCTGGTCATCCAGAGCTGCCATGGCAGCCTTGATGGCGAGAGTGTTTTCAGGTTGCAGCCGAAACGGCGCAAGCCGGCGGGCCATCTCAGCCGGGGCCACGCCATAGCCGATCCGCAGGCCTGCCAGTCCATAGACCTTCGAAAAAGTCCGCGTCACAATCGTGCGACCGTCGTGGATCGGTCGGTCGATGAACGACGCATACGCGGTGCTCGGATTCACGTATTCGTGATAGGCCTCGTCGATGATCACTGGAATGTTGGAAGGCAGCCTGCCAAGGAACTCCTCGATCTCGTCCCGCACCGTAACATTTCCTGTGGGATCGTTGGGATTGCAAATGTAAATCAACCCTGTGGACGAATCAGACCTGGCGAGCATCCCTTGCAGATCGTGGGTGAACGCGCTGGTGAGCGGGATTTTCACAACTTCAATCCCTTTGGCACGCGCATATGAAGCCAGCAGCGGATAACTGGGCGTGGCCATCACCAGCTTTTTGCCAGGCGAAAGGAACGCCTCGGCGGCCATCTGCAGGACCTCGCTCGACCCGCATCCCAGCACTACCTGCTCCGGGTCCACTTTGTGGAAACGCGCAATCTTTGCCCTCAGGGCTCCGGCATCGTCAGAATAGCGATTAGCCGCACCGAGACTGTCGCGGATTGCCGCTATAGCCAGGTCGGATGGCCCATACGGATTCTCGTTGCGGTCCAGATGAATGGGACCGTCGAGTGCTCCTTCTGCGTTCGGTGATGCAACTCTCAGAAAAGGAATTGCGCCAAGATTTGGAGAGACGGCGGCGGTCACCGCACTGGCACCGATACCAAACAGTAGATGTCTACGTGAACTCCGCAACGGCGGGTCCTCACTTACAAGGGATTGCATGAGCCTAGGTCAGAGTCGCTGAGAGTTGAAAAAGTACCTAGGCACTATCGCTTGGATCTCGGCTACCGTAACACGAGAGCGTGTGCAATTTTTCTTCACTCAGGTTAATAGATCGTTAAAATCCAGATCCCAGGCGTCGGGCACATCTGCTCGATCGCCTCCGGGACGGTCCAGATCGAACCTGCAGAGGGCGCGGAGTGGCGCTGTCAAGACCGGATGCTCGAAGCACGAATGGATGTGGTGGGATTCGTTTCCCGAACGATCGATCTGCCCTGTGAATGTCGTCGGCTCTGCGATGCACCCGCGACCCATGCAGTGCTCCTCACACTTTCGGGGCAAAAAGATCGCTGGTGGCTGCGGGCGCGGGGCTCGAAAAGGATTCAATCATCATCCGGACCCATCTGTGGTCGCGTGTCGTTCAGGAAATGCTCGGCCCCCATCGGAGCGTTGATGGTCTGAAACGTCAGCGGCGTCTGGCTGAAGTTGAAGCAGTCGGAAAAATCGTCGGCCGGAGCGTCGGCATAGCCCAGGCTGGGTAGGTCGTAGTTTTCCTCGATGAACTTCAGAATGCTGCCGAAATCGTGCGTGTTGTGTGAAATATGGGCGGCTTTGGCATAGGGGGAAACCACGATCAGCGGCACCCGGAAGCCATATTCATAGGAATTGATCACCTTCGGCGCCACGTGGTCGAACCAGCCGCCCCAATCATCCCAGGTGATGAAGATGGCTGTATTGGCCCAGTATTGGCTGTTCCCGATCGCGTTCACGATGGAGGCCACCCAGGCCGGGCCGGATCCATCTGTGATCTGTGCATGGTCCGACGAAGCACCGTTCGGGATGACCCAGGTCACCTGCGCGAGTTGGTTGTTCGCTATATCGTCAAATACCTCGGTCTGCGGAAAAATGACGTTCTTCCAGGCGCTGCCCGTGCAGACCAGCTGCCCGCCCTGGGTCTGCGGCTGGCACATGTGCTGGATCGCATCGGGACCCGTCCAGATCGATCCCGGCGAGGGAGCGTAGTAGCGCCAACTTATGCCTTTGGCGTCGAGCAGATCGGTCAGCGTGGGATGCTCGAAGCACGGGTAGATGTGCTGGGTTTCGTTTCCGTTAGGATCAATAAGCAACGTAAAGGTGGTAGGCAAAGCGATGCAGCCCGCGGTGGCAGCGCTCACGCTCATGTTCTCCGAGGCAAACAGGTTGCTGGTCGCGGTCGGCGCCGAAGTACCTGAGATGATGAACTGATGGGCGGGAAAGCTGGGTCCCTGGTTGGTCTGAAACATGCGGTCGCCGAATGTGTATTGCTCAGCGAGCTGGAAGTAGGGCTGCACGTCCGCCGGATTCACAAACATGAACTGCGGGTTCGCCGGCGCACAATTGGGGTTTTTCTGCGGACAGCGGATGGGAATCTTGTCGGCTCCATCCATCTTTCCGCCGTCATACATTGCCAGGAATGCCCCATGCGCGTGGCTCAGGTCGTAAATACTCGCCAGATTGGTCTGGACTAGCGGAATGGTTTCACCCTTCGAGTTCATCCCCGACTGCGCAATATCGGCGCCGCGCTGCTTGTATAAGACGGGATCCTGGAAAAGATTGTCGGGGGTGCGATTCTCCTGGAAAATCACAACTACGTGCTGAATCAAGTGGGGAGGCGGAGGCTGGGTCGCATGGCCGCTGACACCGCTGCAGCCGTTCATGCTCAGCAGCACCCCGGCGAACGTCCCCAGACCCACGAGCGTGAGTACTGCGGGGATTCTGGTCATACTCCAACCTTTCCCTGAAATGACACCTCTTGTTGGTTGCGATCTCTCGGAACAAAACCCCGCAGGGCGCGTTTCCACTCGGTAGTTTTGTCGATTACCTTGATCCTGCGTGGTTGCTTATACGGTGGCTCTAGGCCGAAACACCCTGGGTCAGCGCACTTTGCAGCGGGTACCTGTTCAGATTGGATGACTACATCTCTGCGACTGTTGCTTTCGGCTCCCTGATCTGGAGCTGCGACGTTGCAGACACTTTTATCTGATAGTCGATGGCTCGGATTTTCGCGGATGCGTGTGCAAAACGAAGCTGCGAGATTCAGATCACAAAATGCACCGTAAACCGTTGCTAGCAATAACGTTAACCACAAGGCCAGTAACCACTTGCAGATTACGGACGATTGCGGCCTCGCCCATGTTTGCTATTTACTCGGAGTCGAACTTCTCCTACCATCAATAGTAATCCTGCGCTGCACAAGTTGATACCCGTGCAGCTCTTTCGCGGCTTGCATCGACTCCCCTGAAGATGCCGGCCAGCAAATGGCCGTAACAACCGTCTGGGCCTCAGGATTTTCGAAGTCGGTTCGCGACAACTATGGCTCATTTGGCTCCGCTACCCGATCAGGACCGCCTTCGCGTCGTTGCGGCGGACAGCACCGCTATGGGGACGCAGCTCCTGGTGGATGCATTATCGCGAGACCCGGAACTGGACATGATCGAATCGGCATCGAACGGACCTTCGGTTCTGCAGATGCTGAAGCGCGAGAAAGCAGCGGTCGCGCTGGTCAGCGCGAGACTGGGAAAGAATGCCAACGCAGGGTTCGAATTGGTGCGCGAGATTCGAACTCAGTTTCCCGGCACAAAAATCATCGTGCTGCTGGATACCTCGGAGCGCGGCACAGTAGTTGAGGCATTCCGCGCCGGCGCCCACGGCGTCTTCTGTCGCACCGAACCATTCCGCCTGCTGGCCAAGTGCATCTCGTGCGTCCATGAAGGACAAGTCTGGGCGAGCAGTAGTGAACTCCATTTCCTGCTCGAAGCCCTGGTCCAGCCTTCGTTTCGCGCGTTGGGCGATTCGCCACTTTCCGCGCGTGAAACTGATGTTGTCCGTTGCGTGTCCGAAGGCCTCACCAATCGCGAGATTGCGCTACGGCTCAAGCTCACCGAGCACACGGTTAAGAATTATCTGTTCCGCATCTTCGACAAACTCGGAGTCTCCAGCCGCGTGGAAGTCGTGCTCTACGCTCTGGGAAATGGGGATGCCCGTATTCCATCCCTGCCCAACGGCCGCCGGGCACATGCCGAGGCTTCCGGCAGAAAATCCGCACGTCCCGTTTCTTTGCCTGCCCGCAAGACCGCAAATTCCTAGACTGCGCGGAACTGTTGGGCGGGCTGATCTGCTTTCTTCTCACGATTGACTTTTTGATTTGAAACCGGGATTACGGCTTACTGAGGCAAGCGGAAGCTCAGCGTGACTGTGGTCTGCACTGCTACGGGAGATCCCTTTTCGCTCCGTGGCCGGAAGCGCCACTGCCGGACGGCATCGGTTGCAGCCTGCGCCAGTTGCGCCGGACCGCTGGCCACGCGCAGACCTTGCACCGAGCCGTCAGTGCCGATGCGCACGTCGAGCAGCACCTGTCCCTGGACATGCTGCTGCAAGGCGGCATCGGGATAGTCGGGTTCCACGCGGTGGAGCAAACTTCTTTCGGCGTCAGCGAACGAAAGCTCAACCACTCTGGCTTTCTCCGGCTCGAGCGAAGCTGCAGATTGGACGCCGATTGCCTTGTCCGCAGCCGCGGTAGCTCCAGCCTGACTCGGAGCTGCGTTTTGGCTGACGCTCGGGCTCAGGCTGCGGGTGCCGCTCTGATTCGGCACGAGTCGAAACACTTCTTTGCCATTCTGGTAGACCGAAAGGCCACCGGGAGGAACAGCTTCCCCCGATTCAGTGAGCCGATTCCCCCGCGCCGGACCATCGCTGCGCGCGTCCTTGCTACTCTTGCCTTGCGCAGGGTTCGCCGCATCGGCATTGCTCCGGGAGCTTGCCGCTGGCGGAGTCGCGTCCGCAGTCCCCGGTCCCGAAGCCGCAATGGGCGTGGTTTGAGCCAAGGTTTGAGGCGCGTTTTGAGAGACGACCGGCGCCGGACGGTTCAGGCGCTGCCCTTGCCGCCTTCCTCCCAGATGACGCCCGATCTGAAACGCGAGCAGCACCGCACAGAACAGAACCGCCGCACCCATCACCCAGGTCGCAACATCGAATCCTCGCCGCACGATCTGCGATCCTTGCGGTTTCGAAACCGTGCGCGAGTCTGATTGCGTATTATCCGAGGACGATGCAGGGGAACTGTTTTGTTCCCGATCTTCACGAGCTTCCGGCGAAGTTGCCGGCGTCTCGGAAACCGCTGGCGACGCAGCGGCGGGCGTTTCCTTGGGTTGCGCGGCAGCACGCTCGAGATTGGTTACAGCGCGGCGGCTGAGAGCTTCCAGGGTGCGCTCATCGCGCTCTCCAAAGGCTGCGGGCCGCGAAGAAAACACCGCGAAGATTCCGACCACATCTTTACCGTGAAGCAGAGGCATCGCCGATACCGACCGAGCCCCGTGCCGCTGCAGGAGCTGTACCTCCAGCCGGGCATCGGCCAGGATGTCGTTGCAGGTTTGCGCCTGGCGAGTCCGCACGCACTCGCCGGAAAGCCCCGCGGTACCGCTCAGGCGTGAGCCCAGCTCCGGTGTGGTCGAACCGCTGGTGGCGCTGCAGACATACTCGTTGTCGCGCAGAAGCGCCAGAGCCGCGCCAGTCGCTCCGGTCGCCAGACAGGCCTGTTCCACGATTTCGTTGAGCACGATTTGCAGGGCCAGGTCGGCCGACAGGGCCGCTGACAAGCCGCCTCCGCTGGCGGCAGAAAAGCGCGCCGCAAGGTCGGCGAAATCGGTCTCCGCAGGCGTATCCGGCAGAATGCGGAGACCATTCGCGGGGCGCGCAATGGGCCGCGCCGCTTCCGGATCGGTAATGGGGTGACGCGCCATGAGAGCTGTGCAAAACTGGGGGCGGGGTAGGGTCCCAGCGAGTTTCGCGCCAAACCGGGCTATTGTCAATGCGACTTTCGGGCCTGGACAGGGCCTGGGAAGTGGCCAGATCCATTGGGATCTGAATGAGTAAGGACGTCGACCATATGGCCAGTGCGCCAGGCATTGCCCGATTTCCTGACGCGTATATGCATTTGTGGTTAAAATGGGGGCCAGAACTCCAGAATTTGAGGATTACCAGATGCTCTCACTGCGTCAACTTCAAGTTGGTGCGATTTTTTCAGCCATATTTGCCGTCGCTTCGTTGGGGTCTGCGCAATCCAAGGCTCCCGCAGCTCCGGCACAGCATGTCATCGCTCTGGTCAACGTTAAAAAAATATACGTTGAGCCGATGGAGAATCATCTCGACCAGTATCTGACCTCGGAAATCTCCCGCCAGTTTCACGGTTCGCTGGAGCTGGTCACGGACGTGGGACAGGCGGACGCTATTATGAAAGGGATCAACCTCGGAGCTCAGAATACGACGAAATCCACGGTAGACCTGGTTGACCCGAGCGGCAAAATCGTCCTTTGGTCGGGCACTGGTGCGGATCGCGAGAACAAGTTCCTGGACCTTAAGCACGGCGGCCTGCAGACAGTGGCGGCTCACCTGATCAAAAACCTCAGAAAGGCCATGCAGAAATAGGAATTCACCGGTTCCGGCAGTTTCTCAAGCCAGCCTCTGATGACTCGATTTCAAGCCATTTGGCTAAGATCGATCTAGGTACGATTTGCTGCGATGAGCGTAAAGTTCTTTCGCGATTCACTCAACTTCCAAACCTGGCTGAAAACCGAAGGCAAGGACCGCACCGAACTGTGGGTGGGCTTCTATAAGAAGGATTCGGGCAAGGCCAGCATCACCTATCCCGGTGCCTTAGACGAAGCCCTATGCGTGGGCTGGATCGACGGCGTCCGCAAGAGTCTCTTTGCCGACGCCTACACCATCCGTTTTACCCCGCGAAAGCCTAAGAGTCAGTGGAGCGCGGTCAACATCAACCGTGTGCAAGAACTTGCACGTGGCGGGCGGATGCAGCCAGCCGGTCTGAAAGCGTTCGAAGGCGCCACCGAGCAACCGCGCAAGTACTCGTACGAGCAGCGCAACCGCGCCCAGTTCCCTGCTCCGGATGAAAAGCGATTCCGGGCCAACCGCAAAGCCTGGGAGTTCTTCCAATCGCAGCCACCCTGGTATCGGCGCACCGCGACATACTGGGTGATCAGCGCGAAGAAGGAAGAGACTCGTCAGCGCCGCCTGGCCACGCTGATCGCCGATTGCGAACGCGGTAGACCCATAAAAGCGGTGGCTCGTCCGGCATCAAAGAAGCCGAGCAAGCCCAATAGCGCGGAATTGAGGAGAAAAGTAATAGGGTAATTCGTCTCTCCCCAATCAGGTCAGGAGCTGCTAAACTTTAAGAACAATTTGGGGCAAGTCAGTAAAGGGTCCTAAACGCACTTATCCGGTTATTCCCCATCGAGCCACCCCCATAGTCGTCTCAACCATGAAACTGTTTTAGGATATCCATTCCTAGGGAGTCGCACATGCGGATTGCTGTCGTAGGCTCGGGTTATGTAGGTCTGGTAGCGGGGGCGTGTTTCGCCGACCTCGGACACGATGTCATCCTGGTCGACAACGACCAGCGTAAACTGACCGCGCTCAGGAACGGCGAGGTTCCGATCCACGAGAATTTTCTGCCGGAATTGCTGAGCCGCCACCGCGGACACCGCCTGACGTTTTCCGACGATTTACAGGAAGCGGTTCGTTCAAGCTCGGTCATCTTTGTCGCAGTGGGCACACCGCCGACCGAAAGCGGCGAAGCCGATCTTTCCTATGTCGAGACGGTAGCGCGCGAAATTTCCGGCGGCATCAACGGATACAAAGTCATCGTCGAGAAGAGCACGGTTCCGGTGTACACCAGCGAGTGGGTGCGCAAGATCATTCTGCGCAGCGGCACCGATCCCGAAATGTTCGACGTCGCGTCGAACCCCGAGTTTCTGCGGGAAGGCACTGCAGTCACCGATTTTCTGTTTCCCGATCGCATCGTAATCGGCTGCGACACCGAGCGCTCGGCCAAAATGTTGCGTGAGATTTACGCGCCGCTGACCACCACCAACAAAAGCGAAAGCTACTACGAGCGTCCCGACGCGATTCCGCAACCCGACCGCGCTTCCATTCCCGCCCCGATCATCACCACCAGCACCAAGAGCGCAGAGCTGATCAAGCACGCCTCGAACGCTTTCCTGGCCATGAAGATTTCGTTCATCAACGCCGTGGCCTCGGTTTGCGAATCGGTCGGCGCCAACGTGAACCAGGTAGTGCACGGAGTCGGCACCGACTCCCGCATCGGCCCGCGCTTTCTCAATCCCGGCATCGGCTACGGCGGTTCGTGCTTCCCCAAAGACGTCATGGCGTTTCGTGCCGTCGCCCGCGAGAGTGGCTACGAGTTCCGCCTGCTCGACGAAGTCATGAAGATCAACGAAGAGCAGCGCCAGCGCTTCCTGCGCAAGATTCGCAGCGCCCTGTGGACTCTTCGTGGCAAGAATCTCGGCGTGCTCGGACTCGCCTTCAAAGGCGGCACCGACGATATCCGCGAATCGCCCGCGCTCTTTCTGGTTCAGGCTCTGCTGCAGGAAGGCAGCAAGATCACAGCGTACGATCCGGCGGCAATGGAGCGCACGCAGGAAGTGATGAACTCCGGCATTACCTACGCCAACTCGCCGTATGAAGCGGCGCGCAATGCCGACGCCCTGCTGATCCTCACCGAATGGGAGGAGTTCTCGAATCTCGACCTCACCCGTCTGCGCCAGGAGCTGCGTTATCCCATCATCATCGACGGCCGCAACCTTTATGATCCCGATGTGATGGCCGCCCACGGCTTCACCTACTACAGCGTCGGACGTGCGACCTGCCATCCCGATGGCGTGCCCGCCGCGATGCTGAAAAACGGAATGGGGAACGGCAAGAAAGCATGAGCCAGCGCGCAGTCGTAACCGGAGGCGCCGGTTTTCTGGGCTCGCACCTGTGCGACGCCCTGCTCGGCGAGTGCTGGAGTGTGGTTGTCGTCGACAACCTGCTCACCGGCCGGCGCGCGAACCTCGAACATCTCCGCAACGAGCCGGCTTTCGAGTTTGTAGAAAAAGACATCTGCGAACCATTCGACGTGGGCAAGGTCGACTATGTTTTCCACCTGGCCAGCCCTGCCAGCCCCGTCGACTACCACACGCACGGCATCGCCACATTAAAGGTCGGTTCGCTGGGAACATTCCACGCGCTCGACGTAGCCCACAAATACGGCGCGAAATATTTCGTCTCGTCCACCTCGGAGTGCTACGGCGACCCTCTCGAGCACCCGCAGAAAGAAACCTACTGGGGCCACGTCAATCCCATCGGCCCACGCTCGGTCTACGACGAGGCCAAGCGCTTCACGGAAGCCGTAACCATGGCGTATCGCCGGTATCACAAAGTCGATACCCGCATCGTGCGCATCTTCAACACCTACGGCACGCGCATGCAGCTCAACGACGGCCGCGTAGTTCCGAATTTCATGAAGCAGGCGCTGCTGGGCGAAGACCTCACCGTCTACGGCGACGGCAGCCAGACCCGCAGCTTTTGCTACGTGAGCGACGAGATCGACGGTTTCCTGCGGCTCGCCAAGTCCGATGAACATCTGCCGGTCAACATCGGCAATCCCGATGAATTCACGATTCTCGAGTGCGCGCAGCAGGTGCTGAAGATAACCGGGTCGAAAAGCAAGATTCGCCACGAACCGCTGCCGCAGGACGATCCCAAGCAGCGCCGCCCCGACATCACGAAAGCCAAGCAGTTGCTGGGGTGGGAGCCGAAGATCAATCTCGAAACCGGCTTGAAACTTTCGCTCGACTACTTCAAGAAAGCCGTCGCCGCAGAGGCCGCCGTGCGGTAGAAATCACGCCAGAGACTCTCAGAAAGAGACCCTCAGACCAAGCCGGGTGCCCCATTTCTCGCGTTCTTTGCGAGAAGTGGGGCTTTCGCCGACACCTCTCAACCCTCACCCAGCGCTCCTCCGAATTTTCTCCTTCCACCGACGGCAACCGGGGACTGACGGAACTCCCGTCCCCGGTTTTACCCCCAATGCGAGGTCTTGTCTGTGATGGATGAACATTGGCTGGGCTTGGCATCATTCGTGAGCTCAAGTCAAAAGCCCCACTTCTCGCAGAGAACGCGAGAAATGGGGCACCCAGCCCAATTGAGGGGTGCGTTCGCGAATGGGAGATGTGGCCGTCCGCGCTGCGACCTAAAAACGCTCCCGTTACCAAGGTTACATTACGCCGAGATCGACCTCGCTGCTACTCTTTGACCGAGGCAGACCGTCCCAGGGAAAGCTATTGCAGCTATGAACTCCTCCCAAGCAACCGCGCCGGCGCGTAAACCGGAGGTCAGCAATGTGCCCGGGAACCGTTTTTCAGCGACGGTGTATTCCATCACGATTTTCCTGAGCGCATTTCTGTTGTTCCAGGTGCAATTGATCGAGGGCAAGTTCATTTTGCCCCGCTTCGGCGGAAGTCCCTCCGTCTGGAACGCGTGTCTGCTCGTCTTCCAGGTCTTGCTGCTGGCTGGATATGGCTACGCTCATCTTGTGTCGAACCGCCTGTCGGCACAGGCACAAGCCCGCGTTCATCTTAGTCTCATGGCGTTGTGCCTGACGTTGCTGACGGTTCTGGCGTATAAATGGCGCTCGCCAATCGCCCCAGCGGAGTGGAAGCCGGCTCCAGGTGGAGACCCTGTCTGGCAGTTGACCCTATTCCTGGCGACCAGCATCGGAATTCCGTTCTTCCTGCTGTCGACAACTGGGCCGCTGTTGCAGACGTGGTTTAGCCGTAGCCACACGCGCTCGCCCTACCGCCTGTATGCGCTCTCCAACCTGGGTTCGTTGCTAGCCCTGGTCACCTATCCGTTGGCCTTCGAGCGCCTTCTAACCCTGCACTCGCAGTCCTGGATGTGGTCGGCGGCGTACGGCGTTTTCCTGATTGCGTGTGCCGCCTGCGCGCTGGAATTCGCTCGCCATCAAACACCGGCACCCATTCGCAGCAAAGCGCCTGTGGAGGACAAAGCAAGCCCACCCTCCCGGACTACCATTATTTTGTGGATTGCTTTGCCTGCTTGTGCCTCGGCGATGCTGTTGGCCACCACGAATCTCATTACTCAGGACATCGCCGTCGTTCCACTGCTGTGGGTTTTGCCGCTTTGCATGTACTTACTTTCTTTCATCGTCTGTTTTCAGAGCGATCGCTTGTACAAGCGGGGCATCTTTCACACCTTATATGTCGTGGCTTTTTTGCTGGTGCTGCACGAACTGTCCGCGCCCTTCGGCTCGAATGTCCCCGCCCAAGTGGGTTCTCTTTGTCTGATTTTGTTTGCGGTCTGCATGGTCTGTCACGGAGAATTGGCGCGTTCTAAGCCAGTTTCTTCTCAGTTGTCCATGTTCTACTTCATGCTTTCTGCGGGAGGAGCGCTCGGCTCAGGGTTCGTCGTTTTCATCGCGCCTCGCATTTTCCACGACATTGGAGAGTTCGCCGTGACCCTGCTCGTCTGCGGCGGGTTGCTGCTGACGGTTGTGGCGCTCGACAAAAGTTCGTGGTTCCACCAGAAGCGCCTATACCGCGCCGCCGCGCTGGTGGCTGTCGTGCTGTTAATGCTTCAGGGCTACCGCTATGAAATGGCCTGGATTCCGCTAAAAGCCAGTGGGACAGTTCGCATCCGGGCCAGAAATTTCTTCGGAGTGAAGAGCATCAAGGAAGATTCGACTGCGACCTGGCTGGTTCACGGCAACACCCTTCATGGAGTGCAGTTTAAAGATGCCGCTCGTCGCCATGAGCCCACCCAATACTACAACCGCCTCAGCGGCATAGGACTGCTTCTCGATCACTATCCACGCTCTCTGAACCCGGGTGGACAGCCTCGCGCTTTGCGTGTGGGCGTCGTCGGGTTGGGAGCGGGAACTTTGGGCGCTTATGGACATGCTGGCGACTATTTCCGCTTCTACGAAATTGATCCCCAGGTGGCGGACTTCTCCTTGAGCGCTTCACCGGTGTTTACGTTCCTAAAGGATTCGCCTGCTGCCCTTGATGTCGTCATGGGGGATGCACGGCTTTCCCTCGCCGACGAGGCGGACCAAGGACAGCTGCAAAACTTCGACGTGCTGGTACTGGACGCCTTCAGCAGCGACTCTGTGCCCGTTCATTTACTGACCAAGGAAGCCATGGCCCTTTACCTTCGTCATCTCAGCGGGCCGGACGCCGTGCTGGCATTTCATCTTACCAATCGTTCTCTCGACCTGCGTCCGGTCGTGGCCGCGCTGAGCCGCGAATACAATCTGGCGATTGTCCAGGTTATACAGCCTTCTTTGAGCGAGTGGATTCTCGTCTCCGCCAATCCCCAAATGCTCACGCTACCAGCCCTCCAGGAACACTCCCGCCCGCTCGACGTCAGGACCATACCTCTGTGGACGGACGAGTACAGCAATCTGTTCGAGGTGCTGCCGAGGCTATAAGTTGCCGGCTTTGGCAGCAGCCGGGTGCCGGGTGCCCCATTTCTCGCGTTCTTTGCGAGAAGTGGGGGTTTTCGCTGACACCTCCCAACCGTCGGCCAGAGCTCCGCCGAATTTTATCCTTCCACGACGGAAACCGCGGACTAACGGAACTCACCGTCCCCGGTTTGCCCCCCCAATGCGAGGTCACGTCTGTGACGGATGAACACTGGCTGGGCTTGGGCTCATCGTGAGCTCAAGCCAAAAGCCCCACTTCTCGCAAAGAACGCGAGAAATGGGGCACCCAGCCCAGTTGAGGGATGCGTCGGGAATGAGAGATGTGGGCCCCGCCTCTGGCGAAAAGTTGGTACGTACCATCTGTCCCCGGTTTATCATTCAGCGTCAGGTGTAAACGGAAGGGTCGTCTGAAGATCGCTCGAGCCGACCTGCTCTAGCCGATCATCAAAGCTTAGCGGACTATAACGCTGATGCTGCTGGTCGAGGATATCGAACGCCACGCTCCGCACAACGTCTTCCAGAGAAAGCCCCTGGGTCTCGATAACCGTGACACCTTCTTTACCGTAAAACTCGACTAGCTTGCCCTGCTGCTCCGCGATTGCCTGGACCGAAAAGTCCTTTCCTTGGGCAATTGCCCTAGCATTAAGAACTGTAGGTTCGCCCTTCAGCACGATGACGTGTGCCCCAGAAAGCGGAGCTTTGCTGCGGCCTTTGATCGAACTGCGTAGACGCTTGGCCTTCGTTGAAACCGATTGTATTCTAGGCGTGAAGGCTAGAGGATCGAGGGGGCCGCGGTCCAGGATATGCAAGCCGATTTGATTGTCATTAAAATTCAGGACATTGTTGCGGAGGCGAAACTGTTTAGCGACCCAGTCGTCGACCCTCTGCAGTTCGTCCGGCCCGAGTCCTTCGGGATCCTTCGCCATTTGATCCAGTCTCGGCTCGGTCCATTCGTCGTGCTGCTTGAGACTACGGAAATGTGAAATTACAGAGCTCTTTCCCGCACCGACCGCGCCGGTTATGACAAATGAAAACATCAGACCCACATCGTTCATCTCGCCTTCTTGATATGTCTGGACCGGGTCCCAAGCCAAAATATCAGCCAGAAGACGGATCTCGTCCGTGTTGAGCTGGAGAGAAACAAGATTGTAGAGCTTAAATAATCGCGTCTCCTGCTCGGGAGAGAGGTTATTTTGGCCCGTGGCTCCGGTCCAGTGGATCATGTAATGGAAGTGCCCGGGATGATTCAACGCATTCTGCCTGAGGACAAACGCAAGTGTTGGGTCTTCGAGTGAAATGCCTATGAGCAAGCAAGTCTTGTGGGTCACTTCGTTTCTCAAGATCGCATAGCGCCCGTACATCGATCCTTGAAGCTGATCCGAAAATGCTTCCTCCGAGAAAACGAGCCGAGGGCTACCTCTCTCTTTTTTGTGTGAGGGCAAAAAACCGTTTGGATGGAATATAACCGGTTCATTCGTGGGTAGCTGGCTGTTCTCATCCCACACGGTCGTGTATCCGCGCTTCCTCTTCACCTCGCGGGGTTGCCTGTTAGCTGCCAATGTGCGTTCGAGCCAATCGTCGAAATTAAAGCTAATCGTCACCGGCAGCAGCCGTATTATGGGTGCGAATCTTTTGTAATATGTTTCGTTCCCGATTGTCTCAACCCGATCTGCGATTACCGCCTTGTTCTTGTAAAGCGCCTCGTATACCTTATCCCGCCAAGCACGAGATAGCTTCGCCTCGTACGTCTGTAAGCTTGCATCTTCTGGTCCCGGTCTCGGATTCCCGCCTGTACTCTCGTCCTCGTCATACTTTCTCGAGAATGCGTAAAACAACTCCTGGGCTCGCGCGATGAGATCGCGCGTCGAAACATCTGAAACTTTCGGGTCGACGAGTCCTTCCGCTAACTCAGAAATGAACTCTGACCAATCAGCCATGCCAATGTCGACGCTGGCGCCAGCCCCAAAGACGCAACAGAGTCGCTTCAGCAGTCGCTGCTGATGCAGATGCATTAACGCGCTCGGGTACTTCCTCAGCAGAGGAATATGCCCCTCGGTTTGTACAAGGGCCACAGTAGTTGTCCTAGTTCTAAACTGAAGTGCGTAGTCAGCCTATAGGTAGGTGGGTGACTGACGCAACCTCGTGGTGCGGGGGCAAGCTGGAGGAAAATGGGGACAGACGAAAGCGTTCCCCAATTTGTCGACAAATAGAAATTGATGAACGTCCCGTCTGTCCCCTGTTGCCTCTCCCCTGTTTCCTAAGCCAAAAGCGGGCTTAAACGGAGCACCCCGGCACCCGGCTAACCTCGTTTAGTTATTGTGGTAGACGATGAAAGCAGTGGCTGTAGCAGGACTATCGCAGCTTCCAGTTACATCTCCATTTGCGCTGACACTAGCAGTGCACCCGCCAAGTGTTGCCCCGGTTGCCGGTCTTATAACAGCAGTCGAGTGGTGCCCGGGAGAGCTTGCGACATCAAAGATCACGAAGTCAATTGCTGCGACGTTCAGGATGTGGCCATCCAGCGGTTTCGTGACAACCTGTAAGTTGTGGGTTTTCAGACATTCAAGGCTGACATTAAAAGCCGCAACAGCCTTGGCCAGGGTATTGGCTTTTGCAGGGTCAATATCTGGGCACCTGTTTTCGCCCGTGGCATGAGCTACGCTAGCTAGAGACAACACGCAGACAAAGCAAAGTAGATGGAGATACTTTTTGAGCATAGTCATCCTTTCAGACTTCAAACTGGCCCGGATAATACCATTGAAATGTTAAAGCCGAACAAACATTCAGCAAGCCGGGTGCCCCATTTCTCGCGTTCTTTGCGAAAAAGCCTGCCCTGAGCGAGGTCGAAGGGGGTGTTGCCGACACCCTCCCAACCCTCAGCCAGCGCTCCGCCGAATTTTCTCCTCACATCGACGGAAACCGTGGACTGACGGAACTCCCCGTCCCCGGTTTTACCCCCCAATGCGAGGCCGTGTCTGTGACGGATGAACATTGGCCCGAGATTGGACTCAACGCGAGCTCAAGTCAAAAGCCCCACTTCTCGCAAAGAACGCGAGAAATGGGGCACCCAGCCACCCGCGCTCAAAAGTCCGGTCACGAGGGCCTGGTTTCAAACGCGGGAACGACAGCGTAGAATTTGTGCCAATGCCACGGAGAGCGAAAAGCAATGCGCCGGTACCATCACATCGGAATTCCCACTACTGAAGCGAAGCCTGGGGAGACCCACTTGAAACATCTGAAGCTCTTTGTCGTCAGCCACGAGAA
>Ga0207130_1187_pt1 | contig 18405 bp, 12 predicted proteins | sample Alteio_BWMinHeat_16_FD_153545 | JGI IMG/M metagenome (GOLD analysis project Ga0207130, IMG submission 153545) | Enriched cells from forest soil in Barre Woods Harvard Forest LTER site, Petersham, Massachusetts, United States -... | ecosystem: Environmental > Terrestrial > Soil > Temperate forest >... | reverse complement strand
ATAAAGAATAGTGCCCTTCTATCAGGCAATTGTCCTCGGAATCGTTCAAGGTCTCACAGAGTTTTTACCGGTTTCCAGCTCGGGTCATCTCATCCTGGTGCGCGACCTGCTGCACTGGTCTGATCCAGGCCTGGCCTTTGACGTGGCACTGCACGCCGGAACGCTGGTTGCCGTGCTCATCTATTTTGCCGGCCTATGGATACGCATTTTGCGTGCAGCCTTCGGTGCCAACATCAGGATAGATAGTGAGTCGGGCGATATCAGCCCGCTTTCACCGGAAGAACTCCGGCAGCAGCGCTGGTTGCTCTGGCTGCTGGTGCTGGGAACGATTCCAGGCGCGATTATTGGCAAGCTGTTTGAAAAACAAGCCGAAGAAACCTTCCGCCAGCCCGCGCTGGTAGCTTCTATGATGATCGTGGTCGCACTGATCATGTGGTGGGCAGAAAGAGCTGGCAGCTACCGTAAAAGCCTCTCCCAGACCGGCGTGGCAGACGCTCTGACTGTGGGCATTGCCCAAGCGGCAGCGATTGTGCCCGGAGTCTCGCGTTCAGGCTCTACCATCGCCGCTGGACTGTTCCGTGGAATGACACGTGATGCCGCCGCACGCTTCAGCTTCCTGCTGGCTACGCCCATCATCGCCGGCGCTTGCGTGCTCAACGCGATTCATCTGCGGCACACCGGAATTCCGGCCGATATGAAGCAGGCATTTATCGTAGGAACGGCGGTTTCGGCAGTGGTGGGGTACATTACCATCGCCGGGTTTATCCGTTACCTTCGCACTCGTACTTTGAAGATTTTCATTGTTTATCGCATTATTTTTGGCATAATTGTTCTAGCTCTGGTTTTCCGCGGGTACTTTTAGCCGTCTAAGGCTGGTGGAAAAACTCTCTATAGGCGTGAAGACGTGTCAGGGCACGACTTTAGTCGTGCCGCAAAGCGTCTAAACCTATTGGGCTTTAGCCCCTGAGGTTTTAGCGCATGCCCATAGCGATTGCGAAACTGGTCCAAGAAATACTGACAACTAAAGTGCTTTCGCCTAAATGAAAATTATCGTTCGTGCCTTTGTGCCGACCAAGAACCGCCGGCTGAATGAGCTGGTTGGATTGTTGTTGTTTGCTGCCGCGGTCCTCCTTTTCCTCGCATTAGCGTCGTATTCCCCTGCTGATCCTTCGTTAAACACCGCCGCGTCTACTCTGACAGCGCGTCCCGCACGAAACCTGATCGGGATGGCGGGCGCACTGACCAGCGACCTGCTCTTACAAGCCGAAGGAATTACCGTATTCCTGCTCCCGGTGATGCTGGGGTTCCTGGGCATGCGCTGGTTCAAATCCAGAGAAGTTACCTCTCCCATCGCCAAGCTGGTAGGTTGCAGCACCCTGATGGTCTTTGTTCCGGCATTGCTGGGCTTGCTGCCCTGGCATTTGCGCTGGCTGCAGGCCGTTCCTATCGAGGGCCTGGCAGGACGCATCATAGCCGACATTTTTATTCGTTACTTTAATATTGCCGGTGCATATATTTTGTGTGCCAGCGTCATCTCTGTTGCTCTTTACCTGACAACAGCTTTTTCTCTCAGCGGCGCGCGCGTCTGGATGCAAACCCGCTTTGCCTTCGTTATTGCCGCCTGGAACCGCTTTGTGGATTGGCGCGCAGGGCGTGCCAAGGCACGCGAGCAGCGTGAACTGGAAAAGCGGCGTACCAGCAAACCTGCGGTTACGACTCAAGTAGTATCCGCCCGCCGGGCCCCGTTTGTGGCCGCTCCGGCGCCGGTTGAATTTCAGAGAACTGGCGTGGAGCGCGTTGCGGAAGAAACCGCAAGCAGGATGAATTCAACCGCAGGAATTGCCGCCTTCAAAAGTGTAGCTGCACCGGCTATTCCTTCCAAGCCCGCACAAGCCCACGAATGGGCCATGGACTCTTTGGAAGTCGGCAAGCGCGCCGACAGTGACAATAAGCCTAAGACCACGATGCCCAAGATTGCCGGAGGCTTCAAGCTGCCGGCCAGTTCCCTGCTGCATCGTCCTGATGAGCAGCATGCCATTGATGAAAACGAATTGAAGGGACTGGCCCAGGACCTGCTCGACAAGTTCGGCGAATTCGACATCACGGGACAGATCACGCATATCAATCCCGGTCCAGTAGTTACGACTTACGAATTCAAGCCTGAAGCCGGCATCAAATACAACCGCATCACCGGCATGGCCGAGGACCTCTGCCTGGGCCTGCGCGCGGAAAGCATCCTTATCGAACGCATGCCGGGCAAGGCAACAGTCGGCATCCAGGTCCCAAATCGGGAACGCGAGACCATCTGGCTGCGCGAAGTGATCGAGTCGCCCGAGTTTATCGGCTTGAAATCGAAGCTCACGCTGGCCATGGGTAAAGACATCAATGGACGAATTGTGACCGCCGATCTTGCCTCCATGCCGCATCTCCTCATTGCCGGTTCCACTGGCACAGGCAAGAGCGTGGCCATCAACGCCATGATCATGTCGATCCTGTACAAGTCCACGCCCGAGCAGGTGCGCCTGATCCTGGTTGATCCCAAGCGCCTGGAGCTGGGCAACTACGAAGGCGTTCCCCATCTTTATACGCCCATCATTACCGAGCCCAAGCTGGCCAGCAACGCGCTGCGCAATGCCGTCCGCGAGATGGAGCGCCGCCTGAAGCTGCTAGCGGAAAAAGGCGTGCGCAACATCGAGCAATACAACAAGCTCTTTGACAGCGGCGGCTCGCTCAGCCTGTTTGAAGAAGGCGAGACCGAACACAAGCCGATTCCTTACATCGTGATCATTATCGACGAATTGGCCGACCTGATGATGCTGGATGGCTCGAACGTGGAGGAATCCATCACCCGCCTGGCACAGATGGCGCGTGCAGTCGGGATCCACTTGATCCTGGCGACGCAGCGGCCCTCGGTGGATGTAATCACAGGATTGATCAAAGCCAACTTCCCCGCCCGCGTCTCATTCCGCGTGGCAACAAAAGTTGACTCGCGCACCATTCTCGATGCCAACGGCGCCGAATCTCTGCTGGGACGCGGCGATTTGCTCTATCTCCCCGCCGGCTCCTCACGCGTGCTGCGGCTGCACGCCCCATTTGTTACAGAAAAAGAAATTGCCCTGGTCGTGGAGTCGTGGCGCTCGCAAGGCACCGCGCAGTACGAAGAGAAGTTCCTGCAAGCCCTCAAAGAAGACAGCGACCGCGGAGAGTCTGGCAGCGGCGATGATGCCGACGGCGAGACCGAACACGACGAACTCTTCGAAGATGCGGTACGGCTGGTGCTGGATTTCGGCAAAGCCTCCACTTCCCTGCTGCAACGCCGCCTGCGCATAGGCTACGGCCGCGCCGCGCACCTGATTGACCTGATGGAAAGAGAAGGCATCGTAGGCCCCGCAGATGGACCGAAGCCCCGCGAAATACTCAAGCGCCCGGATTGGCTGTCTGAGGTGGAAGAAGCATTGCGATAAAGCTCTTAACCTTTAGCTCTTAGCTTTTAGCGGGAAGGATTGTGTGGCACAGCCGTCCTCGGCTGTGACTTTTTCCTTGTAGCTTGTGGCCGGGGTGCCTCATTCACGCGGCCAGCGGGAGTGGGATCAAAGAAAGCTTGCAGCAGATGAACGCGGATTTGCGCGGACCAGGATTGGGGGGGTACCCCCCTTGCCAGCTTGGGTCGGAAGGAAGAAGCTTTTTCGTCTTTAGCTTTTAGCTAAAACTAGCTTACTCGGGTGAATGCGGATTAAATCGGGGGGATTTTGTTGCCAGCTTGAGCAGGAAGAGCTCGGAGCCCTTAACTTGAGCGAAGAACTTGCCGCAGGGGACGCGGCGTTACGCAAAAGCGCACACAGCTATGCGGAATCGCGGAGAGCGACTTGTTACTGATCTGATTTTCTTGCTACTGCTCTTGTTTTCTAAGATCTTTTCAAAGATCTCTCTATCTTGTCTTTAAAATCTTCAACCTCTTAAATCCTGGGACCAGGATTGCTGGGAGTGCCTTTCTAAATCTTGCGCGCTTGCGACAGGTTCTGAGCTGACCGTGCTTTGATCTAGTTGTACTTCCCGCTCGTCTTCAGATTCATCTGGCTCGCACGACTGGGAGTAGTAGCTCATAGTTCCGGCAGAGGCCAGTTGCTCCTCCAAAGCGGCTTCTTTCAAGGAGCGGAGCAGGAGATTTGCCATATTGCTGATGGCTTTGGCGGCGAGGAGGTCTATCTCTCGGCGGCGGAATCGGTTGATGGTTTCGGCCAGCAGTTTGGCGACGTCGAAGGCGGTCAGCAGGGGGATGACGGGCAGATTGGGAGGCGTGGCGATTTTGTCAGTTTCATGGCTGAGGGATTCTCCGTCTTCTTTGCGGGCTTCTTTGTGCACTTGGGCTTGTTTGTTCTTCTGGCCGGGGTCGTGAAAGAAACAATAGGGTTTGCCGGTTTGGACATCGGCGTGGCAGCGGCTGCCGATTTTGCTGATGTATTGGCAGCGGGGCTTTTTGATGCTAACTTCTGCGTTTTTCATAGTCTATCTTCTCCTCGAGATTCCCACACAGGCTTGCCACCTATGTGGGATTCCAGATTTCGGGCTGAGCCCGAATTAATTCATGAGGTAATTGTCTGGGCCGGGGTCAACCTCTTTCTTTTTGGCAGAGCGGGCAGCCACGCGCTTTTGTGTGTAGGTCACTTTCATGAGGCTGAGCAGGACGTTAGCCATTTGGCCGATGGCTTTGGCGCTATCCAGGTCTATCTCTCCACGGAGAAACTGGTGGATGGTTTCGGACAACAGATCGGCCACATCGGAGGGGGTCTCCAGTGACTTGAAGGGGAGATTAGGAGGCAGGAAGTTCTTTTCGGCAGTCGCACGGCTGCGCACTTCTCCGCCTTGTTTGCGGGCTGCGGCCCGCTTCTGTTGCTGCTCGGGATCGTGAAAAAAACAATATGGTTTGCCGGTCTGGGGATCGGCTTTGCAAGGGCTTCCGTTCTTGTTGGTGTGTTGGCAACGGGGTTTGTTGCTGAAGATTTCTTTAATGCCCATTTCTTGTACATCCTTTCTGGTACATCAGATAGGATGGCATGGATTTTGGTGGAATGAGCAACTTGGTGCCAGAGTGATATCATGCTGGCACTAAAGGCTTGACATTGATTGCAGGAACCCTCAGCCTAGCCAAAGCCAACGAAACCTGTCTTAGATATCTCGGGGATTGGAAGAGTGGCGAACCGGAAACCTACTCTGTCTAGCCTCGTATTCAGTATCAATCAAGAGCCAATCAGAGCTGACGTCCGGTATTAATTTAGGATCCCGGCGAGTGTGGTTTTCTTTCAGATAAGTCCATTGGTCGGGAGAAACCAAACTAATTCCTGGTCCGTAGTCAATCTCCATCCAAACCTTAAGTTTCAAACTTGATGCTAAATCTCCAAAGAGTAGCGTCCAAATCTTCCTCAAGAACTGTGGTTCTCGATCAACGATGCCTTGCCAGAGGTCTGAGGCGCGTTTTTCGAGACAATCCGCTACCCAGGCCGCAGATCGGCTTTGAGACTCGAGTAACTTGTCGCCAATAGCAATAGGATCGGTTGAAGAATTCATGTTAGTAGTGACCCATTCCCAACCAGCTGTATCAAACTTAGAGACCAACGGATGTTTAACATTCCACACCATTGTTTTGGCTGAAATATTCGGGTAGTCAGTAAGCCATACACCACAAACTTCGAACCAAGAATCGGGAAATCTCGCCTTTAAAAATGAAGGGCTAAACGAAGCAGATGAAGCTGGCTTTTCCCAAATAGGAACAGGTCTGTTACTATAAGATTTGAGCAGTAAGATTTTATCTGGTTGTAACGTTTTTGGTGCCCAGCCGAGCCCTGTATAGTGAAGACGGTCGTCTGAACCCCTGAGTGACGGCAGAATCTCCACTGAATCCTCTATGTATTTAAGCTCCGGCAATCTTGATTGATACACAAACATCATACTTGGGATCACTGGAAAATTAATATGACTCAAAGAATCTGTCTGCTGATTAGAGTTTGAAAAATGAACCCAATAACACTCAACATCGTCAGGAGTATTCAACTCCGCGTGACGATAGCTGAGATATGAGTAAGGGGAACGGTTCCACGTCCCTAGCAAGTTACGATATTCTTGCTTTATTGCTCTGATTAGCCACTCTTTCGCTACATTAGCTTCTTTGCTCGGGGAGAGATGGTCGCGATTCACTGATATAGACCCGCTCTCTCTCGCCTCCCAGTCAATCTCTATAAGCCCGACGTTGCCAAGCCTTCTTTGAATACTAAAGTAACTTTGTAGATCACTACGTTGTTCGTCACCCACGATCATTCCACGCCAAGCGGAAGTACTTTCCGGTTGCGGGAAAAATGCTAGCCCTTGTCCAACCTGGTGTAGGATGATATTTCCGCTCTGATTCTTGACGCGCAAAAAAGCGAGTGAATTTCCTCTCGGCAGCTTGAAATAGGGTACGTTGAGCCGGAAAGCTCCCATACTGTTGGGAAGTTCTCCTTCAAAACTGTGCCACTTCAAAACCGCTGCGATCTCGCCTCGCACGTCATTCCAATGTTTATCCAACGCCTCAAGCTGTTGCTGCCGCTCTATTGGAAGCAGTTCTTTAGGAACGCTTTCCCTTCTATAAGATCGCTCAGCGCCAACACGTCGGAGCAACAGATCTGAGAGCATCTTTTCAGACTTCGCCCATCCGGGACCAATAATCAGCGGCTCTCGATTCAAACAATCAGCCTTGAATATCAACGCACAAGGTAGGCGCACGAGAACAGCTCGCAAGTATTCTTGTAGATCGTGGACGAATTCCTCTGGGTCTTGACCTAACATTTCTGGCCTAAGTCTTAACCTTATTTCGGTTCCTTGATTCCGACGATCACTGCGCTTAAGCTCTCCAAATGTGCCGATTCCCTCACTTTCGAATTCCCATCCACTGGGCTCAACATCACCACAGAGATTATGTCTGCGAGTGTAAATCTGAATCCGATCCGCCATCATGAAGTAACTAAGAACACCTATTCCAAACTGCCCAGTTCTGCCAAGGCGAATGCCTATCGTTTCGCATTGTCGCTCGAGTTCGAGTATGTCATGTCGTCTTGAAGAACCACTTACGAGTAAGTAGTTCTCGATAATCTGTTTAGACATCCCTACGCCTTGATCCTTACAGACGAGTGTGAACCGATCGTCTTCAGGTTCAACACTGAGTTCTACTGGATACTTTTCTGAAAAGATGCAACGCTTGAAAGAATCTGTTCGAGGTAAAGCTAATAACTCGTGTGCAATAAGCTCTCGAGTGGCATCAAAAGCATTTTGTAGCAGCTCTCGCACCGCTGCAAACGGAGACCCGTATAGCTCCTTGCCTGAGAGCAGTTGAAGAAGTCTTTCTGTATTTGGTCTGAATGCACCATTTATGTACTCATAGCAATTGTTATAAGGGTTGATATGACGATCAACGACATAAGGCAATCCCCATTTGTGTTTCAAAGATATCGGCCCAAACTTATCAAAATGGGTTTCCGCAGCAAGTCGTTGGCACAGGACTAGTTCGGCATCTATGTCATTTATGACTTGCTCAATTGCTCGGTGGATTTTCGCATTTGGAGGTTCGGCTGTGATAAAAATATGCTGTTTTTCCAAATCTATGATGCAGTTAATATGGTGATCCTTGTACCAAAAAATCTGACTACCTTTGGTGATCCCTCGATGTTTAAATATGACATCCGGTGTTCTTTCAGGATCAAATTCTAAAATGTCTCCTATTCGGAGACAGCAGGCAAGATATCGGCGATGCACTACCTTAGTGGCAACCAGCTTAGGATCAAAAGCATTGGTCTTTAGGTGGTGATACCCATAGTGATGACTTCTGCAAAGCTGAACCAGATCATCAAGCCAGCCTATATATCCGCGCCAAATGCGGTTTCCAAGTCGCTCGCGAATCCACTCCTCGCTCCAGTCATTGTGTTTGTGTCTACAATAATGGGTAAGTACCTGTTCCAGAGAAACTGTTTCTTCGGTGTATCCCTTTACCGCGGTTTTTCCTGGAATTCCATAACCGTGGTCGTCAAGCCATTTCTGAAGCTCCACTTTCTCATTGAGTGAGAGAAGGCTGGTGTCACCGGTCTTTAAATATTCAAGGTGATCAGTAACCTTACGTCGCGCAGGAGTCATCCCTATGTCGTGGAGATAGGCAGATAATAGCAGTAACGCTATTTCGTATTCCGATAGCTCGGCCAAAACGTCTTTCGGAATAATTTCGGCGATTCTTTGTGCGACCCGGTACGAATGACCGTCGTCGTGGAGCGTAAAGTCAAGTGGACTAGTTCCACCAGAACGCAGGATACGTTCAATCTCTGGTAAGCAACCTTCAATCAGGTTACGGCATTCTTCAGCTTCAGGTCCGGATTTGATGCCTAATTCCGCCCATAGCCGGGTGGCTTGCCAGCCCTGATACGGCAAGTGAGACGTGGACATCGTCTATACCTCTTGGAATGATGGTACAAGGATAGCTTATTGTTAATCAGTTATCACCAAGCATTGTCGGTGCAAGGCACCACAGAGACGGTCCAACTTACTGTAAATAAGAAAGGCAGTAACCGGCAGCACCCCGATAGCTCACATCGGTTTTAGAGCAAGAAATCGATGCCAGTCCGGGGACTGGAATTTGTTGAAATAATCTTGGAACTGCGCGTCAATCAGCGTCTGTGGCGGGGATCCTTACCGCTTCGGCTCGTTCAGCTTCAGTTCCCGCAGGCAATAAGCGATCTCCGTAGCAATCTCGGTGATTCGCATTCCCTCTTGCACCATCAGCTTGCAGGAGAGCGCCTGGCGGCTCTGGGTGCCTTCGCCGGTGTCATACGTCACGCGGCAGTACTGGCACTCTTCATTCCAGCAGAATTTGCCGTAGGAGATATTTTCTTCCGCCAGATACTGAAACCCGCGCAACAGCATGTTGTTTTCTGGAATCTCAAATTCTTTGCCTTTGATGGTGATCCGTATCAGCTTCTGGTAGGGACGAAAGAGAGGACCCGGCGTGCTATGGCTGCTCATGGAGAAAGAAGATTGTAACGCAGAAGTTCACAATCCATAAATGTGTGCACTATTGGGTGGTAATTGCCTGGTTACAAGAGTAAGGTAGGGCCTACTACACGAGGTTGGCCATGCAGAAGTATTGGCACGACAGCGATATCAGCAAAGGAGCGATGGAGCAGGAAAACCGCTCGCAGTATGGCAACTCCTCAATGGCCGGACAGCTAGGACACCGCACCACAAACCGCATGATTAAAGATTCCGACTCAGACTTTCCCGAGCCAGGCAGCAGCCCGGAACACTCGGGCGAACTGCAAGAATATATGAGCCTGGAAGAAGCAGAATAGCTTTAGAAGATCTGTTTGTGCTGTCTAAACCTAATCTAAAAAGCTGTAGCCCCGGAACTTGACGCGCGTTGCGCGCGTCGGTGGGAGCCCCGGCTTTAGCCGGGGGTAGGCTAAATTAAAAATCGGGCTTTAGCCCTGGCCCATTCATGAAACACACACCGGGCTAAAGCCCAGAATATTGCGGTTTTTATCCACCGTGGTGATAGAAAAATTCCTCTTGAATGATTTTGCCGTCTTTGACCGTGTAGAGCGCGGCTTCGTCCAGATTGATGCGTTTGCCGGCCATCGGACCCGTCTTAGGCGTCACTTCGTATTTGAAGCGCACGATGAAGCGGTCACCATGAGGCCAGGGTCCTTCTGCTTCGCCGCTATGGATCTCATGGTTCTTTTCCCACCATTCACCCTTGCCCTTGATGGCTGCCAGTCCTTCCATGCGCGCCGGCCCTGAGGGATTATCCGCCACTTCGAGGCTCACAATCTTCGGATGGTAAAGGGTATTGACGGCTTCCATGGCTTTGCCCTGGCGGCACAATTCAACCAATTTCTTTCCAACTTCTAATGTGTTGCTCATGAGCGATCTCCTTGATCGTGGATTTCTGAATCATGGTTATAAATGAGTAGATGTCTGGTTGATCTCGGAAGCTGTCTTGTTATGAAAACAACAATTTCACCACAGAGACACCGAGACACAGAGGAGCAAAAGGTTTCGCAGCAGTATGGATGCAGATTTGCACGATCGGTTTCACTTTTTTCTTAGAGCAAGCAGTCTGGAAACTGAGTACTGGGTACCGAGCACTGAGTACTTGCTTTACCGCAGCTCTTCCATCGCTTCCTGCAGTGCCTGCGGTGAAGGGCGCAGATCTTCCATGCCCAGCGAGGCCAACGGGCGCTCGCCCAGGTTCAACAGATCAATGAAGCTGGGCTTCTTCGTATCCAGATAAAATACGCCGGTCAGCACTTCCCCTTTGGCGTGGGATTCCATGAGGGCCTGGACGGCATGCACGCGGTCTGACGGGTCGTAGTCTTCATGCAGCTTGCGCAGCCGCAAGTGGGAACCATCGTGCATGGTGACGTCCGTGGTTGTGCCGGGGTCATAATCCACGTCAATGTTTTCAAAGTGGGGCACGAAGCTGACCTCATGCAAGGGCTCGTCATGCTCCTTCATGTACTGATAAGACTTGGTCGAGCCTTCGTGGTCGTTGAAGGTCACGCAGGGCGAGATGATATCCAGCATCACTGTCCCCCGATGCGCAATAGCGGCCTTCAGCATGGCGGTGAGCTGGCGCTTGTCACCGGAAAATGAACGCCCCACAAAGGTCGCGCCCGCCTGAATAGCAAGTGCGCAGGTATCCAGGGCGGGAAGATCGTTAATCACACCGGTTTTCAGTTTGGATCCAATATCGGCGGTGGCTGAGAACTGGCCTTTGGTAAGCCCATAAACACCGTTATCTTCAATGATATAAATCACCGGCAAATTGCGCCGCATGAGGTGGATGAACTGTCCGATGCCGATTGACGCGGTATCGCCATCACCGCTGACGCCTATGGCCAGAAGTCTATGGTTGGCCAGCATAGCGCCGGTTGTGACCGACGGCATGCGTCCGTGGACGCTGTTGAAGCTGAACGAGCGGCTCATGAAATAGGCCGGCGTCTTGGAAGAGCAGCCAATGCCCGACATCTTGATCACGCTTTCAGGTCTGACGCCCATCTCGTACATGGCATCAATCACGCGTTCAGAGATTACGTTATGCCCGCAGCCGGCGCACAGCGTGGTCTTGCCCCCTTTGTAGTCGAGCACGGAGAGTCCGATGTGGTTTGTCTTTTGTGGAGTAGGAGTCGTAGCCATGTTATTTACCCTCCTGTGAGCTGATGGCAACCGTAACCGAGCGGGCGTCAATGGGCAACCCGTTGTAATGGAGCACGCTGCGCAGCTTCGCGGCCTGCGCCGCCGGCAGCTCCATCTTGAGCAGGCTCAGCAGTTGTGCGTCACGATTTTGCTCAACAATATAAATACGCTTGTGTCTCTCAATGAAGTCGAAGACTTCGCGGGTGAATGGGTAAGCCCGCACACGCAGATAATCGGCCTTCAGTTTGTGCTCATTGCGCATCTGGTCCAGGCTTTCTTCGATCGCCCAGTGAGTTGTGCCATAGGCGATAATGCCGGCATCAGAGGTCCCATCTAGCACCTTGACCGGTTTGGGAACAAAATTGCGTGCGGTCTCAAACTTGCGGCCCAGGCGGTCAAGATTGTTCTGGTAATCGTCAGGCCGTTCGCTGTACTGGGCTTTTTCGTTATGTCCGCTGCCGCGCGTAAAGTAGGCCGCAGCGGGATGGTCGGTTCCTGGCAGCGTGCGGTACGGAATACCATCGCCATCTACGTCTTTGTAACGGGCAAAGCTTCCCAGCTTTTCCAGGTCATCTTTCGAGAGCACCTTGCCGCGCTGCAGCGGCTTTTCAGGATAGTGGAAAGGTTCGCTCATCCAATTGTTCATGCCCAAATCCAGATCGGTGAGCACAAAGACCGGCGTCTGGAACTGCTCGGCCAGGTCGAAGGCGTCCATGGCCAGGGTGAAGCATTCTTCCACCGTGCTGGGAAATATCAGAATGTGCCTAGTGTCTCCGTGAGAGAGCACGGCTGTTGCCAGCACGTCGCCTTGCGCTGTGCGGGTAGGCAGTCCGGTTGAGGGCCCCACACGTTGCACATCAAAGATCACGCCCGGGACTTCCGTGTAATAGCCAAAGCCGGCAAACTCCGCCATCAGTGAGATTCCCGGCCCAGATGTAGAGGTCATTGAGCGCGCTCCGGCCCAGCCTGCTCCAATCACCATGCCTACGGCCGCCAGTTCGTCCTCGGCTTGCACGATCGCGAAGGTCGCCTTGCCGTCAGGGCCGATGCGAAAGCGCTTCATGTAATCAATCAGTTGCTCGACCAGCGAAGACGACGGTGTGATCGGATACCAGGTTACGACGCTAACACCGGCAAACATGCATCCCAGCGCTGCGGCTGCATTGCCATCAATGATGATCTTTCCCTGCGTCTGATTTGAAGGCTCAATGTAATACGGATCTGATTTGGTCAGCGTGGAAGCAGCGTAATCGTAACCCGCCTTCACGGCATTCATGTTCAGGTCAGCGGCCTTCTGTTTCTTCTTGAACTGCTTGCGGATGGCTTTTTCCACCTGCTGCATGTCTAACCCAAGCAGTTGCGCGGCCACGCCTACATAAATCATGTTCTTGACCAGCTTGCGCAACTTGGCTTCCGGACAGACCGCAGCTACAAGCTTGTCGTAAGGCACCACGTAGAAGGTCAAGTCATTGCGGAGCTTATCGAGCTGCAGGGGCTCATCGAACAGCACGGCAGCACCGGGAGCAAGGGACAAAACGTCTTCCCTGGCGGTTTCCGGATTCATGGCAATCAGGAAATCAATCTCTTTTTTGCGGGCAATGTAGCCGTTCTTATTGGCGCGGATGGTATACCAGGTCGGCAGCCCCGCAATGTTGGAAGGAAAGAGGTTCTTTCCCGAGACGGGCACGCCCATCTGGAAAATCGTGCGCAACAAAACTGTGTTGGCAGATTGCGAACCGGAGCCGTTGACGGTTGCTACTTGAATGCTTAAATCATTGACTATCTGTTTTTGTCCAGTAGTTTGCGGCGAAGACGCTTCGCTCACACCTACGTCACTCGTTGCCATTGGGAAAAGTTTCCTTCAACTTCAGTTGTGATTAAAAGCAAACCCATGATTATACGTCGTATAACTCAAATCACTCAAATAAGCACAGCAGATGGGCGCTATTTCATATTGAAAGGCAAATTTTTCGCAGCAATCGGAAAAGTAAATGCCTGGTCAAAATCCATTACAAATCATTGGCCCGATATGGGCCTCACCCCTGCCTTACACTTGGCTCTAGTATAGCGCTTGCATAACCGGAGCCATAGTGACCATGGTGGTATGCCTGGTAGGCACTTTGGTTCATGATTTTCCAACACAGACGATCAGTTATTGCGGAAATTTAGCTCTACTCTTCGGTAAAGTACTGCGCCATCTTGCGGAATTTCTGGTAACGATTTTCTGTGAGCTGCTGGGCAGGCAGTTTCTGCAGTTCTTCAAAATGTTTTTGTAAGGCCTGGTTGAGCAGCATGGCGGCTGCATCGTGGTCGCTGTGAGCTCCGCCCGGAGGCTCAGATATGATCTCATCAATGCAGCCGAGCTGCATCAGGTCTTTGGGCGTGATGCGTAGCGCCTGGGCAGCAACATCGCGCTTGGTGGAGTCGCGCCACATGATGGAGGCACAGCCCTCCGGCGAAATCACCGAATACACCGTGTTTTCCAGCATCAGGATTCGGTCGGCCACCGCGATGGCCAGCGCGCCGCCGCTTCCTCCCTCACCCGTAATCGTGGTGATGATAGGGACTTTCAACCGCGCCATCTCCCGCAGACTGCGCGCAATGGCTTCGGCTTGTCCGCGCTCTTCGGCGCCCAGGCCGGGATAAGCTCCCGGAGTATCTATGAAAGTAAAAATAGGGCGGTTAAATTTTTCTGCGAACTTCATCACCCGCAAAGATTTGCGATAGCCCTCAGGGTTGGCCTGGCCAAAGTTGCGGTAAACTCGCGTCTTGATGTCACGGCCCTTCTGGTGGCCCAACACAACCACCTCTTTCCCATGAAAACGGGCTATGCCGCAGATGAGAGCAGGATCGTCGCCGAAGAAACGGTCTCCGTGAATTTCACTCCAGTCGGTAAAGACGCGCTCAATGTAGTCGAGCGTGTAAGGACGTTGCGCATGACGGGCCAGCTCCGTCTTCTGCCAGGCGTCCATATGGGAATGGAGCTGCTGGCGCAACGTACTCACTTGTTCCTGGAGTTTTTGCAGGCGGGTACGTGCTTCCTGGTTTTCGCCTGCGACAGATTGCAACTGCTCAATCTGCCGTTCAATCATTTCCAATTCGCGTTGCGTTTTCGTGGAAGCTTCCAAATTTGGTTCCCGTTGGTCTGATGGATTTTATTTAGTCAATAATGCGAACTGCACCGCGTCCCAGCAACTCTTCCACCCGGTTCATAAAGGAACGGTCAGGAAGAACATTATATCCGTCGGGCTCCATGACCACCATGAAATCACCAGCGCGTTCCACATCGAACAATATCTTGGCCTCGCCGCGTTTCTCGATGCAGAGCGAGTGGAGGGCGTCTATGGTTCCCGGGCTGGCGCTCTCCAGTGCGATGCGGATGCGCAATGAGCGCGGCAGTTTAGGCTGTGCCTGCTCCAGCGGAGTAATATCACCCACGGTAAGTTTGGGATTTGCGCCTTCTTCCACCCGAACTCCGCCGCGCACCAGCACCGGGACTTCCAGCTTCACTTTATCTTGTAGGCGGCGGTAAGCCTCGGGAAAAACCAGGATGTCAACCGCTCCGACCATGTCTTCGAGTGTACCTTGCGCGTAGAAGTCGCCTTTTTTTGATTTCAGCACGCGCAGGTTGGCAATAATGCCGGCGGCGAAGATCTCGTCTTTGCCGGTGGATTGTTTCAGCCCAGAAATGGCTTCAGTATCCATTGCGTTGAAATCTTCCAGCTTTGATTTGTATTTTTCCAGCGGATGGCCGGTGATAAAGAAACCCAATACTTCTTTTTCTGACGACAGGCGCTGGTGCTCATCCCAATCGGGAAGGTCAGGCAGATGCCCATTCTCGCTTGCCGGGGACGGTCCATCATCAAAAACGCCAAACAAACCATGCTGGCCTGATTCCGCGTCGCGCTGCGATTTTTGTGCCTGTTCCATGGCTTTATCCAGGACCGCCATGAGCTGTGCCCGCTTTCCCAATGGGTCCATGGCTCCGGCTTTGATGAGTGATTCCAGTACGCGCTTATTAAGCAGACGCAGGTCTACTTTGTCGCAAAATTCAAAAAAGGAATTAAATTTTCCCTCTTTTTTACGAGCAGTAACAATAGAGTCAATGGCGTTTTGTCCTACGTTCTTGACCGCGGCCAGCCCAAAGCGAATTGCACTCTCGTGTGGCGTAAAATAAGCATCGCTGACGTTGATATCAGGGGCTTCAACAGGAATTCCCATCTCCCGGCATTCATTGATGTACTTCACCACGCTGTCGGTGCTTCCGGTCTGCGATGTAAGCAGAGCGGCCATGAATTCCACCGGATAGTGCGTCTTGAGCCATGCGGTGTGATAGGCCAGCAGAGCGTATGCAGCAGAGTGTGATTTGTTGAAACCATATCCCGCGAACTGCTCCATCAGATCGAAGATGCGGACTACTTTTTTCTCGGGAAAACCACGATCAATTGCGCCTTTAACAAAACGCTCGCGCTGCGCCGCCATCTCTTCTGCGTTTTTCTTGCCCATGGCGCGCCGCAGCAGGTCGGCCTCGCCCAGCGAATACCCGGCGAGGCGGTTGGCGATCTGCATCACCTGCTCCTGATAAACAATCACGCCCAGGGTTTCTTTCAGGATTGCTTCCAGCTCGGGCAGTTCATATTCGATTTTTCTGCGGCCGTGCTTGCGCTCAATAAAGTCATCAATCATGCCGCCTTGAATAGGCCCTGGCCGGTAAAGCGCATTCAAAGCGGTAAGGTCCTCTACCACGTTCGGCTTGTAGCGCCGCAAGACATCGCGCATGCCGTGCGATTCAAACTGGAACACGCCCGAGGTCAGCCCGGTGTGAAAAACTTTTTCATAAGTGGCGGCGTCATCCAGTGAAATCTGGTTCAAGTCGAGCAACTTGCCTTCCCGCTGCACGATCAGCTTGAGCGCATCATCAACGATGGTGAGGGTGGTGAGCCCGAGGAAATCCATCTTGAGCAGGCCCATCTTTTCAATGGCCTTCATGTCGAAGGCGGTTACGATTTCATCATTCTTGGTGCGGTGCAGCGGCACCAGATTGGTTAGCGGCTCGGGGGCAATCACCACTCCAGCGGCGTGCACACCAGCATTACGAACCAGTCCTTCGAGTTTGCGCGCCGTGTCCAACAACTCGCGCACCTGCGGCTCGTTTTCGTAGGCCGTCTGTAGAGCCGGCGAGTCCTTTAACGCATCATCGAGTTTGATATTAAGAGTGGTGGGAACCATCTTGGCGATGCGGTCAACTTCGTTGTAAGGCATGTCCATGGCGCGGCCCACATCCTTAATCGCCGCTTTGGCAGCCATGGTGCCAAAGGTAATGATCTGTGCTACTTGGTCGCGCCCGTACTTTTGCGTAACGTAATTAATCACCTCTCCGCGCCGGTTCATGCAGAAATCAATATCGATGTCAGGCAGGGAAACACGCTCTGGATTCAAGAAACGCTCAAAGAGAAGCTCGTTTTGTAATGGATCAATATCGGTGATGGCGAGCGCGTAGGACACCAGAGAACCGGCCGCCGAGCCACGCCCCGGACCGACTGGAATATTATGTTCGCGAGCATAACGGATAAAGTCCCAAACAATAAGGAAATAGCCAGGAAACTTCATCTGTTGAATGATGGCAATCTCTTGCGTCAGCCTTTGCTCATACGCGGTGATCGGGTTCTTCAAACGTCCCTGGCGCTCCGCCTCGCGGAGCAGATTCAGGCGTCGAGCAAATCCTTCGCGGGTGACGTGTTCAAAATAGCTGTCCAGGGTGTAACTGCTGGGGACTTCAAAATACGGAAACGGGTTCTTGACCTTGCCTAGTTTCACGTTGCAACGCTCGGCAATGCCCATCGTCCGGGTGAGGACGCTGGTCACATCCTTGAAAACGCGCTGCATCTCGTCCGCCGATTTCACGAAGAACTGGTTGCCATGAAACTTAAGGCGGTTGGTGTCCTGTACGGTCTTCCCGGTTTGCACGCAGACAAGGACATCGTGGGCCTGGGCATCGTCTTCACATAGGTAGTGGCTGTCGTTGGTCGCCACCATGGGGATGCCGGTCTCTTTTTCCAGACGAAACAGATCGTTGTGAATAAGGTGTTCGAGTTCGAGCCCTTGATCTTGAATTTCAAGGAAAAAGTTTTCTTTTCCGAATATTTCGCGGTAGAACCCAGCCGCACTCAGGGCTGCGTCGTATTTGCCTTCCGTCAGAAATTCCGCCACCTCGCCTTTCAGACACCCCGAGAGGCCAATCAATCCCTTGGAGTGCTCGGCGAGAAACTTCTTGCTGATGCGCGGCTTGTAATAAAAGCCGTGCAAAGAAGCCTCTGAGGTGATCTTGACCAGGTTGCGGTAGCCTTCATCGGTTTCCGCAAGTACACAAAGATGGTTGTAGGTATCGCCTTCTGGGGGATCGCGATGGCTATCTTTCTTGCAGACATACAGCTCGCAGCCAATGATGGGCTTAACATCTGCCCTTTGGGCGGCATCGTAAAATGCGAATGCCCCAAAGATATTGCCGTGGTCGGTAACGGCGACCGCCGGCATCTTCAGTTCCTTGGCGCGGTTGACCAGCTTCTCGACGTCGCAGGCGCCATCGAGTAGCGAGTAATCCGAATGCAAATGTAGGTGAACGAACTCTGACATGGACTATTTTTATTGTAACGAGTAGTTCCGGTAAGAGCTATGCCGCAAAATTGTGCAACTCTCTGATGGGATTACATTGATTTTTAATATAACAGATTGGTTTGGGGCAAGGTAAAAGACCCCAACCCAGCACACTGGTGCTGGGCACCATTTGAAGTCATCGGGTACTGATTACGATCCTCAATACGCATGCGGTTGAATTCGCCCTTCCGGAGCATAGAATTGATTCTCTATGCAAGTGAACGGCTATGCAGTTACGTCGGTGATCTTTTTCTCCCTGGGTTGTTACTGTTCACTGCATGCTACTTGCCTTTACTGGAGGATGGTAAAGAAGCTAAATCAAGCATTGCCGCCCGATGAGCGCGTCAGCTACGTTTTCAGTTATCCTGGCAAGATGCAATTGGTTGCAATACGGTACGCCCAGATTTTTCCTGGAGATAAGGTAAAAGCCAAGTATGTTGTGTTAGTGAACATAGGATTAGTGTTTATCGGAGCAGGAGGAATTATGCTGGTGCTATACGCACTTCATCATTAGATCTTAGTCAGTCTTAATTGACTGATTTG
>Ga0207130_1186_pt1 | contig 18419 bp, 12 predicted proteins | sample Alteio_BWMinHeat_16_FD_153545 | JGI IMG/M metagenome (GOLD analysis project Ga0207130, IMG submission 153545) | Enriched cells from forest soil in Barre Woods Harvard Forest LTER site, Petersham, Massachusetts, United States -... | ecosystem: Environmental > Terrestrial > Soil > Temperate forest >... | reverse complement strand
GATGTTTGAGCATGATTTTCTTGCCCTCCGGGCAATTGTCATGATTGTGATACACGTTCCGATGCTCTGGTGGATATTCCAACGAGTTTGTGTGGTATGGATCTGTCTTAGCCATGTCAATTAATCTCCTTCTAAGATTTTTCTACATTATGCACCTAGCGTCGTCGAATTTTGTAAAACAGGCAGAACTTAGTCAGCGATTTAGCAAAAGGCCCGACCGTGAATCGGGTCTTTTTTTTTGCGACCATTCATGTCGCGGAGCCGGGCGCTAGTTCGGTCGCCAACCGGCGCATGAATCCACGAATGGCTTTCGTAATTTCTTCAGCAAGCTGGGGGCTAAAGTCCGAGTCTAGCCATTCCAATCTGTTTTCTACGTGGCTGATTTTATGTCGCCACGAGTCTTTCATCGCGAGCATCAGGGGCAAGATCTGCTTTAATAATTCGGAATGCGTCTGTTCTATGGGCAAGCGTTCTTTATACGGTTTGGTTAGAATCCTTTCCAACCTATCTAATGCTCCCCATCCCGGCTTATCCCCAGCGACGCCTAACAGTTTGGCAATTTCAATCACTCCTAGTTCTGCCACCAGGAGCGCATGAAAGACGGACGCTGCATACCTGCCAAAAGCGAAACACTTAGATGATTCTTCGATATCAATTTGGGTTTTCGGCCATGTCTTAATAACCTGCTCCCAGTCTTGCGTGGGAGCGGTGAAATAATACGCGTCCGGAGCGGTAAGAGAGAAAAACAATGTTCCAAACATCTCGTCATTCAGGCGGCCACGCAACTCACTGCCCAATGTATGAAGCCCTCCATAAGTGGCGTGTGGGCGCGAAAATAGCTCGATAATTCTATCGAGGGTCGCAACAGATGCGATTAACCCCAATTCTGCACACCATCGCCGCTGAATTGGCAAGAGGTATTGTGCAGTCTGCTTGGTGTCGTCTGGGATTGGTGCTCGTGCGACTGCAGCATCACCTATGTCGACACCGGGGACGTACATACTCCCGTATAGCGTGGTGAAGACCGCCGGAAAAAATTGCTTCATAAGATCCCACAGGCTGATCAACCGATGTTGACTTTTGACGCACGACATTGCACACTTCTCCTGTCGTGCCGCAAAAGCCAACTCGCCCGACCCACTCCGCCAAGAATGTTGAGGGCGACTTCGGCAAATTCACGAATTTTATGAAGCGCCTAGTGGCCGTCCCACACAGCGAAATTAAGGCCAAGCTAGACGCTGAAAAAAGGGCGAAGGTGCGGAAGTCTAGCCGGACTTCCGTTTCCCGCGCTTCCCGCGCCAAGATTTAGAACGGCGTTTCTCCCACCTTGCCAGTCACCTCCGCAAAGCTTAGGCGCTTGCCGACGATTTGCGACATTGCCAAGTGGAACCTGTCAGAATCGTTCAACGGATTATCTTTGGTCGCACGGTTGTTGTAGCGGAATACTTGTTCGTCTACGTAGCGAAACAAATGGAACGGCTCTACGGCTACGTAGGTGCCGTGCAGTCCGCGCTTCAACAATGACCAAAAGTTTTCAAGCCCGTTAGTATGAATGCGGCCATTGACGTAGCCTTCCAAGTGATTCACGACTTCATGGGTGTACTTTTTCGCTAGAGCCATCTTGTCGTAAGCGACAGCTTGGTCGGTATAAAGTTTCGAGCCGTGCTCAATCTCGCCCAGGATGTGGTTCTGCAAAGTCTCGCGCTTCACATTCGGCACAACGGTTGCGCGAACCTTACGGGCTTCCCGATCTAGCATTCCCATGACTGCGGTCTTGCCCCAATAGCGGGCGGATACGGTAGCCTCTGAGTCGCGCACTTCAGATCGCGCCTTGGCGAGACGCAGCTTACGGCTCTTGTGCATATTATTCACTTTGCCGCCAACGTAGGATTCATCCACTTCGATTTCGCTATCAGGACCGCCCAATTTGGCGAAAGACTTCGACTGCATGGCAAGACGAATCCGGTGCAGCATGAACCATGCGGACTTTTGAGTCACGCCGATGGCCCGATGCAGTTCATAACTACTGATCCCGTTTTTGCAATTCACAACAAGCCAGACCGCAGGAAGCCACTTATCTAGACCAATCGGAGAATCCTCAAACACGGTGCCGATCTTCAGCGAGAATTTCTGCTTAGGATGGTCGCCATAACATCGATACAGGCGAGCCTTAGCCAGATAGGTGACTTTGTCGGAATTGCAGTATGGGCAGCGCACGACGCCATCCAGCCAGCGGACGGATGCCATGAACTGGCGGCAGTTTTCATAGTCGCTGAAGTGCTGGATTGCCTCTTGGAGAGTCTTTGGGGCTTTCATCCTCCAAAGATAGCAAAGAAGTCGTAGTCAGTCAAGTATATTAGTGCCAATAAAATTGCCGTCAGGCGTAATTGCAGCATACCGGGTCCAGTTTGAAAGAAATGGGAAGCAGTCGGAACTGAGACTCTCGCCAGACGGTCGACTGGTGCCAGAATAACCTTCCGCAGCCATCACATGGCGGAAGCGAGTGGGAGTCGAACCCACCGTCGCCGCCGAAAGACGACGACCGCCGGTTTTGAAGACCGGGACGATCACCGGACCGCATGCGCTTCCCTTGCTGGCGATCTGGAGGCTAGTGACCCCCATCCCAAAAATAAAACAGGACCCCACGCTCTACAAAGTTTGGGTCGATGAGCGGGTTAGTCCAAGTCGCGTCTTGGGAACAGAACCGCGTCTTCAGGCGGCCGAACCTAATTTGCTTTGAGGCGCTTTATCGGCCAAACCAAATACTTTGCGGGAAGCCAGCGAAATCATCAACCACTTGACGCCGCTAAATAGCAAACTGATACCAACGATTGTGCCAATCGCCCAGGCCGAACTGGAAGGCCAGTGCAGCCAAATGAGTCCTGCCAGGAGGATTGTGACCAACCCATCCAGCAGCATCCACCCAGCTCCGGTTTGGCCGCGAATCCCAAAGAAAGCGACAATTTCGAACACCCCTTCCGCTAGGAATAGACTCGCGAGAAAGAGAGTCAGCGTGGCGACGCCGAGCAAGGGATGGTAAATCATGTAGCCACCCCCGACCACATAAATCACCCCTATCAGAAGCTCCCAGACAACCGCACCCGCCCTGCGCGCGTGAAACGCAGCGGCAATATGGGTTATTCCTCCGAATATGAACAACCAACCGACGATCGCGGTTATTGCGATGGCTGCTACAAGGGGAAGGGTGATCGCGAGAATCCCCAAAAAGATCAGGATTATCGACACAGCAATAGCCCAACCGCTTGCTCTTTTCAAAAGCCCAACCGGTGAGGTGCTCATGGCTTTTCCTCCTGCAAATTTGAGCAGACAGAAACCGCACCATCATATGGAATACAAACGGTGGCTACAAGTCGAATCCCCGAGCACAAAACGGACCGGCGCGCGTTGCGTCACTCACGTTCTGCAGGCTGCTTTCGCCACAAGGCTGCTTGCCACTTTTTTTATGCTGGCCGCTTCAGTTGGCGTGGCAGTGCTCACAAAATCGTGCACCAGTTTCTCGCAGCGCTCCCGGACTTGATCGTAAGCGGCAGGGTCCTGACCTCGAACGGCGAGCAGTTCCTTGAGCCAATGCTTGCCGTAGCCGGCATGCATGGTTTCGTCGGCCCAGTCGAAATCCATATCGTGTTCGCTCAAGGCATCGCCGTAGCCGTGGAAGAGTTTGGCACGGGCAGGCTTGTAACGGATATTCTTGGTTTCAAAGAAGTAGAGCATTCCCAGGAGATACAGTGGGACTTCGGCCGGGTCTGCACCCGAAACGCTCTCATAAATATACGTCCCCAGAGGAATCTCCGCCGGATCGAGACCCCATGCCATCAGGCGCTCATAGCCCATGCGGCAGTGCCGCGATTCATCGTAGGTCCAGCGAGCAGAATTGTGGATCCACTCCCACGGCAGGACGTCGGCAAAGGCGCTCAAAATCACGCCTCCGGCTTCGATCGCCCAAACTTCATTCAGGTGGCTGATCGCCGAGCGGAGTTGCAGTTGCATCCCCTCGCCGTAGGGATAAGTGGGATCAACAACATCAGGCCAGTAGAAGCGGCACGGCCAAAAGCGTGGATCCCGGGCAGGCCGGCGGGGAATCGTGTAAGTCTTTGACCCCGGCAAAAGTCCCACGGGGGCTGCGCATGGTGACGGCCCAACTCCGACGCCACCCACGTGTGAAAGACGATTCGCGACTGCGTGAGTCCATGCCAGCGCGCCTTTGCGCAAATCGGGATTATGGATGAGCGCAGATTCCGACCATTGTTCAAAGGAGCTGACCTGTTCTTCCTTCTCGGAGAGAGCAAGAGATAGGAAGCGGTGCGTGGGTCCATCGGCGATCGAATCCGACAACTCAAGGTATGCCTGGTAGGTATCGCGCAGCGCGGGCAGCAGGACCTTTCCTACGCTCAGCAGGAATGCCGGAGCCGACGGGGAGTTACTAACCGCGCTGAAGAGTTCGACCAGAGCCCGGTCTGCTCCTTCCTCTTCCAACAAACGGTTCGGGAAACGAAGCTCGAACACGCGCTCGCGCAGGGCTTGGGCGGTTTCAGCGCTTTGCCAGATGAAACGAGCCATGCCGGTTTTGATTTCGAGGGGAGCGATCGCGGGGATCCATCCGGCTTGACTCACGAGAAGCGACCGCTCGCAAAAGAAAAACCGCTTGAGAAGTTGCGCCGTGTCGAGCCGCATCCAGCGCGCGCGCGGCTGCCGACTCAACAGGAGCGAGGAAGGCTCAGGCATGCTTCTCCTTTTTACATCTGGAAGTGAGCCCTTCATTTAGCGCAGGACTGGCATTGCATTCGTGGCGATGCCCACCCACTTTCCGCTTTTATAGACCCACGTGTCAACGAAGCGCTCCCGCCGCACGTAGGGCTTCCTTGCTTCCACTCCCTTCGGCCGAAATACTCTCGTTCCGAACACATGCACGGTAATCGATTCGGGCGCGACCTGCTGCTCCTGGGATTTGGCTGGCTTTACGCTCGCTAGAAATTCCCTTTGGTTTGTACGGTGCCATCACCCGTTAATTAGCACAATCTGATCGTCGAGGATGGTGTCCAGCGCCTGCCGGTCGCCGAGCTTATAAGCCTGGTTCCAGGCCTTCTGCAAGGGAATGATTGAACACCAGAATTGGCATCGTCTTGCGCCGGGACGAGCAAGACCGTCGCGCATAGCAAAGCCATCAAGCACCGGTCAATCTCATTGTGCGGCCCTCGTCTGCAGTATATGGCAAGCTGTCCAGCGAGAAATTCAACCTCTGCTCACTGGATCGGCAAACCAAGTCGGAGGCTTCACGGCATATTGCCGATAAAACTCCAGGACGTCATCGCGGTGTGGTAGCGATGGAATAACCCCCTCCCTGGTAACCGCCAGGCCGCCCGCGACCACGGCAAACTGCACGGCAGCCTCGAGGCCCGCGCCGTATGCGAGCGCCGTTGCCAGCCCAGCGTTGAAGGCATCGCCTGCGCCTGTCGTATCGACCGCCGAAACCGATATCGCGGGGACGTGAACGGAAGACACGGAGGTCACGATCAGCGCGCCTTTTTCTCCCAGAGTCATGACAACTTGCTTCACACCGCGTCGAATCAGTTCTTGCGCAACCTGCACGGGTTCGATCACCGCACTCGGACTTCTACCTGCGAGCACCGTGGCCTCAGCTTCGTTGGGGGTAAGCACATCTACCATCCGCAACACTGAAGGGGGCAGAGGTCGCACCGGGGCCGGATTTAGAATCGTTATCGCGCCTTGCGCTCGTCCGCGCACGAGCGCCGCCTCAGCCGCTACGACTGGAATTTCAAGCTGAGTGAGTACCAGGGCCGGCGAAGCGAAAGCGGCTTTGGATTGTGAAATGTCGGCAGCGGTCAACAGCTCATTCGCTCCGGGGTCAATGGTGATGCAGTTATGGCCGCTCGCTGCCTCCACAATAATAAATCCCACTCCAGTGGGAGCGTCGGCAGTTTGTCCTACATGAGCGACGTCAATGCCCTCGTCGCGAAAAAGACCCAGCGCCATTTTGCCGAAGCTGTCTTTTCCAATCTTGGCGACGAAGCTGACTTTTGCTCCCAAGCGGGCGCAGCCCACCGCCTGATTGGAGCCTTTCCCGCCATAGTCCACGCGATAACCCGTTCCTAAGAGCGTCTCACCGGTGCTCGGCAGCCGCTGAACTTTCATGGTCAGGCCAGTCGCGTAACTACCCACGACCGTGATTTGGGGAGCACTCAACAACAAAATCTCCGAAAGATGAGTTTGGACAAATTAAGAAACGCAAGGCTACCACAGGGGCAAGCTCCCCTTGCCATCAACGAGCGAGGGTGCCCCGCCCTTCTCGCGTTCTTTGCGAGAGGGTGGGTGACGGCCGGACTCCCAGGGCTCTCCCAACCTTGACTGTCGCCGAGCCGGCTGTTAGATTGCGGGTTCCATACGTAAATATCCTGGGGTCATCGCTCTGAGTCGGTCGCCGAAGACGCGTCATCCAGTCGATCGTGATCCACTAGATTCAGACCGACGCGACTTCCTGATCCGGTGCTGTCAGGCAACTTCCGCGGCCCTGGTTCCCGCAGGGCTGCGCAGTCTCGGCTTTCCTCCTGCCTTCGCTTTCAGTTTTCAAGCCTCACCCAATCCTGACTTTCAATTGCACCCTCACTATCGTTCCCAGATGCCGCTCGATGCCCTGCTGCTCAAGACACAAGCGGGTCTCGACAATTTTGTCAGTGAAAAATACGCCGACCAGATCGCCGCGATTCTGGCGGAATGGAGTTCGAGCCTGCTGCAATCTCCGCAGGACATGCAGGCAATCGGAAAGGTTCTCACATTCGATTTCTCGGGATCTTCTCTGCGGCCGTCTGAATCGCGGCTGCTGCGTTCCGGACCGGCGCTTGAAGTCCTTCAAAATAAATTCACACGTCAGGCTGCTCTCGGACGGGACGCTTTCCTTCAGGAATTACGATCCGCCATGAGTTCCTTTTCAAAGATCATGACCGCCGAATTCCAGGTACTGACGATCGACGCCACCAATAGTGACGCAATGAATATGGTCGCGAGCTCTACGTCCCCGTCGAAACCCCACGGCCCTGGCCTATTCCGAACAGGCGTGCGCTACGAATTAGTGGGCTCGGGTCAGGTACGCCTCGACGAGGATTTCCACCACGAGCAGCGCGTCGGCTACTGGGAGCTGGAATGGGAAGCGTCTCCGGCATCATCTTCTTCGCCTTCTTCTACTCCGATTGAGTTTCGCCTGCGGAAGTGGCTGGCCCTGAATGAGACACAGAGCCGTACCGCCGATCCCGCATACATAGACATCGCCGCGCATGCGTTCGGCAGCAATCGGTCCTACTCTTCGCAATTGCTTCGCGGAGCTGATTACTGGCGGACGGTTCTCGACGGCGCGTGCGGCATCGACATCTACGGGCACAACGGCGTCTCAGTGGGCGACATCGATGGCGATGGGTTCGACGATCTTTACGTTTGCCAGCCCGCTGGCCTTCCCAACCGGCTCTATCGAAACCGGGGCGACGGCACGTTCGAGGACATCACGGAAGCATCCGGGCTCGGCATCCTCGAAAATACGGCGTGCGCGCTCTTTGCCGACTTCGATAACGACGGCCGCCAGGATCTGATCGTCGTGCGCACCAGCGGTCCACTGCTATTTCTCAACGAAGGTGGCGGCAAGTTTCGGCAAAAGCGTAGCGCATTTCAATTCGCCACGCCTCCGCAAGGGACGTTTACGGGAGCGGCTGTCGCCGACTATGACCGCGACGGCTGGCTGGATATCTATTTCTGCCTCTATCTCTATTACCAGGGTGCAGAGCAGTACAAGTATCCTTCTCCCTATTACGACGCGGAGAACGGTCCTCCAAACTTCATGATGTGCAACAATCGAGACGGAACCTTCCGCGACGTCACCGCGGAGACCGGCCTCGACAAGAACAACACCCGCTACAGTTTCTGCTGCGGATGGAGCGACTACAACCGTGACGGATGGCCCGACCTTTACGTGGTGAATGACTTCGGTCGGAAGAATCTCTACCGCAACAATGGCGACGGAACCTTTACCGACGTCGCTCCGCAGTCCGGGGTGGAAGACATTGGCGCGGGCATGAGCGTTTGTTGGTTCGACTACGACAATGACGGAGCCGAGGATCTGTACGTCGCCGACATGTGGTCCGCCGCCGGTCTTCGCGTCTCGAGGCAGGAAATTTTCCAGAAGGACGCGCCGGAAGAAGTGCGCCAGCTCTACCGCAAGCATGCCAGGGGCAATTCGTTATTTCGTAACCGCGGATTTCGCAACCATAAAGACAGCGCTTTTCAGGATACAAGCCCCCTTGCCGCAGTTGAAATGGGCCGCTGGTCATGGTCGAGCGATGCCTGGGATTTTGATCACGACGGTTTTCCAGATCTCTACATCGCTAACGGCATGGTCTCTGGCCCTTCGCGCCCGGCCCGAGTAGACGACTTGAACAGCTTCTTTTGGCGGCAGGTGGTTGCCAATTCGCCGCAGGAAGCCAAGCCTTCACAGCGTTACGAACAGGGCTGGAACGCATTGAACGAGCTTCTCCGCGCTGACGGTACCTGGAGCGGCTTCGAGCGTAATGTGTTCTACGCGAATAATCGCGATGGAACGTTTTCCGACGTTTCCGGCGCCGTGGGCCTGGACTTTCTCGAGGATGGCAGAGCGTTTGCTCTCGCCGATTTCGATCATGATGGCCGGCTGGAAGTGTTCCTGAAACATCGCAATGGTCCCCAGTTGCGCCTGCTGAAGAATGTGATGAAGGATCTCCCGCCGTCGATCGCTTTCCGGCTTCGCGGTGCAAAGAGTAATCGCGACGCCATCGGCGCGGCCGTCACGGTGGAAACTGAATCCGGCCGCCAAGTTCGTACGCTTCAAGCCGGATCAGGATTTCTCTCTCAGCACAGCAAAGAAGTTTTCTTCGGCCTGGGCGCAGCCAAAGGCCCGCTGCGGGCCTCGATCCGCTGGCCAAGCGGCCTGGTACAAGAACTGCACGACCTCCCGCCGAACCACAGAATTTGGGTTGAGGAGGGCTCCGAACCATCTCGCATCGAGCCCTTCAAGATACCACCGTCATCGAGCGCTCAGGTCGCTATTCCCAAGTCCCAGGAAAGGGGAATGCTCCCCACCACAATTGAAACCTGGCTGCTGGCGCCCCTGTCCGCGCCGGATTTCTCTCTTCCCGACTTGACCGGACAGACCCGCACACTTTCCGCGCTTCGGGGCCAGGCGGTCCTTCTCAATTTCTGGACCACACGCTCAGCAAGTTGCCAGCAAGATCTGAGAATCTTCAACCAGCTCCACCCGCGTTGGGCATCGAGCGGCCTGCAACTGCTCACCGTGAACCTCGATGGTCTCAGAGAGGAAGATACCGCCGATGCCGAGAGTGTTCGAGCCACGGTGCGCGAGCTCCATCTTTCATTCCCCATCCTTCACGGATCAGATGACGTGGCCGGCATTTACAACATTCTCTATCGTTACCTGTTTGACCGGCACCGCGACCTTAGCCTTCCAACTTCCTTCCTCATTAGCGCCAAGGGAGACATCGTCAAGGTTTATCAGGGACCAACAGATCCGGCGCACGTCGGACGAGACTTCAGGCAAATTCCCCAAACTCCCGCGGAACGTTTGGCCGTGGCGCTCCCCTTTCCCGGCGTGATCGATAGTCTGGAGTTTCGGCGCAACTACCTCTCCTATGGTTCGGTTTACTTTCAGCGGGGCTACTTCGATCAAGCGGAAGCATCTTTCCGGCGCACTCTCGATGACGATCCTTCAAGTGCCGAGGCGCTCTATGGTCTGGGAAGTGTCTATCTGAAGCAAGACAAGACCGCTGAAGCGCGGAAAAGTTTCGAAGGCGCGATCAAACTTCACGGCAACTATCCTGACACCCTACCGAACGCATGGAACAACCTCGGGCTTCTCGCCACGCGCGAAGGGCGCACCGCCGAAGCTATTCCGTATTTTCAAGAGGCTCTCCGGCTGAGTCCCGATCACTTGATCGCCCTCGATAACCTCGGCAACGCTTACCGTCAGCAAAAGCAATGGGACGAAGCCTGCCAAACGTTGGAGCGGGCAGTTAGAGTCAGTCCCGAGGATCCAGAAGCGAACTACAGCTTGGGGATGGTATTTGCGCAACTCGACGACACCAATCGCGCCTACGAGTATTTGCTGAAAGCTCTGAAGTTTCGTCCCGGCTATCCCGAAGCATTGAACAACCTCGGCGTCCTTTATCTGCGTACCCAAAGGCGGGATGAAGCGGTCGCCAGTTTTGAAGAATGCATCCGTGTTGCGCCCGCTTTCGACCAGTCTTATCTAAATCTCGCCCGCGTCTATGCGCTCGAGGGCGCGTCGGACAAAGCTCGGGCGGTTCTTCTTGAGCTTCTCAAACAACATCCCGATCAAACGCAGGGAAAGAAGATGCTGGGCGAACTGGGACGATAGGCCGGTTGGTCCTATCTGTAGAGTCCTCTGCCCGAAGCTCACTTCTCGCTCAGTGTGACAAAAGGCTGACAGTGCCTCGGGATACGTCAGTGACGCCGACGAATCTCACTGCTTTCCCGATAATCGCCCAATCAGCAACTCGAAGAACCTGGCGGAATCCACGTCCACGGCCACGTTGGTGTTGGGCACAAATTTGTCGCGCAAAACCGGAGATGCTCTGGTGCTGCCAAGAGTACGCGCCGACCCGCGAATCGGCATGTTCATGGTCCCCTGCTTTTCCAGGTCAGGACGCCGACGGTCATCGCCGGCAGCGGGGCTGTAACCGACAGTTTCGCCGGCGGTCAGTTCGCCCGCGGTTTCGACGTCAACGTAGTATTCCTTCCATTTCAAAATCGAAGGATCGAGAAATGCGGCCACGGCCAGGGAGTCGTGCATGTTCGGTCCAACCAGAAATCCCTGCGCGCGGGTGTGATCAATGGCGTTGCGGGCGATCTTCGCCGCAGCCTGGCTGACGGGATTGTCGGCAGCCTGGAGCACATGCACATGGTCGTCGGTCGTTATTGGGATACCCGACTGAAACACGATGCGCGCCGCCTCGGGGTCGACATAAATGTTGAATTCCGCGGCGGGCGTGATGTTTCCCCGAATCCATGTAGCCTGCTCTCTTGAAACAGGTCTTAGCTATTGCGCGTGCCGCGCCGGCTGAGTCATCAGCTTAATGTAGAGATCGTACAATTTTTGTGCGTCTACATCGAACTGAACTGTCGCCAGCCTTTCGTAAGAAGGAAGTTCTGTCCCCGGCGCCCAGAAGAGCGTTTGACCGTAACTTGGCCCGTGGTCAATAGCGATATCCACATAGAGTTCCTTCTGACTGATGATGATGGAGGAATCGACGAGGGCGGCAGCCGAAAGTTCATCCCACATAAAACTCTCCACGGAGTATTCGGCGAGGTAACGAGCTACCGGCGTATCCGCTTTTGCAATGGCAGCTTTGATCTCCGGAGTCAGCTTAGTTTTAACCGAGACGTCGATGGGTGTGATGGTGATTTTCTTCCAGGGTGAGCGCATCACGATTTGTACAGCTTCGGGATCGAACCACCAGTTGAATTCGCGGCGCGCATCAATGCCACCAATCCCACCGTTGTCGGCGTACATACCGCTGCCCATCAGGACAAGCTCTTTGGCAAGGCGTGCGACCTCCGGGTCCAAACGCAACGCGAGCGCGATATTTGTCAGAGGGCCACCCGCCCATACCACCACCTCGCCAGGATACTTGTGCACCATGCGGGCGATAAAATGCGCGGCGGTTTCGTCGAGTGGCTTGGTATGCGGCTCCCCTTCAACCAGTGGGGGAACGATGTTAGGGTCGTGATACCCCTCGCGGAAAGCGGGTGGAGTGCTGGCGGGCCGCTTCGAGAAATCGCTCCAACAGCCTTTGTAGCGAAATTTACCGTATAGAGCTTCCCAATGCTCGCTTTCTTCTTTGGAGTTGAGTAAGGGAAATTCGGCGCCTTCGACGACCGGGACATCAGTACGGCCGGCGATTTCCAGCAGTCGCAGCGTGCGCTGGGTTTCTTCTTTCACCCACTGGTCGCCGCTAACTGTTGTGATGCCTAGCACATCAAACTTATCCGACTGCAGAAAAATCAGAATGGATTGCATGTCGGTGGTCGCCGGGCCGCGGGCGTCCTGATCAACGATGACTTTGATCTTTTGTGCGTGCAGGCCACTCTCCATCGCCAGCATCAGAAGAGCGGTCAGCAGAACAAAGACGCCTCGTTTCTCCATTACGAGATCCCCTCGGTTGCTTCAACTTTGCCTTACGCGATTTTTGGAAGACACCCTTTTGATTTTTCAATCACCCAGCCAGGAAGGATCTTGCATTGTAATGTCTGGGGGCGGTCCTAGCTAGCTTTGATCAGCGCAGGCCTCCTGATACTAAGAACGGCAATTATCGAAGGGCAGAGAGAAGGGCTTCCTTCCAGCGCTTTGTGTCGATCGTCCAGCACACCTTGGCGTTGGGTCCCTTGTTCAGCACAGGCGCCCAAACAGCTTTATTACGGTCATCGGCGGCCACGTTCAGGCGATCTACAACGGTCATACCACGGGTCAACTCACTATGTGTTTCCACCTCCACGCAGTGAACACTCCAATCAGTTCCGATGCTAGGGTTGAGGGCGATGGACATGGCGACTGGATCGGGCAGCGAGATACCGTCTTCTCCTGTTTGTTCCTTGTAAGCCTCCCGCGCGCGGCTGTTACACTCGACGGCAAAGCGAGCCAGTTTGTTGTCGAATCGTTGAATGCAGGCAATATCACCCTCATTCAGAACGGCTGCTCCGCGGGAGGTTTGCCACCCGACGAGTTCCACCGGAAGACCGCTGAGCATCACGATCCGCGCCGCCTCGGGATCTACCCACATGTTGTATTCGGCGGCCGGCGTCACGTTTCCTTCGCAACACGGAGCGCCTCCCATAACCACGCAGCGACCGATTTTGGTGGCAACGGCGGGCCTTTTCTCCAGTGCGAGAGCAACATTAGTGAGCGGACCCAAAGTGACAAGCACAAGTCCGGGGTTCGTTTCGATCGCCTCGATCAGCGCGTCGACCGCGTGCAACTTTCCCGCAGATTGCTGAGGCGGCGGATAGTTGTGATCTCCGAGTCCGTCGCGGCCATGGAACCAAGTCGCGCTCTCATGGGCACGGAGCAGTGGTTTATCAGCCCCGGCATAGACCGGGACTTTGGCTCCGCAGAGTTCAATGGTATAGAGCGCGTTGCGGGTGGCCTGTTGAACCTCGACATTTCCTGCAACCGTTGTGATCGCCACCACGTGGACTTCGGAGGCACGTAGCGCCATGATCAGAGCTACCGCATCGTCTGAGGCAACGTCGGTGTCGATCAGGAACGCTCGTGGCATCCGCGTAGGATAACAAACCTCACACCGAGAAAATCATTCCATCCTCACGGAGACCTTAGCGATCACGATTACGAACCAGACACCACCGAGTCGCGTCTTGCCTGGCCGCCTTTCGCGCCGATTGCAGACTGCGGCTTCGATGACTAGAATGACGATTAAACACCTGCACGCTGATCTAGCCTGTCTTTTTGGATCGCGAATGTCGATGAGTCGTTTTCCTATGACTACATACCTGCCCCGGAACCGTGAAGCTCGCTTCGCAACCTGGATGTTGGGGGTCGGTGCACTTCTCGCTCCGTTCGTGATTCAAGGACAATCGGTTCAGGTGCAATCCGGTGACTCTGTGGACTCAGCCACGTTGCAGGGATCGGTACGCGATTGGCAAGGCCGCCCGGTTGCCGCCGCCAGCGTTTACCTTCGGGTTGAGGGGGGAACACAACCTCTAACCGCCCACACAGATACTTCGGGAGCCTTTCGTTTTTCTGAGCTTGGTGAAGGCGTCTATACCCTGCGTGCCGAGCTGGCCGGATACGGCGAGGCAACTTTCGGTCCCTGCGCCCTTGGGGGGAAAGAGACGAAGGAGGTTGACCTCACGCTTGGATCTCAGAAAGGTCCCAGATCTGGAAAACAAAGCGCCTCGTTCGACACACCGCAGTTCTTCGATGAACCCGAATTCACTGTGGCAGGTGTCACCGAAGCCATGAATCCAGGTGGACACGGTTCAGATACGATTCTCCAAAGTTCGGAAGCGCTGGAGAGGGACACGGTATCCCTGAAGGACTCGCCGCGTAGCTCCCGCCTCGCGGCGTCCGTCGGCCCAACGGAAGAGTCTCTGCGCAAGGCAGTTGAACACGAGCCCGGAAATTTTGACGCAAATCGCCGGCTCGGAAAACTGCTCGCCGACGAAGGAAATCTTCAGGGAGCACTTCCCTATTTAGAGCGGGCCTCTCAGCTCAATCCCGGCGATTACGAAAACGATCACGAACTGGCACTCGCTTATGCGGAGACTGGTCAATATGAACGTGCGCGGACGAAGGTTCGAGCCTTGCTGAACGCGCAGGACAAAGCTGGGGTAAACAAGGCCGGGCGAGACCTCACCAGCCAAAATGAAGCTCGACAGCATCAGGCCGAGCTCCATGAACTGCTCGGCGACGTCGAGGACAAACTGGGCGATGCTCTCGAAGCTGTTCGGAACTACCAGCGAGCGGCGGATCTGAACCCCAGCGAACCCAATTTGTTCGATTGGGGAGCCGATCTACTATTGCACCGCGCGTTTGAACCGGCCATCGAAGTTTTTGTCAAGGGGCATCGCCTGTTCCCGCAGTCCGTGCGCATGCTGGTCGGCCTCGGGGTCGCTTGGTACGCGCGCGGTTCCTATGAACAAGCGGCTCAGTCCCTCTGCGAGGCGTCGGATCTGGATCCCGACGACCCCAAGCCTTACCTGTTTATCGGCAAAATGCAAAGTGTCGACACCGATTCAGGGTGCGCGGCGGAAAGGCTGCGGCGATTTGCGGGGCTCCAGCCTGAAAGTGCCCTAGCTAACTACTACTACGCACTTAGTCTTTGGAAGCGCCGGAAAGGCCCCAATGACGCAGAAACCCTCGGGAAAATTGAGTCCTTGCTGGAGAAAGCTGTCCACGTCGATCCGAAACTTGGCGCCGGATACCTGCAGTTGGGAATTCTGTATTCCGATCGAGGAGATTCTCCCAAGGCAATCGCTGCCTATGAAAACGCAGTCGCAGCCAATCCGAAGCTGGAAGAGGCGCATTATCGACTCGCGCAGGCATACAAAAGGGCTGGTGAAACCCAGAAAGCTCAACAGCAGTTGCAGCTCTACGCCCAGATATCGAAGGAGGCGGCGCAGCAGGCTGAGCGCGAGCGGCGTGAGATTCATCAGTTTGTGTACACATTGCGTGGCCCCAGTTCCGTCCAGCCCCAGCACTAGAAAACCCCGAAGGTCGAGAGCTTAACAGCGAGATACGGAATAGATCGCAAGGCTTGCAGAGGAATTTTCTTCATCACCGAGCGGGTAGCGTCGAGGCGCTCATCAGGGTCACAAACATTCGATAAAACTTTGCGGTATCCAAATCCACCTGGATTTCGACCGGTTGTATGTCAAGCTTCGGTTTGTCTTTCTCTGTCCAGGTCAGAGTGTTTCCGTATCCTGCGCCGCGGTCGAGATCCACATCCATGAAACGTGTTTCTCTTTTCGTGATCAGGGCGGGCTCAATCCAAGCCGCTGCCGCAAGCTCGTCCCACATGTAGTCCGCGCCAAGACCCGGCTGGAAAAAGCGTGCCATGTAACGTGCCAAGGGGGTCCCGCTGGCCTCGATTTGCTTGATAATTTCAGGCGTCAGGCGAGTCTTGATCGAAATGTCGGTCGGCGTACAGACGATCTTCTTCCACAGCGCCCGCAAGACGATGTGCGCCGCCTCGGGATCAAACCAGAAATTGAACTCATGACGCGGATTATTGACAAACTCAGGATCGTTGGTGGATCGCGAGCCAATAGCACCGATTGGTTATTCGATGGCGTCGACAACAACGAATTGACCTCTGGCGGAATTGGTATTTTGCCTTCCATTGACGCCCTCCAGGAATTCAAGGTTCTCACCTACAACTACTCGGCGGAATATGGCACGCGTGCGGGTCCGACGGTACTGATAACCACGAAATCCGGAACCAACCAGTTCCACGGATCGTTGTTTGAGTTCTTCCGCAACACCAAGCTTAACGCCCGTAACTTTTTCGCTCCCTCGCGCGGACAATTCAACTTGAATCAATTCGGAGGTGCGGTCGGCGGTCCCATCCAGAAGGACAAGACATTCATCTTCCTGGATTACCAGGGCAAGAGGCAGCGCCAGGGCGAGACCTTCGTGGGCCTAATTCCAACCCAAGCCATGGTGAATGGTGACTTTACACAGGATCCGCTGGGTGGAACACGAGGCGTAACGACATACGGAGGGCGGATTCTATTCCCCAATTTAGCGAACCCCTATTCGGGCAACCCCTTCCGTTGTGATGCCTCGGGCAACCCTATCGCGCCTAATCCCGACGGAAGCCAGACCGGTGGTACCCAGAATTGCAACAAGATTCCGGGTGGCCCGGGTGGCCTGATCGACCCCGTTGGTCAGGGACTAATGAAGCTTTACCCGCAAACCAATGCGATCAACACCTCGACGCTGACCAACTTCGCCAACGTGCCGGCCAGGAAACTGAACGAAGGCGAATTTGACGCCCGGCTGGATCACAATTTTTCCGCGAACGACACCGTCTTTGCCCGCTTCAGCTACGATCAAGCAGTCACGTTCATCCCCGGCGGTTCTCCTGGATTTGCCGCGCCCAGCCCCTTCGCCAGCAGTCAGAACATCACGAACCACGGCCGCAACGTGGCGATCTCCGAGACCCACATTTTTTCGTCCACCAACATCAACCAGGCCAGCTTTGGCTTCAACCGGATTTTTAACCATATTCTCTCGTTCGGCGATCGCAGCTGCGAAGCTGCCAAGCTGGGAATTCTGGGCGCCGATATAAACACCGCATGTCCGAATGGGATTCCGGGATTCTCGCAGTCCAGCAAGGACTGCATGAGTTGCGGACTAACCGCCCTGACCCTTTCGGGCAGTTACTGGGGATTAGGCGATCGGGGGTTTGCGCCCTTCCAGGGCGGAACTAACGTTTTCTCTGTCTCCGATTCTTTTGATATGATTCGCGGCAAGCACAACATCCGCATCGGCGGTTCGGTTCGCGCCATGCAGATGAATGTTGAAACCAATGCTTTTCAGGATGGCTTTTTCATTCCCTCCAACCATTCTGGGGATGGTGCTGCGGATCTGCTTCTCGGCCAGCTGTTCGGCAGCGTTCACGACCAGACCTTTCTTGGCGCTACCACCGGCCGCCGCTGGAAATTATTTCGTCCCTACGTTCAGGACGACTGGCGGGTCACCAACAACCTGACGGTGAACATTGGACTGGCCTGGGCGCTGACCACGCCGATCAAGGAAGCCCAAGGCCGGCAGGCGAACTTCGACGTCGCCACTGGGAAACTTCTGGTGGCGGGATCGGCTTCGATCGCCGGCTGCACCATCTGCGTCCGCAGCGACGCGGCAGCTGGTGTCCAGCTGGACAAGACCGCCCTCGAGCCGCGTATTGGAATTGCCTGGAAGCCGATGGGGAGTCAGAACACCGCCATCCGGGCCGGTTATGCCATCTTTCACGACTCTTCCTGGAACCAGGGTGCGCAAGGCTTGTTTGAGAACCCGCCCTACTTTGCTGAAGGAGACAACGGATTCACCAATGCGGTCTGCCCGTTTGGCAACGCCACATCGGCAAGTCCTCTAAACTGCGGCCTCACCCGCACTTTCCTGCCGGTCTTTACTGCACCGCCAAACCCGTCCAACTTCCCAGGTTCAGTTCAGGCGCAAAATCTCAATTTCAAGCAAGGCATGGTCCAGCAGTTCAACCTGAATGTTGAGCACCAACTCCCTGGCAATGTGGTGCTGACGACAGGATACGCAGGCTCACGCAGCTCGCGCATTCTGGTATCCGGGCTGAACTTGAACATGCATTCCCCAAACGCCTGCCCGGGCGGCAGTTCTCCGGTCCCCGGGTACACTCTTGGTTGCGGCTACATTACTCCCAATTCTCCGTTCTTTGGGTTCATCATAAACTTTAACGACGCTGGCCGGGCGCGTTACGACTCGCTCCAAATCAAGGCAGAAACCAAGAGCGCAAGGCACGGACTTTACGCCCTATTCGGGTACACCTGGGCTCGCACCTTCGACTCCGGGTATTCGGATGGCCTCGGTAGCTTACCTGGCGCCATGTACTGGCCCTTACCCGGCGTGAATAAAGCGGACTGGGGCCTCTCTCAGCTCAATGTCAATGACCAGTTCACGGCGAGCGTCATCTACGACCTGCCTTTTGGAAAGGGCAAGCGCTTCGGCAGTAACTGGAACGGAGCCACTAATGCCATCCTGGGAAATTGGCAGGTGAATGTTATTCAGAAGGCGCTTTCCGGCTTTCCACTTTTCCTAATCGATACCAACAACCAAT
>Ga0207130_1184_pt1 | contig 18462 bp, 18 predicted proteins | sample Alteio_BWMinHeat_16_FD_153545 | JGI IMG/M metagenome (GOLD analysis project Ga0207130, IMG submission 153545) | Enriched cells from forest soil in Barre Woods Harvard Forest LTER site, Petersham, Massachusetts, United States -... | ecosystem: Environmental > Terrestrial > Soil > Temperate forest >... | reverse complement strand
GCCAAGGTTCTGGAAGCGGAGGACAAAAGAATTTATGCGATTGGTGGGGTTGTGAGTGGACACACGCTTAAGCACCTGGCCGCGGCAGCAGCGACTGCGTGGATCTTGGGAATGCTGATTCGCAGAGAGCCAGCGCAGAAATCTCAGACAAGAACCCTAGCTGCATGATTTTGGAGTTGTAGAATGCAGGTGGAGGGCAGCATGAAATGGGGGAAAAGATTGGGCCGGATCGGGTTCGTGGTGGGATTCGTCGGTCCAGTTTTGTTTTACTCATTCGATATGCAGTCAGTGGGGATTTTTGTCTGTCCGCAATGTCCGCATATCGATTTCATGTTTTATACGCGAATGGATTGGGTAGGGCTGGACTTACGTTCGCGCGAGATTGCAAAGCAGCCCACTCTCTAAAGCTGCGAAAACAGCGGCTCAGACGGCTATAATCTATTATGGCGTGTTTACGCCACCCTAAAACCATCACCGTTTCAGCAGCATGGCGGCCGCAATGCGGGCTTGCCGGTATCGCAGCCATTTCCTTTTCACCTTCCGTACGGTCATCTTCCATCCCCACTTTTATCCTCATCAGGAGCACAGAATCTCGTGGCCACGCTTAGGCATCAAATCGCCACGAACGTGCTGACGGTCACGAAATACCGCGACCTGCTAAAGAAGGTGCGCGCCAACCGGCCCAACGACGATCTGGAAATTATCCGCAAGGCTTACGATTATTCTCTCCAGCACCATAAGGGCCAGTCGCGCGCCTCGGGAGAGCCTTACCTGGTGCATCCGCTGGAGGTAGCAACCGTTCTCGCTGAGCTCAAGCTTGATCCCACCGCCATCGCAGCCGGATTGCTGCACGATTCCATTGAAGACACGCAAGCCACGATTGAAGACATCGAGCGCGAGTTCGGATCACAAGTAGCGCGGATCGTCGAAGGCGTGACCAAGATCAGCAAAATTGATTTTGCTTCGAAGGAAGAGCGCCAGGCGGAGAACGTGCGCAAGATGATTCTGGCCATGGTGGATGACATCCGCGTGGTGCTCATCAAGCTGGCTGACCGGTTGCACAACATGCGCACCCTGGCAGCGCTGCCTCCGGAGCGGCAGCAGAAAATTGCGCAGGAGACGCTGGAAATCTATGCTCCCATCGCCCACCGGCTGGGCATGGGCAAAATTCGCGGCGAGCTGGAAGATTTGGCGTTTCGCTACACCGATCCCATCAGCTACCAGCGCGTGCACGATGCCATCGAGTCGAGGCGCAAGAGCGGTGAGCACTTCCTGCAGCAGATTGAGGCGGTGATCCGCGAAAAGCTGAAGGAGAACGGTGTGGATGCGCGGGTGGACAGCCGCATCAAGCGCAATTACAGCATCCATCAGAAGCTGTTACGGCAGCGCATCACGATTGACCAGGTTTACGACTTCCTGGCCATCCGCATCATCACCAAATCGGTCAAGGATTGCTATACCGCGCTGGGCGCGATCCATGGTTTGTGGCGTCCAGTGGCCGGCAGGATCAAAGACTTTATTGCGATGCCGCGTCCCAACCTCTACCAGTCGCTGCACACCACGGTCATTGCGGAAAACGGCACGCCGTTCGAGTTACAGATCCGCACAGAAGAGATGCACAAGATGTGCGAGGAGGGAATCGCCGCCCATTGGAAGTACAAAGACGGCGCTCCGGTCAGCGCGAAGGACGAAGAGCGGCTGGCGTGGCTGCGGCAGGTGGTGGAGTGGCAGCAGGAGGTCCAGGACCCGGGCGAGTTTCTCTCGAACCTGAAGATTGATCTTTATCCGGAAGAGGTTTACACCTTCACGCCTAAAGGAAAAGTGGTTGTGCTGCCGCGCGACGCTACGCCGGTGGATTTTGCCTACGCGATCCACTCCGAAGTCGGCGAAACCTGTACGGGCGCCAAGATCAACGGACGCATGGTGCCGCTGCGCACCAAGCTCAAAAGCGGCGACATTGTGGAAATTGTCACCGCACCCAACCACCACCCGAGCCGCGATTGGCTGGGGTTTGTGACCTCGACGCGGGCGCGCCAAAGAATCAAGCACTGGCTCAACCTGCACCAGCGCGAGCGCGCCATTGAGATTGGACGCAAGCTGATTGAGCGTGAAGCCAGAAGGTTCAAGCTGTCGCTCAAGAGCATTGAAGACGAAGAATTCCAACGCGTAGCTTCCGAATACGGCTGCGCCAAGCCCGACGACCTGATGGCCGGAGTTGGATACGGCAAATACGCTGCGCGCAATGTGATCGGCAAATTAATTCCGGCAGGCAGCCAGGGAGAAGCTGATCTCAATGCGGAGAAGGAAACAAGCGAGAAGGGCGGGCTGACTGGCGTAGTTCGGCGCGTCCTGGGAATGGGGGCGGGAACGGGAACCCGGACGGGCAGCGAGGATTCAGCCGCAATCAAAGTCACGGGGTACGACGACCTGCTGGTGTACCGCGCGCGATGCTGTAACCCGATACGCGGCGAAGAAATTGTGGGATACGTGACGCGTGGCAAGGGCGTGGCGGTGCATGCGAAGAGCTGTCCGAACCTGAATACATTGATGTACGATCCGGACCGCCGCATTGCCGTCGAATGGGGAAAACCGTCACGGCGTGAGACTGCGGCTGCTCCTACGTATCCCATCAGCCTTAATATCTTCTGCGATGACCGCTTCGGTATGTTGAAACAAATTGCCGCCGTCATCAGCGATGACGATACCAATATCCAAAACATTGCCGCGCGCACGGGAAACCTGCAGGCCACGATTGACCTGGTGATTGACATCGTTGATCTCGCACACCTGGAGCGGATCATCGCCAATTTGCGCAAGATTCCCGGCGTGCGCGATGTGCAGCGCGTGCATCAGGCTTGAGAGAGAACCTCTGTGAACTCTGTGTCTCTGTGGTAAAAATTCTCTATGCCCAACTCACGAGAAGTCATAGCTACGAAGGACGCACCGCAGGCAATAGGACCTTATTCTCAAGCCATCAAGGCGGCGGGACTGGTATTTGTTTCCGGACAAGTTGCGATTGATCCGGCAACGGGGAATGTTGTCAGCGGCGGTATTGCGGAGCAGACCGACCGCGTCCTTAAAAACCTGCAAGCCATTCTGCAAGCGGCCGGAACAGGCTTGGACCAGGCCCTCAAGACCACGGTGTACCTCAAGAACATGTCGGAGTTCGCGGCCATGAACGAGGTCTACGGGAAATTCTGGAAGTCGGCGCCGCCGGCACGCGCGACCGTGGAAGTCGCCCGGCTTCCCAAAGATGTTTTAGTCGAAATTGATGTGGTCGCGCTGGCGTAGCTCTGAACACCAATCGGATATCGGGCTGCATGGAGCTTTCCTCGCCCACAAACACAAAGACCTCACCAAAAGCGAGGCCTGAGTACAACTTAGATTACCCTTTGACGACTTTGCCGCTGCGCAGGCAACTGGTGCACACACGCATGCGTTTGGCCGGGGCGGTGCTGCTCTTGAGGCGGGCCTTGACGGGGCGCAGGTTGACCTCCCAGCGCCGCTTGGTCACGTTGTGGGCGTGGCTGATGTTGTTTCCAAACTGCGGACCTTTGCCGCAGACTTCACATACTCTTGCCATGACTGCTGACTCCAGATAGAACAAAACTTAATGCACAAACCTTTAGATTTTATCGGAGTTGGAGGGGTTTGGGCAAATGTGGTTAGAACACATTCAGGTAGACGCCGGGCGGTAGAATGACAGGCAGGGATAGCCACCAAGCGCTTGAAGAGTTCGAGTTGGTCAAGAATGAATAAGAAAATTCCTGTTGCGATAGCAGTCGTGGTCGCTTTGTTGAGCGCGGTTTGGGTTAGTATCCGATGGAAACCCCAAAATCACGCGGGCGAATCTGAATATACTTTCAGGACACGGCACACGGACGATACTGGTGGGACCTATTCTGCCGGTGAAATTTACTCCATTGAAGATGAAAAAGATTTTAAGATAGCGAAGATTCTGGCAGTAGACGAGAAGGCTGTACATGTTCGTGTTTACAAAAATGTCTTTCCGCTGCTCATCATGCGAACAACGGTGAGTGATGAGGAGTTGGGAGGATACCAAGAGTGGAAGAAAGCAGGTGGCGGGGTTTTTGGTGATCCTAATTGATCGAGACATACGAATTCGCTCTAATTTCCAGTCTGTCATGGTCGCACGTGCTAACGTGCTCAAACCGGGAGGATGAAGTTATGGAAACCCTTTACTACTGCAAAATGGAATCCAAGGTCGGAATGCTGTATGTGGGCGTCTCGGAGAAAGGCATGGTTCTGCTGGATTTGCATGGCGGCGAATTTCTGCGGAAGAAACCAGGCGACAATGGAAAAAGCAAGGTTCAATGGATTGAATCGGAAGAGAAGACCGTTGCTTATGTGCGCGAACTCAAGGAGTATTTTGAAGGCTGCAGAAAAGAGTTTTCCTTTCCTCTCGATCTGCGTGGGACGAAATTCCAGAAGCGTTGCTGGCAGGCGCTTCTGAAAATTCCTTACGGCGAAACCCGCTCGTATGCTGAGATCGCCCGCCAAGTGGGCTCACCGCGCAGCTTTCGTGCTGTAGGCCAGGCGAACCACCAGAATCCGGTGGCGATTGTTGTGCCCTGCCATCGCGTGATCACATCCGCGGGTACTCTCGGCGGTTATGGAGGTGGCTTGCCCATGAAGGAAAAGCTGTTGCGGCTGGAAGGAGCGATGCAGGCGCACAGCGGGAGTTTGTTTTCGGACTAAATTTTCTGACTAAAATCTGACTAGAACTTTAAGGTTGTGAAAGAAAAGGGCGGCCCCTGAGGCCACCCTTTTATTGTCTGTAAAGCGGGTTTATTTCGGTGTGGATTGATCTGGGGGAGTCTGGTTCGAAGGACTCTGATTCGGGTTGCTTTTATCGTCAGGGCTGCGCGGCGTGGTGCTCTCCGGTGAGGTGGCTGTGGAGCTGCTTCCTGCACCGGAAACCGTAATGCGGTCCTGTACTATGCGTTTGCCGGCATAGGAGAGCGCGACCCGTCTTGCCGTCAGCCGTTCCTTCCTGGTGGCGGCTGTGCCTGACAGTGCAATTGCATTATCGGTGACGGCCACGCTGATGTTGTCGTTGGCCAGAGTCGGTTCGTTCTTAAGAGCGGTTTCAATTTGGCCTTGAAGCGCGGTCGAGTCGGTGCTGCCTGCCGTCGTCTCACCTTGCGGCATCCCACTGGCTGAGCCTGCCCCGGTTTGTCCCGAGCTCTGGCTGCTGCCGGTTGATTGCGGAGCTATCCAATGGCTGCTGGTAGGGCCCGCAGGATTCATTGCGCTGTCGCCAGTTTTACCCGAGGGTTCGACACTCAGTTTGTCTTTCACGACTTTTACCCCGGGAACCGACGCGGCAATCTTTATGGCATCTTTGCGATCCTGTTTCGAAGTGACTTTGCCCTCGAGAGTTGCTGCTCCATTCTTTACTGCAACGGTTACGTTAACAAAGGCCGGATTGGTTGCCAGTTGACCACTAATTTTGCTTTGCAGGGTCTGGTCGTCTACCGGGGCGGCTTGATCAGACTGTGGGGCGGATTTATCAGTCCCATTCTGGGCTCCGGGAGAGGGGTTGCTACCGGAAGCAGACGAGCCTGTTTGCGAAACCGCATAAGCTGTTATCAACGCCAAAGCTAAAACTGTTGTGTAGAAATAATTTTTCATCAAGGGTTCTCCAAGTTAGAATTGCAATTCCTTTATTCGTTCCGCACCTTAGGCGGAAGACGTGAGATTCCACTCGACGAAGGGCGCGCAAAGCAGGAAAAACAAAAAGACAAAAAAGTTCAGACTCTCTATTCAAGGTTGCAAATCAAGGGCCAGACAATTGCTTCTGATTGATTTTTTCATGCTGACCAAGTGACTGAAATCGGGAGGCTTAGAGCGAAGCCAAAGGAAGACGAGCGAACACGCCTTAGCTGAGGCTGCGAACAGTTCCAAAAGTGTGAACCGTGATTCCACCTTTGGCTGTTGGAATGCCCTTCGGAATCAGCGCGAATGAGAGCAGAATCTCAAGTAAAATTAAAGCTAACGTGCATGTGCATGCCGCAGCTCCGCAGTCGAAAACCAGCCAGGGTGCGGTGCGGATTCTACGCATTTCCCTGCTCCTGACTTTTCTTTACATTGTCGCCACCGCGGTTGCCGGGGTGCGCGGCAACAGTCTGGCGTTGATCTCCGAAGCTGGGCACAACGTCTCAGATTTTCTGGCTCTGCTGCTTTCGTTATTCGCGGTTTATTTGCAGACCAGGCCGCCCACTTCAACCAAGACCTTTGGCTACCAGCGCGCCGGCGTTCTTGCCGCCTTCGTCAATGCCATTTCCCTGGTGGCGCTCTCTATCTACATTTTTTACGAGGGTGCCCAACGCCTGTTCAAACCCGTGCCCGTGCATTCGGAGCTCATGATCATTACCGCCGCCGCGGGCGTGCTCATGAACGGAATCATTGCGCTTCTGCTCTACCGCAGCGGCAAAGACGTCAATCTTCGCAGCGCGTTTCTGCATATGCTGGGCGATACGCTCTCCACCGCGGCCGTGATCGCAGGTGGATGGGGAATCATGCTGACCGGCAAATACTGGATTGACCCGGCGCTCTCGTTCGGCATAGCGGCGCTGATTCTCTGGTCAGCGGTCGGGATCGTGCGCGAGACGCTGCACATTCTGCTGGAAGGCACTCCGCGTGGCATGCAACTGGAGCACGTGACTCAGGCCATCCGGGGGATCGAGGGTGTGCTCGACGTGCACGACCTGCACATTTGGAGCCTGGGTTCAGAGAGCCATGCTCTGTCATGCCACATCCGCATCGCTGATATCCCGGTTTCGGCCAGCGACCTTATTCTGCATGAGGTGAATGACCGCCTGCGCGATTCGTTTCACATCTATCACACCACCATTCAACTCGAGAACGTGGTATGTGAGGTCGCACATGGCTGCGTGATTCCGGTTGGCGAGTCCCACGAGGCCGGACACAAGCATACTCATTAATCTGAAAGAGTTCCAAGGCTGCTCAAGCCGACGTATAATCCCAACCGCATTGCAGATTATTAAAGGGGGCATCATGAAGATCAGCCATTTCCTTGTTGTAGCGATGTTGTTATTGGTTTGGGCGGCGCTGCCGACCGAGGCGCAGAAAGCTGCACCCACGCAGCCGGCCGCATCTGGAGTTCAGGTTCTCAAGATGGTGCTTTGCCAGAACGTCAAAGACTATGAGCCCCAACAGGAATTGACCACTGCCAAGGTCGGGGACGTAATTGTGGGATGGACAAAAATCCAAGCCCCAGCAGGGACGAAAATCACCCATCGTTGGATTCACGAAGGGAAGACGGCCAGCGACATTCCACTGAAGGCGCCGGGCCGAACCTGGTCGCGCAAGACAATCCACGAAGCGGGAAACTGGAAATTGCAGGTCCTGGATGCGGATGGGAACGTTTTGAAAGAGATTTCTTTCACCGCGTCTTCATAGCCCTGATAATCGGTGGCTGGTGGCATTTGCGCCACTCTTGGAACCATCTCTTAAATCAGGGTTAATCCGCGTTCATCCGCGGCGAAAAGTCCCTAGCCCCGTGTTGCTGCGCAAAGATTTCGCACACGGTCGCCAGCGTATCAATGTCTTCCGGCAGCTTGTCGGTGCGTATGCGCAGAATGCGCGGAAAGCGCAGGGCAAATCCGCTCTCATGGCGGTCAGATTTCATCATGTTGTTGAAAGCGACTTCTAGAACGATCCTGGGTTCGACCTGCCGACGAAAGCCTTCATCCACGGTTGTGTGCTCCAGAAACCAGCGCGTCAGCTCTGCGATTTCAACGTCAGTGAGGCCAGAGTACGCTTTGCCGATATTCAGCAATTTGTTGCCATTCTGTTCGTCACGGATGGCGAAGGTGTAGTCGCTGAGCACACCTGCGCGCTTGCCATGTCCGTACTCGGCGGCGGTGACCACCACATCAAGCGTGGCCAGTTCGCGCTTTAATTTAAGCCAGGCGCGTCCGCGGCGGCCGGGCGTGTAGGGCGACTCCAGGTCTTTCAACATCAGGCCTTCGTTGCCGCGCTCTCGCGCCTTGAGAAACAGATCTTCCAGCTCTTCGGCAGATGTCGCCTGCGTAAAAGGCGCGCGGATGATCTCTGTTTTGCGGTCTTCGGCAGCGCCCAAGGATCCAAATGCCAAGATGCCTTGCGGATCTGTCATCGCTACTTGCTCATGATTGCGAGGCAGTGCGAGCCGGGAGCTCAGGACCTCGTAACGCTGCCGCAGAGGATGATCAATCAAGAGTTCGCCGTCGCAGGAGAGAACATCGAAAACCAGATAAGCAACCGGCACGCTATCCAGCAAGGCCGCCGCGACTTTCTTTCTTCCCAGCCGTTTTTGCAGTTCGGAAAAAGGCATAGCGCGTCCAGGGCCGTCAGGTGGCTGCTCCCAGGCAACGATCTCTCCATCAAGCACCAATTCGCCTGGCAGTGAAGCCAGGGGCTGTACCAGTTCGGGAAAGCTTTCAGTAACCTCGTCACGGGTGCGTGAGAAGATGCGCACCAGCCGGCGGCCGTCTTTGCTACCGGTGTGCGCCTGGGCGCGGATACCGTCGTATTTATCTTCTACAGCGAATTGCACCGCTGGACCAAAAGCCTCAAATGCTTCCTCCGCCGACTGCACCGGGCTGGCCAGCATGAAGCCTATGGGATGAAAGAGCCGCAAGCGGGCCTCGGCCAGTTTGTGCGCGGCGGCGAGCCGCAGGGTTTCGCCGATATCACCCAGCATCATGTTGGCGCGCTGGACGTCTTTCACATTCTCACCAAAAGCCTTGGCAATGGCCTCTTCCACCAGGCTTTCTTTCGAGCCAATGCGCAGATCACCGAGGATGATCTTGATAATGTATTTGGCTTCGGCGGGAGAGGCGCGAACCAACAAGCGGCGAAGGACCTCCGATTTGGCCGACGGGCCGCGAGCGGCAGCAACGTTGCGAAACGACTCGGCCAACTCGGTCAGAGAGATTCCGGGAGCAGTTGTTTTGCTCCTGCGCATGCTGAAGACTTCTTCTACCGCGTCTCCCAGATCGCCATAACGGCGGTAGGCGTCACGCAGCTCGGCTTCGCTGACCCCGGCGATCTCTGCCGCCAGTCGCCACAGCAAAGTTCCGCCAACCTGTAAGGTGGTTTCTTCGTAGGCAGGAAAAGCGCGCCCGGAGAAAAAAGTTGCAGCCAGCACGGCTTCATCCACAGACAATGCGCTCAGATACTCGGCCAGCAGCCGGATTTTTTCCGTCTTCTTGCTGGTCCATGCCATGGAACCGGCGATTTGAGAGAACTGCTGCATAGTGCTCTCTTGGGATGCGATCCTGCAGGGAAAAATGCGATAATACTCCTCGGCAGTACCCCGGCCAGAAATCCTTGTGTCATCTTACTGCCTGCTCTCATCTAATCTGGTGTATATGTTCAAATATTTGGCCACAATTGTGCGTTTCCTGGCGACGCTGCAGCTTCTTCCGGCGCTCGAAAGCGGCGAAGAAACTCTGGTCGGCGGCCAGGCGGTGATGGAAGGCGTAATGATGCGCACGCCCCATGCCTGGGGAATTGCTGTGCGCAATCCTTCCGGAGAAGTTGTAGTGCATCGCGAACCGCTCGAGCGTCTTTCGGAAAAGCACAAATGGCTGGGCTGGCCGCTGGTCCGCGGAATTGCCACGCTGGGGCAGGCCATGAGCCTGGGCTTCCGTGCCTTGAAATTTTCTGCCAATGTGGCCCTCGAAGGATTGGCCGGAGAGAGCAAAGATAAAGAACGGAAAATCGAAATCAGCGGCTGGGTGGCAGCTGTGAACGCTCTTTTTTCCGTGGCGTTTTTTATCTTCATGTATAAATTTATTCCCCTGCTGGCGGCCACCGAACTTAAACGGCACTTTGCCGTATTTTCCGGCCAGATCGCCTTCAACGTAGTAGACGGCGCCATTCGCATCGCGCTGTTTCTGCTTTTTATCTGGGGAATTTCGCGCTTTAAAGATATTCACCGCGTCTTTGAATATCACGGCTCCGAGCACAAGACGGTATTTGCCTTCGAAGACCACAAGGACCTGACCGCGGAAAACGTGCAGCAATACTCCACTTATCATCCGCGCTGTGGCACCAGCTTCCTGATGACGGTGATGCTGATCTCGATTGTGGTCTATACCCTGATACCAGTGACCACCTTCTGGGCGCGATTTGGAATTCGCATCGCCCTGCTGCCGGTGATTGCTGCGGTGTCGTACGAGATGATCCGCTTTGCCGGCCAGCTTCAGCGCCGTGCCTCTACTGGCGGGTCACGCAGCGTCGGCTCTGCCCTCTTCCTGCTTTTGACCCGGCCGGGAATGTGGCTGCAACGCATCACCACGCAGCCGCCTGCCGATGCCCAGGTCGAGTGCGCCATCCGCGCCTTGCAAGAGGCCATGGAGCTGGAAAAAATACGCGGCGGAGAATTAATCATAGCCTAGAAGTTGCAATCTGAGTTCGCGGGTGTCGAAAGATTTCGACTCCGCGTGCCGGGAATTTCCTGGGACTGAAAGCTGAAAACGAAGTCTGGGATCTTGCCACTGAGTACTGAGTGCTGATAACTGAGTACTGTTTTTTATGTTTGAGCGTTTAGAACAACTCGAAGCCCGCTACGACGAACTCACGCAGGCGCTGGCCTCGCCGGAGATCATCAATGACTCGGCGAAATACCAGAAGACTGCCAAGGCGCACAGCGAACTTGTGCCCGTGGTGGAAAAGTTCCGTGAGTTCAAAGACCTGAAGCGTGGCATTGACGAGAGCAAGGCCCTGGTTGCAGGCGAAGAAGATCAGGAGATGCAAGCTTACGCGCAAGAAGAGCTGACCAACCTGGAGCAGCGCATGGTGCGCGTGGAAGAAGAGCTGAAGTTCCTGCTGCTTCCCAAAGATCCGAACGATGAAAAAAACATCGTGCTGGAAATCCGTGCGGGCACCGGCGGAGACGAAGCCACGTTATTTGCCGCCGAGGTCTTCCGCATGTACACGCGCTTTGCCGAGGGCAAGCGCTGGAAGGTGGAGGTGCTTTCCACCTCCGAGTCGGGCGTCGGCGGGCTGAAAGAAGTGATTGCTCTCATCGAGGGCCAGCGAGTCTACTCGCAGTTGAAATATGAGAGCGGCGTGCACCGCGTGCAGCGCGTCCCGCAGACGGAGCAGCAGGGGCGGGTGCACACTTCGGCAATTACGGTAGCGGTGCTGCCCGAAGCTGAAGAGGTTGACATCAAGATTGAAGCCAAAGACCTGCGCATTGATACCTTCTGCTCTTCAGGGCCGGGCGGACAGTCAGTCAACACAACGTACTCCGCGGTGCGTATCACCCACCTGCCCACTAACACCGTCGTTAGCTGCCAGGACGAAAAATCACAGATCAAGAACCGTGAAAAGGGCATGCGTGTGTTGCGCGCGCGTCTCTATGAGATGGAGCAGGAAAAGCAGCAAGCCGCCCTGGCCAAGGAGCGCCGGGCGATGGTGGGCAGCGGCGATCGCAGCGAAAAAATCCGTACCTACAATTTTCCGCAGAACCGCGTGACCGACCACCGCATTGGCATGACCATGCACCAGTTGACCGACGTGATGGATGGCAAGCTGCAACCCTTTATTGATGCGCTGACCACCCATTACCAGACGGAGAAGCTTAAGGGTGACGAGAACGGCGCCAGCGCAGCAGATTGACGAATTGAGTCATTGCGCCATTAAGTCATCGGGTCATTTATCTTAGATTTTCGTAAATCCTCCGCGCTCTCCATGCAATTGAAAGCCGCTCTAGCTGCCGCCATCGAACATCTCACCGCTAACAGCGTGGGATCGTCGCGCTTGAATTCAGAAACTCTGATGATGTTTACGCTGGGCTGTGATCGCGCTTATCTGTACGCGCATCCTGAGCGCGAGCTGACTGCCGATGAGCACAACCGCTTCACGGGTTACATTGCTGAGCGGTCGACGGGCAAGCCTGCACAGTACATCACCGGGCACCAGGAGTTCTGGGGGCTCGATCTGCTGGTGTCGCCGGCAGTGCTGATCCCGCGCCCGGAGACCGAGCACATTGTCGAGACCGTCTTGGAACTGGCGGCTGGACAACAAGATTTAAAAATTATTGACGTGGGCACCGGTTCGGGATGCATTGCCATTGCTTTGGCCAGCGAGCTTACTTCTGCACAGATCGAAGCCGCCGATATTTCTGCAGAGGCCCTGGAGGTAGCCCGCGCCAACGCCGCCCGGCTGGGATTTGCAGAGCGAATCCGCTTTCATCAGGTGGACTTGCTCGCGGGCTTTCGAGCGCAGCGATTCGATTTTATAGTTTCCAATCCGCCCTATGTGAGCGAGGCTGAGCCGGAAAAAACCCAGCGTGAGGTGCGCGAGTTCGAACCCAAAGTCGCGGTTTTCGGCGGCCCCACTGGCATGGAGATTTATCAGAGATTGGTTCCGCAAGCGTATGAATGCCTGCGCGACGGCGGCTGGCTGGTCATGGAAATTGGGTTCTCTATCGAAGAGCCCGTCCGCGCTTTATTGAAAGCCTGGCGTGAGGTCCGCACGGTTAATGATCTGCAGGGAATCCCACGCGTCGTGGCAGCGCGAAAGTAATTCGGCCTGATTTAAGAACCCGGATAGCAGACCCGCATCCAACAGGTTACACAGCAACTTACGCTTGAGGAGATCACGTACAGAGTGAGTCTTCCCAGTCACGACAGTCCCGCCACTTGTACCTCCCTCAATGCCGGTAGAGGACATCTCCTACTTTGGGCGATTACAGCAGCAGGCGCAGTCTTGCGGCTCATTGCGCTTGGACGTAAGAGCTTCTGGCTCGACGAAGCGTCCAGTGTCGCCTTTAGCCAGTTTGCGTGGCCCAAGTTCTTGCACGTAATGCGCACCGGAGAAGCCAATATGGGCTTCTACTACCTGTGTCTGCATGGCTGGCTGCACTTAGCCGACGGCGATACACAGATTCGTCTGCTTTCAGTATTGCCGGGGGTGCTCTCAATCCCTGTGATGCTTGTACTGGGAACCAAACTCTTTTCGCAGCGCGTCGGAATCTTTTCCGCCCTGCTGCTCACAGTAAACGCTTGTGCCGTTGTCTATTCGCAGGAAGCGCGCGGCTACAGTATGGTGCTGCTATTCTCAGCTCTTTCCTGCTTATATTTTCTGCGAATCAGCGAAAGCGGCCGATGGTTGGACTGCGCAGCTTATGTCCTGTTCACAGTTTTGGCCTTCTATTGCCACTTCTTTTCTGCACTTGTGGTTGCAGCCGAATGGTGTGCTCTGCTGGTTCTCCCTGCGAGAGCGGTTCCCTGGAGACGTCTCATTCTCTGCGCAATCGCTATCCTTTCCGGGATGGCGCCTGGCATCTATGTCATCTTCGCATCGCATGGGAGCCCAGTCGGATGGGTGGCGAAACCAAACCTGCTGGAGTTCTATCATCTGGGAGTTTTTCTCGCTGCGGAGGGAGGCAAGCGCATTGGTGCGGCGCTGTTTGGGTTGTGCCTGGTTCTATTGGTCTATGCTTCAATCCAGACTATTCAAAAAGCCAAAACAACCGGAGATCCGCAAACCGCGTTCCGAAACCTGTTTCCGCTATTCTGGCTGATTGTGCCCATTGCTCTCAGCCTGCTGCTATCGGTTTGGAAGCCAGTATTTTTTCACCGTTTTCTGATTATCTGTCTGTTCCCCTTTCTCCTGTTAGTGTCTGCCGGCATCAATTCCCTGTCGGGCGCAAAACTTCGCCGAATCGTTTCTGTCACAGTCGTAGTCCTCTCCCTGATCACCACTATTTTGTCCTATACGCGCGTGCGTGAAGACTGGCGTACCGCCGTGCGTTGGATGCTCGATAAGCATGGCGGCGACGATTTGATTTTGCGCGAAAACCCTGATGCCGGGACCCAGCTTGCTTATTATCGCGGGCAATTCGGTGCACCGCTTAACGACTCACAAGTACTTCTGGTTGCCGATCCACCTACGCCCCAAGAGGTCCAGCTATGGGCGGCGACTCATCCCCATCTTTGGCTCATTGTGTATCCTTACCCGCAGCACGCAGCACGACAGGAACAAATCAGGGCAGCTCTTCAATCTTACGTACAGTGCGAGAGCCGATCCTTCACCGGCATTTCCGTGACATATTATTCCACTCAGGGTTGTGCTTCTCAGTAAATGAGAGGAACTTCCACTCGGATGTCGCCGACCGCGCCATGGTCGGGGGGGGTGCAAGTCGTTCGCCAGAAACCGCAGAGGATTTTGTTCTGCCCACAAAATTAAGTAACTGGAGCTGCGCCCGAAAACATGTCAAACTAATGTCTCGAAACATGTCCGCAAAAAAATACATATTCCGCGTGGGTGCGTTTTCAGTGTTGCTCTATCTGTTAGGCACAATTGCACTGGCTGAAATCTCATTACATCCGGTGCGAGTTCACCGCGGAGAGCGTCTCGCCAGGCTTACCAAACTTGCCGAACAGAGTGCACAGGGCAGCGCAGGCCAGCTACAAAATGTTTCCATCCAGGCCCAGGACGGGACGCATCTGGAAGCGTGGTTTGTTCAGCCCGCGGCTTCCAACGGACGCGCTGTGCTCCTGCTGCATGGCTTGGGCGACAGCCGCGCCGGTATGGAACCCTACATGGGTATATTTCTGCAGAGCGGGTATTCGGTGCTTATGCCGGACTCGCGCGGCAACGGGGCCAGCAGCGGCTTAACAACCTATGGTTTGCGCGAATCGGGCGACGTCCATGCGTGGGTTGATTGGCTCATAGCGAATAAAAATCCAACGTGCGTTTTTGCTCTGGGAGAATCCATGGGGGCGGCGATTCTGCTGCAATCTTTGCAGGTAGAACACCGCTTTTGCGCCGTGGTGGCGGAGTCTCCTTTTGCTGATTTCCGCGAGGCCGCGTACGACCGCGTGAGCGAACAATTTTCTGCCGGTCCGTGGTTAGGGAAAACATTACTGCGACCCGCCATTGAAGGCGCTTTTCTTGAGGGCCGCATTGTGCACCGGCTCGACTTACGAAGTGCGAGCCCGAGAAATGCAATCACCGGCGTTACCACTCCCATCCTGCTCATCCATGGCGCCTCTGATACTCATCTCCGGTTGTGGCATTCGCAGATACTGCATCAAACGAATCCCAGGACTGAATTGTGGGTTGTTCCCGGCGTGGAACACACGCTGGTTTTTCGTACGCATCCGCGGGAATTTACGGAGAGGGTAAGAGCTTTCTTTGCTGCGCATTCGACCACGCCCGTCATTCCTATGGCGTGAATCGCTGAACTTTCTGCGATCCAGTTACGTATGAAAGATTAACTTTATGCGCCGGCCTTTCTTTTCCAAAAGACGCCTGTTGTGGCTTTCGCTGTTCCTGGGTCTTTACCTGGCGTTCTGCGCCTATGCCGCCAAGTTTCTGGTAGACATGACGCTGCGCCAGCCGCACTCGGGTGTGATTGTTCTTGCTCCGCCAGCGTGGCTCATGCAGGCGTCGTTTGATCAAAAGACGGGTCAAAATCCGCAGGAGGTCTCGGTTGAGGCCCAAGACGGAATCACACTGCGCGCCTGGTATTTCGTGAACTCCGCTGTCAATAAAAACGCCGTGATTGTTCTGCACGGGTTGGGGGATACGCGCAAAGGAATGTCAGGCCAGGCAGAATTATTTCTGCGCCACGGCTATAACGTTCTGATGCCGGACTCGCGGGCCCACGGCGCGAGCGGCGGCGAGCTGGCAACTTTCGGAATACTCGAAGCTGACGACGTGCATCGCTGGGTAAGCTGGTTGAAAGATAAGCTGCCGGCGGGCGGCTGTGTTTTCGGCTCCGGCGTTTCCATGGGAGCAGGAATCATCTTGCAGGCTGCTGCGCGTGAGCCGCGCTTCTGCGGCGTGATTGCCGAAGCGCCTTACGCCAGCTTTCGCGAGATTGGTTATGACCGCATCGGCCAGCCCTTCCATCTGGGCCCATGGTTCGGCATGACCGTAGGGCGGCCCATCATTGAGTTTGGAATGATCTATGCGCGGTCGAAATACAAAGTCAATCTGGAAGAAGCTTCTCCGGTGGCAGCGTTGCGGAACAGTTCAGTGCCGGTGCTCCTGATTGCCGGCCTGGAGGATGACAATATTCCCATTCGCCATTCGCGCATGATTCATGAACAGAATCCCGGAGTTATTTTATGGGAGGTCCCGGGAGCTGGGCACGGCAGCGCCATCAGCGACGCACGTGCGGACTACGAGCGGCATATGATGGATTTTGTCAGATCGGCAGATCAACGAAACGCAAGAGAGTTCTAAGCCCCCCTTCGGGCCAACCGATTACTCTTTGATTATCTTCAGCACCTTGGTTCTGGCTCGGAAAGGCGGTACCCCCACCCCAACTTGCTGCAAGTGTCTGGAACCAGTTGGAACAGCCATGATCGCCGCGTATTTACTGGGAAAGTCGTTGTCGTGGTGGGGCACTTGCTGTGACAGTCCGGGTGTTTACTAGATATATATCAACCGCTGGCTGTTTCTGAGTGCTGCTTTCGCGAATTTTCAAAGACCCGTAGAGGGAATACCTCCGCATTCTTGAATGCTGGATACACTTTCAGAAGTGATGGTAATCCAAGCTTGCTCAGAAATTAAGACTTTGATACCACAATGGGACCATCCTGGCACTATGCAGAAAAAGCCTTAACCACAAAGGAACGAAGGTTACACACAAAGGGCACGAAGGAAGGCAAAAGCCAACCGGAATACAGCTCTCAGTATTTGGGTACTTTGGGATCTACCTTATCGGACCACGCGTTGATGCCGCCCGCCAGATTCAAGACGTTTTTAAATCCTGCCTGTTTCAGGAATTCAACCGCCTTCGCGCTGCGGCCACCCATCTTGCAGTGTGCCACGATCTGGCGGCTGGAGTCGAGTTCGTTGACCCTCTTGGGCAGATCATTGATGGGAATCAGGTATCCACCCAGGTTGCAGATCTGATATTCGTGGGGTTCACGCACATCAAGAATAAAAATGTCTTCTCCCGCGTCGAGCCGGCGCTTCAACTCTTCCGGCTGGATTTGGGGGATGGCTTCGGTCGTCACCTTTTGCTCCTCACCGCGTATGCCGCAAAACTGCTGGTAGTCTATCAGCTTGGTCACGGTAGGATGCGTGCCGCACACCGGGCACTCGGGATTTTTGCGCAGCTTGAGCTCGCGGAACTTCATGCCCAGGGCGTCTACCAGCAAGAGGCGTCCAATCAACGGATCACCATTGCCCAGAATTAATTTGACGACTTCAGTGGCCTGGATCACGCCGACCAATCCGGGAAGAATTCCCAGGACTCCGCCTTCGGCGCACGAAGGCACCAGCCCCGGCGGTGGCGGCTCGGGATACAGGCAGCGATAGCACGGGCCTTCTTTCGTAGCGAAGACGCTGGCCTGGCCTTCGAAGCGGAAGATCGATCCGTAAACGTTGGGCTTGCCGCTGAGCACGCAGGCGTCGTTGACCAGGTAGCGGGTGGGGAAGTTGTCGGTGCCATCCACGATCACGTCAAAGTCGCGGAAGAGCTGCAGGGCGTTTTCGCTGTTGAGCAGCGTTTCGAACTTTTTGACTTCCACAAAAGGGTTGATCTCGTTGATGGTCTGCTCGGCGGAGTCGAGCTTCTTGCGTCCGACATCGGCCGTGGTGTGGATAATCTGGCGCTGCAGGTTGGTGAAATCCACGACGTCGAAATCCACGATGCCCAGCGTGCCCACGCCGGCCGCCGCAAGATACAGGATCAGCGGCGAGCCCAGGCCGCCGGCGCCAATGCAAAGCACCTTGGCCGCCTTGAGCTTGAGCTGGCCTTCCATGCCGACCTCGGGCATGATGAGATGCCGCGAGTAGCGCAGGATCTCGTCTTTATTCAATGTGGGGATCGCATTTGCGATGACGGGTTTTTCTACGATGGTTGCCATAAATGTTCCAGCCTGCACAGCCACGAAGGGCTGTATCAAATTTTTAGAAGCCTCCGGCGATGGAGGGGACGATCGATATGGAATCGCCTTCCTTGGTGGGAGTATTTTCTTTCTGCAAATAACGAATATCCTCGTCATTTACATACACATTCACGAAGGCGCGCAATTTGCCGTCATCGGTGTAAAGATGGCGGCGCAGGTCGCCGTATTGCGCAGTGAGGTTGGCCAAGGCTTCAGCGACGGTGCCGCCCTTAACGTCAACCGTCGAGTTTTTGCCGGCATACTGCCGGAGCGGAGTAGGAATATGAATCTTCATGATTTCAGAACAATATATTAATTTAAAGATGCTTTAAACCGCACCTTGGATACAAGGAATTAGGGTTTTCAATAAAGACAGCTTAATTCGAGTCCCGTTCTGGTTGACATTGTAAATGGAGCAGCGCGGATTGCTAGCGCGAAACCTCAATCTTCTCGTCCACGAATTTTTTATCTTCCTCGGTGCTGCCGTCGAGCAGAAAAGAGTTAGTAGTTTCCGCCTTGCCCTTGGCGACGGCGGTGATGACGTAGGAGCAGCCGATCCAGTGGGCCT
>Ga0207130_1183_pt1 | contig 18674 bp, 16 predicted proteins | sample Alteio_BWMinHeat_16_FD_153545 | JGI IMG/M metagenome (GOLD analysis project Ga0207130, IMG submission 153545) | Enriched cells from forest soil in Barre Woods Harvard Forest LTER site, Petersham, Massachusetts, United States -... | ecosystem: Environmental > Terrestrial > Soil > Temperate forest >... | reverse complement strand
TCGGGTGTTTCCTGCAGAATCGATTCAACTTGTCGCAACAGACGATCGGTCTCCGCAAGCGAGGTGCCGGGTGGAGAGATATAATCGAGAATAAATCCGCCTTCATCCATGAGCGGCATGAATCCAGAACCGACGTTTTTAAAAGCGATGAACCCAAACAGGAGAAGAGGAATTAGAAATACGAATACGAGGCGCGGCCGACGCAGCAGTCGCTCCATGTTCTCGCGATAGACCTCGTGAACACGTCGGGTTATTGCACCTCTCTCTTCGATGGTTGCGTCTTTTTGCGTAAGTAACCTCGCGCACAGGATCGGCACCGCCAGCCAGGCGACGGCGAAGGAGATGATCAGACTCGCAGCCATAGTCAACGAAAGCGCCTTAAAGAAGGCGCCGGTCACGCCCGTCAAAAAAGCCGGCGGCGTGAAGATGATGATGGTTGCAGCCGACGACCCGGCCAGCGGGTTGGTGAATTCACTCGCGGCGCGAAGCACGCGCCCACGTGTGTCGCTTCCACCGGCAATGCGCACACGGCGGACGATATGTTCAACCATCACAATCGCGTCGTCGATGATCAGCCCGACTGCCGCCGCCATCCCGCCAAGCGTCATGATGTTGAAACTCATCTTCAAGGCGTAGAGCAGCAGAATCGTCGCGGTCAGAACCGCAGGTACAGTCAGCGCCGCGATCAGCGTTACCTTCCAATCGCGCAGGAAAATGAGCAGCACGAAGGTAGCCAGCATAATGCCGATAATGACGGCGTCGCGAGTGCTGTGTTCCGACGAGGTAATCAGATCGCTTTGGTCGTACCAGCCGGCAATTTTTACTCCCTCTGGAATCTGTTTTTGCATCGCCTTCAGCTTGTCGCGGATACCCCGCGCGATTTCGACTGTGTTCCCGGACGGTTGCTGGTAAACCTGGAAGAGAACAGCATCGTGACCGTCTGCCGTGACACGAATCCACTGCGGTTCGGATGAACGTTCGACCGTCGCCACATCTTCCAGCAATACCACGCCGTCCGGCGTCGACCGGAGCACAGTCTGCTCAATCTCCTCGAACTTTTGGAAGCGTGTGTCCGATATAACGAGGTAGAGCTTGTTGTATTGCTCGAGCCGACCCACCGCTACTTGCACATTAGAGGCGGACAATGCGGTCGCGACCTCGGCGATGGTCAATTTGAAGGACTGTAATTTGTCGGGATCGAGATTGACCCGATATTCCTCGACACGGCCACCTTGGACGGTGACGCGCGACACGCCCGCCACAGTCGAGAGGGCTGGGCGCAAGGTGTAAAGGGCGAGGTCGCGAAGCTCGATAAGCGAATGCGAGTCCGACGTTACGCTATAGGCGATAACCGGAAATACGGTGGGATCCATGCGTTCCACTTCGAACGTTGTGCCGGCCGGTAACGTCGGCAGAATTTTGTTCACCTGCGACTGACATTGCAGCGTGGCTGAAACCATGTCCTCGCCCCAATCGAAGTTGACCGAAATTTCCGCAGTCCCACGGCTGGTGGTCGATCGCACGCTGCCCACCCCGGGAATCGCGCGGACTGCCTCCTCGACCGGGGTCGTCACTTCAATGGCCATCCGCTCAGCCGGCCGGTCCCCGGAATCGAGCGTAACGCGAACGCGCGGAAAACTTACGTGGGGAAAAAGCGCGACCGGCAGCGAAAAACTTGCCACCACGCCAGCGAGGGCGAGGGTGCCGAGCAAAAACAAAATGGAGCGTGCATGGCTTTGCGCCCACGCGGTGAAGCTCATTTCGTTTTTGGGATTTCGACTGCCATCCCGTCTTCGAGCTCGTAATTGCCGACGGTCACGACGGCATCCCCTTCATGCAGATCATTGGCGATGATCTGCACTTCATTCGGGTCTTCCAAACCGGTCCTCACCGTATGTTTGACAGCTTGGCCATGAGCAATGGTGAAAACTTCAAAGCTGCGCGATTCGTTAGGCAAAGCCGCCGACCGCGGCACGATCAGCGCGTCTTTCTCGGTCCGTAACACTTCGCCCCGGACATAACCGTCCAGCAACAGCTTCGTTCCTTCCGGCAATGCGACGTAAACATCCACCAGCCGCGTGGCGGGATCGATCCGACGCGTGACAAGTCGTACCGCCCCGTCGACTTTAGTCGCTGTCGGATCGTTTACCGGAAAAATTGCTACCGCAGCGCCCGGCGGCACCGCGGGCAAATCCTCCGCTTCCACCCCTAGTTTCACTTCGATTTCGTTCTCCGCTACGATTTCGACGAGTGGACTTCCAGCCGGGACAATTTGTCCGTCTTGGACGTTCACTTTGGCAATGACCCCAGCCATGTCCGCCCGAATCCGATTGTCGGTGCCGACGCCGGCGCGTTGTAATGTGCTGAGCTGCGCTTCGGCGTCGCGCGCCGCCTTTTCTGCCGCACTCACCTCCTGGTTCGTGGCCAGTTTTAAATTGAAACGTTCCTGGACTTGCTTGAGCTCTTTTCGCGCCGCCTCCGCCGCGTTTTTCGCCTGTTGAAATTGCAATTGTGCGGCCGGACTTGGTTCGATTTCAGTCAGGGCATCGTTTTCCTGCACGAATTGGCCCGGTGCAACCAGGATGTGCCGCACGCGAGTTTCAAATGCAACTGACACGGAATGTGTTTTGCCGGGCTGCGCGACCACGCTTCCGTAGACGGTAATTTTCTCCGTGATTGTTTTTTTTTGCACTTTGGCTACCTGCACCTGAGCAATCGGCCCTTTTGCTTTCTTCTCGGCGCCAGCGCGAAATTTTTGCAGGAGCGAGGCGATCACAATGAGGATGATGAATGCGACGACGGCAACGATAAATGGCCTTTTCATCGCGAGGACATTGCCGAGTTGGAAGGTAGATAACGCCCTGACGCGATTTCGAGGGCAGTGTGTGCTTCGAGCAATTGTTCCTGCAACTTGATCAACTGAATGCGTTTCTGCAGCAAATTGTTACGCGCGGTATAATAGCTGAGCACGTCAGCGTTGCGCTGCTCGGTTGCTTTCTGCGCCGAGTCGACCAGCCTTTCGAGAACAGGCAGGGCCTCTTGTGCCGCTGCCACTTGTCGGTTTAACGACCGCATGTCGCCGATAGCCAGAGCAATGTCGGAACGCGCTTCGAACGCGCGCTGGTTGTATTCATCAAGCAATCGCTGCCGCGTGGCCCGCTCGGTCGCGATGACGCCCTGGTTTCGATCGAAAATGGGCACATCGAAGGTGATATTAAATCCACTAGTATGAACGTTGGTGGTGTCGCTCGCACGCACAAACGCCGCTGACATCTTGGGAAATTGAGCCAGGATAGCCGCGCGAACGGTCGCATCCTGACTCTCGTAACCTTGGCGCAATCCGATCAAATCGAGCCGCCGCGACTCAATGTTTGAAATTAGATCGTGCTCATCCGGCGGTTCCAACTGCTGCGGCAATTTCAGGCCTTTGCGTAGGTGGACATTGGTTTGTGGTTCCAAACCAAGGATCTTCTTTAAACCGAGTCCCTGTTTTTCAAATTCCTGTTCAAGTCCAAGCATAGTCGCGCGTGAATCCTGGCTGGCCGATTCCGCTGCGGAAAGATCAAGGACGGTCTTTTCGTGGGCGTCAACCGCTTTGCGCATTGCCGCGGTGCTTTCCTGCAGCCCGCGATTTGCCTCGCCCGCCTGCAAAGTTTCCGTCTCAAGTGCAAGCACGCGGTATACCGCAGTGCGCGCGTTCTCGGCGACCTGCCATTCCTGCCAGGCAATATCCAGATCTACCCCGCGTAGATTTTTGCGCGCCGCCGTTTGCTTCGGCAAAAAGGGAATGAGCGCACTCAGTTCCCAACCGGCACTGAAAGTATAACCCGTGCGCGTGCCGGCGGTATCCCCACCGGTAACATAATCGCGCGCGTACGATACCTGCACGTTTGGCAAAACTCCGGCCTGGATCAACTGTGCGACCGCCAGTCCACGCCGATCACGGATCGCGCGCAGCGCAGGATTCGAGTAGAGAGCGACGGTTGCGGCCTCATCCGGCCCAATGCCATTGCGAGGATTAAATATTGCGGGATTGAGCGCTACACTGTGAATTCGGGATGCGGGAATGCGCAGAACGTCGACCGGCGCCTGTTCAATCGGTCTCTCCGCCTGCACTGCGCCCGTTGCCCAACCAACGAGGACTGAGACCACGGCAACTACGTCCAACCTGTTCCGATGCACGTCGCAGGATGATACGACGCATTTACCTCTCGTCGCGATGAAAACCCCCAGAGGACAACCTCACCTGCGCACCACAATTGCGCATTTCCCTGACTCGCACTCGCGCGAGTTAACTGCAATGTCGTGTCAGGCGCCGCCTTAGGCGCCTTTAAGGCGCCATACGCCCGTAACAATCGGCTTCTAATTTGCGTCGGCTTCGCATAAATCTCCCTGGATATGGCGGAACGAGAACCGTCACAAAAAAGGAGAAACCAATGTCTACCCAAAAGTTTGTTTTAGGGGCGCCGGGCGCGAACCTGGGTGCGCAACGACCGAAAAAATGTGCACGATCACGCTCGCTTCGGATCATTGCCGCCGCTTCGCTCGCGTTGCTGGCGCTTCAACCGCTTGCCGCCGAGACCTCGGGAGATAAATCCGAATCCGACCGACTAGAGAAACTCGAGCGGGCCGTCGAGCAACTGCAGAAACGAAACGCCGAACTCGAACAGGAAGTCAGCAGCTTGAAAAAGCGGACGGCGTTTGCGCCTGAATTCGCTCCGGAGGGCCAAACGAAAATCACCTCTGACGGGAAAACGTATGTCGAAAAGAACGTCCTAACCGAGGAGAAGAAGCCAATCTACGTCGTCCCGGCCGGACCGGAATTTAGGCTTACGCTTGGCGGATATATTCAGATGAATTTCGAAGACGGTGCTGTCTCCGCATTCGAAGGGCGCTTTGGTTTGACCGCGCTGAAGGATCGCTTCCGTCTGCGCCGGGCGCGCATCAATTTGACCGGCGACTTTGCCGAGCAATTCGACTTTAAAATCGAAGGCGATTTCGAGAACAGCGATGGCATTTCATCCAACCGTGTCGCCTTCGAGGCCACGGACATTTTCGTCAACTGGCACCAATTCCCCGAAGCGAACATCAAAATCGGCCAATGGAAAGCGCCGTTTGGGTTGGAACAGATTACACCCGACCCAGTTTTGTTCACGATCGAGCGCAGTCTGCCTACCGGCGCAATCACACCCGAACGTCAGCTCGGCGTGCAAATCTGGGGCAAGCCGTTTACGAACTTGTGGCCACAGGAGAAGGACCTGCTGACTTACTACGCGGGCATTTTTAACGGCAACGGACGCAACACCACCAACAACGACAATAACAACTTCATGTATGTGGGCCGGCTCGAGCTTCTTCCGTGGAAGGGCAAGGTGCTCGGGCAGGATTCCAGCTTGAAACTTGGCGCCGACATCCTCAACAGCCGCGACGACAAGGGGACAAATATCTCACAAACATTGAACCTATTGGTCAATACAGACGGTTCTCTCTCGCCGTTTACGCTCCCCGGCGCAGATGAGAGAACGGCGTGGAGCGTCGACGCGTGGCTTAACATTGGTCCGTTCGATTTAATCGGTGAATATTTCCAGGAAGATGTCGACGGTCGCACCGTCGCCGGGGTGGCGCCTGGATTTTCCGATTTTGAGCCTAGCGGCTGGTATGTTCAAGGCAGCTACTTCCTCTTCCCGAAAAAACTGCAAGCAGTGGTTAAATGGGAAGCGTTAAACCCAGGCCAATTTGGGAGCGACGGCATCCACTCCATTACGGGAGGGCTCAATTACTACATCCACGGCGACGCGATCAAGTTGATGGCCAATTACGTTCATACGTGGTCGGACTTCCGCGCCGCGCGTCCGGGGATTGGTGACGACCAGTTCGATGAAGTCATCATGCGCTTGCAGTTGATGTTTTAAAAAAACTTTTCAGGTTCGCCATCGGTCTTGCCGGTCGCCGCGAAACGAAAGCAAAAGCTGTAGTTATTTCCGCCGTGTTGTCGGAGGAATAACCGGGTCAGTCCCAGCCCGGTGAGGAAAGCGGCGCTATGCATTCGCGCTCGATGATTGTGAGTTTACGCAATTGTTACTTGGCCGCCATTCGTTCGTAACAATCGCCGCCTAGCGTGCGGCGCATGTTAACCAAAAGGTTTGTCCTAATTGTTCTGGCGGCAGCTTTTTTCGGCGGCGGCACGGGCTCCATTCGTGCGCAGGACGCTGGCGCCTTGCTCGATTTGCTCGTGAAAAAGAAGATCATTACCGACCAGGAGGCAGAGGAGGTCCGGGCCGAATTAACGAAGGAAGTTTCCACCACTTCGGCCGGCAAATGGAAGCTTTCCACGCCAATTACCGAGCTGGAGCTCTACGGTGATATACGTCTCCGTTACCAATACAACGGAGGCCGAACTGCCGATGGCACTCCGGTGGGGGCGCCCGGTCCAGGCGTAGCAGGCGTACACGATTGGCAGGAGCGCGAGCGGGAACGGTATCGTCTCCGTCTTGGACTCCGCGGTACGCTGGCTGACGATTGGTTTTTCGGTATACGTTTGGAAACCAGCGCCAGTGAGCGCTCAGGAAACGTAACGTTTGGTGATGACTCATCGCCCAGTTCTCCAGGAGGTGGCGGTCCCTTCGCTAAGGGAAACGATGGCATTAACGTCGGTCAGGCCTATCTCGGCTACAAGGGTTTCAAAGACATAACTCTGACGGGCGGCAAAATGCCCAACCCGCTCGTCACTACGCTGATGCTTTGGGACCCCGACATCAATCCTGAAGGTCTCGCTGAACAATGGAAACACACGTTCAATTTCACTTTCGGAGGCGGTGAGAGCGAAGCAGCGCCGACATATAGCAAAGAAGGCGGCAAGGAAGTTGTCGCGAAGCAAGCCACTGGCGAACCGTTCAAACTGAAGATCGACGTCTTTGCTAACTTCGCGCAGTTCGTTTATGACGATTCGAACCCGGAGAATCCGCTCGGGCAGCGAGCGCTAGTGTCGTCTTCAGCCGGAAGCGCGACTCAACAGAATGGCCAGCTCATCCCGCATACGGACGCGTTCCTGCTCGCGTGGCAAGTCGGGGCCAGATTCACGTTTCCGAAAAACATCTACGCGCAAATCGCACCGACAATCTACAACTACACTGGGAATGGGGACACGTTTAACATCCACTACCAGGGCGGTGATCCCACCCTGACGAACTCGGCATCACTGGCGCAGAACCAGACTGGCATTAACAGCCTGCTTGTTTTCGATATGCCGTGGGAAATCGGCTGGAAACTTGGCGAAATTCCAATGCGTCTTTTCGGCGATTTTGCCGTCAATCTCGAAGCCGACGATCGGGCGGCTGCCGCCGGCCATCCCGGCAAAGGCGACCAGCGTTACGCCTATCAAATCGGCGCCGGCATCGGCCAGTTAAAGGTAAAACATGATTGGCAGATCGACGTCTGGTATCAACACAGCGACCAATACGCGCTCGATCCGAACTTGGTCGATGATGACATTTTCGACGGCCGCCTAAACATGCACGGCATCGGCGTCCGGGCGGGATACGCGCTGAGCGATGCCGTCATTTTCAGCCTGAGCTACAATTATGGTTGGCGCGCCGATGACGCACTCGGCACTGGCGGGACGCCCATCGCCATCGGAATTAATCCGATCGACCAATACCAATGGTTCGTGGCTGACCTCAACATCAGATTCTGAAACATCGGCGTCTCCGAAGCTCGACGATCACATGAAAACCAAACTCGCAACAATCATCGCACTCACATTCGTTTCGGCTGAAGCACACGCCGATCGCCTTGTTATCAAGGGATCGGATACATTGGGTGCAAAGCTGGTTCCGCAGTTGGCCGAGCAGTTTAAATCGCAGCATCCAGGGACAACCTTCGACATCGCAGCGGAAGGATCCACCACCGGAATTGCCGCCATCATCGACGGCACGGCCGAGATCGGCATGTCGAGCCGGCGCGCTAAGAGTTCGGAGGTCGGAGCCGCCTCCGCTAAGGGCCGCAACATGAAACCGACGATTGTGGCCTATGACGGCATCGCCGTGATCGTGAACGCGAAGAATCCAATCAAAAACCTGACCAGAAAACAGGTGGAACAAATCTTCACCGGTGATGTGACCGACTGGAGCGCCGTGGGCGGCGCCGGTGGGAAGATCTCTGTCTACACCCGGAACACATCTTCCGGGACGTACTCTGACTTCAAAGAGCTGGCGATGAAGAAACGCGATTATGCCGGCAGCTCACAAAAGATGGCAGGGAACGAGCAAATTGCCGCCGAAGTTGGCCGAAATCCGAATGGTGCCGGTTATGTCGGTATGGCTTACACCAAAGCGGGCGGGGTGAAGGTTATGTCGATCGATGGCGCCACTCCCTCGATAAAGTCGGTGCAAGATCATTCCTATCCTTATTGGCGTCCGACGTTCTACTATACGAACGGCGAGCCCAGTGGTCTGGCCAGGCAATTTCTCGATTTCACGATCAGCCCTGGCGGCCAGAAAATCGTCGCGCAAGTCGGATTTGTTCCCATTAAATAGCGACGTTTCTTGGTTAAGAAACAAATTATGAAAAAACTATTCCTTACTCTCGTCCTTGTCAGCGCCAGCACGACTCTGCTGAAGGCTGATACGCTGGTTATCAAGGGATCAGATACGCTCGGCGCAAAACTCGTCCCGCAATTGGCGGAGGAGTTTAAGGCGCTGCATCCCGGAACAACCTTCGACATTGCGGCCGAAGGTTCGACTACTGGCATCGCCGCGCTCACCGACGGCACCGCCCAGATCGGGATGTCGAGCCGGCCGGCAAAGCCCGAGGAAATTTCGGCGGCCTCCGCCAAAGGCGTGAACCTGAAACCGACGACGGTCGCCTACGACGGAATCGCCGTGATCGTTAACTCAGCCAATCCGATTAAAGGTCTAACGAAGAGACAAGTGGAACAAATTTTCACCGGCGAGGTGGGCGACTGGAGCGCAGTCGGGGGAACCGGTGGGAAGACTTCGATTTATACACGCAATACCTCTTCCGGCACCTACTCGGAGTTTAAGGAACTTGCCATGAAGAAACGCGACTATGCGCCCGATTCCCAGAAAATGGCTGGAAACGAACAGATCGCAGCGGAAGTAAGCAAGAACCCCAACGGTGTCGGTTATGTTGGCCTTGCCTATACGAAGGCCCAGGGAATCAAAGTGGTGCCAATTGACGGCGCTTTACCCTCCAAGGAAAGCGTGCTTGGTAAAAGTTATCCGTACGCGCGCCCAACATTTTATTACACGAATGGCGACCCGACCGGGTTGGTGAAGGAATTCGTCGATTTCACCCTCAGCCCTGCCGGTCAAAAAATCGTTGAGCAAGTTGGATTCGTTCCAGTTAAGTAGGACGACTCGGTTAGGTAACAAGGCCCGCTGGGAATGCGCCCAGCGGGCTTTTTATCGAAAAGTATCTCGTCGACGTAGATCGGAAATCTTTCGCCACATAAACGTAACAAAACTCTCTTTGCTCGTCTCGATGACCTCCCGGTAGTTTTCCCAGCAATTCGCGAATGGAAACATTCGAAGGTCCAGGATTCTCTTTCGCACCGCTGCCTGCGCCACACCCGTTCGTCCGGCGTGTTCGCAGCGCGTGGATCTCTGACGTGCATCTCGGCACGCGCGGCAGCAACGCGCACGTCTTGCTCGACTTCTTGCGCGAATACGAATTTGAAACGCTCTACGTCGTCGGCGATCTGATCGACATCTGGCAACTGCGCCGCGGTATTTATTGGCCCCAGCAGCACAACGACGTCATTCAAAAAATCCTGCGCAAGTCGCGTAAAGGCACGCGCATCATCTACATTCCGGGCAACCACGATGAGATGCTCAGCGGCTTTTACGGCGCCTACGGCAACATCACGATTCAGAAGCACGCGATCCATCGCTTGGCCGATGGCCGTCGTATGCTTGTCATCCACGGTCACGAGCTCGACACGATTGTGCAAAACGTAAAGTGGTTGGCCTTCCTGGGCGATGTTGGCTACCAGTTTTTGCTCTCGCTCAATCCCGCCATCAATTTTTTCCGCCGTCGGTTCGGACTCGGTTACTGGTCGCTCAGCGCCTACGCGAAAAGACGAGTAAAAGACGCGGTCAGCTTCATCGGCCGATTTGAAGAAGAGATTGTCCGTTACGCGAAAAAATTTTCTGTCGACGCTGTGCTATGTGGACATATCCACAGCGCGGCCATCCGGAAGTTCGGCCACGTGACTTATTACAACTGCGGCGATTGGGTGGAAACCTGCTCCGCCTTGATCGAGCGCGAAGATGGCGCGGTCGAGATGGTAAATTATCATCCATTTTCCTCCGCGCTTACGGCTGATCGATCATCATATTTGGAACCAGCGGTCACATGATGCGAACCTCTCCGCCTTCCGCCGCAGCAGCGGCATTAATGATCGCCGCCTTTATCGGTGGCGCAGCCGTCGCTTCGACTCTCACGACCGAGGTCATCGTCAGCGTGCCCGATCAAGCGCTCGCGGTCATCGATCATGGGAAACTGATCGCGCGATATCCCATTTCAACTTCGAAATTTGGCCTGGGCGATGGCGCTGGAAGTTATCGGACACCGCTCGGAATACTTTTCGTCTCCGGAAAATTCGGCGACCATCTTCCGCCTGGCGCGGTGATCAAGCGCCGAGTTGCGACGGGCGAGCTTGTCGATCCAAACGCGCCTGGCCGTGACGCGATCGTGACGCGTGTGATTTGGTTGCGCGGGAAGGAAGAACAAAATCGCGGCGCGCACGAACGTTGCATTTATATTCACGGCACTCCGGAGGAGCGCCGCATCGGCAAACCGGTGAGTTTTGGCTGCATCCGGATGCGCTCAAAGGATGTGATTGCGCTGTATGATCGTGTCCACATCGGAATGCACGTCACGATCACACAGATGCGCATTGCTGATTTCATTCCACCGGAAGAACCGAGCTTGCTCGCCAGATCAGATTGAATTGCATTTCGGGTTATTGCTAAGTCAACTCGTGTCGATCTGACTTCGATGAAAAAATACGGCGCAGAATTTATTGGCACGTTCGCGCTCGTTTTTGCCGGAACCGGAGCCATCATTATTAACGATGTCAGCGGCGGCGTGATCACGCACGTAGGCGTAGCGCTAACATTTGGCCTGATTGTTCTCGCGATGATCTATGCAGTGGGCGATGTCTCGGGTGCGCATCTCAACCCGGCAGTAACGCTCGGTTTTTTTGCGGCGCGCCGGCTGCACGGCCGGATGGTTCTCCCGTATATTATGAGCCAATCACTCGGCGCTCTGGCCGCAAGCGGTCTTTTGCGCGGCTTGTTTCCTCGACATCCGACCCTGGGAATTACACTGCCGGCTGGCACAACCGGTCAGTCGCTCATCTTGGAAATCGTGCTTACGGCCATGTTGATGTTCGTCATTCTTAATGTCTCCACCGGGCCAAAGGAACGTGGCACGACCGCGGGAATTGCCGTCGGCTCTGTTATCGCGCTTGAGGCGCTCTTTGCCGGACCGATCTGCGGCGCATCGATGAATCCCGCGCGCTCCTTCGCGCCCGCGTTGGTCTCCCAACATTTCGCCAATCTTTGGATTTATCTTGTCGCACCGGTCGCCGGCGCATTGCTCGCCGTGATCGGATGCCGATGCGTGCGGGAGGAAGGCTGTTGCTCCGCATCCATTCCGCACGACATTTCTACGATATGAAAACCAAGGAGTTCTTCGACACGCTCCGCGCCGCGCCTGACAAGCGATTGCTATTCGTTAATTCAGAAGACGAGCCTGTGCACAGCGGCTATCACTTGACCGAAATTAAAGCCGTTTCCTACGACACGGTCGATTGCGGGGGACAAACAAACCAGTGGAGCGAAACGGTCCTGCAGCTGTGGGTCCCGGAGGAAGCAGATGATGACTTCATGAAAGCGGGCAAATTCGCTCGTATCTTTGACAGCGTTCGAGCTTCTGTTCGGCTCCGTGAAGACGCGGACGTGCGCATTGAGTACGGAGACGACAACTTTTTCCCGAGCGTTTACGATGTCTGCTCGATAACGGCTGACGCCGATACAGTACGCGTTTTGCTCGAACCGCCGCGCACGACTTGTAAAGCGCGAGACCGCCGAACTGCTGGTGTGCAAGCGGCCACTTGCTGCTCCTAAATTGATTAAATGAAACAAAAAGTCCTATTCATCTGTGTTCATAACAGCGCGCGCAGCCAGATGGCTGAAGCGTGGCTGAACCTTCTATGTCCCGATCATTTTGAGGCGCACAGTGCTGGGCTTGAGCCTGGAACCCTCAATCTGCTGGCCGTGGAAGCAATGCGCGAAGTTGGAGTCGATATCTCCGGAAACAAAACTCAAGCAGTCTTCGATGTGTTCAAGAGCGGCGAGTTTTTCCCATACGTTATTACGGTGTGCGACGAGACGAGCGCCGAACGGTGCCCAATATTCCCTGGCGCTACCATGCGGTTGCACTGGAGCTTTCCAGACCCTTCGACACTCACGGGGGCTTACGAAGAACGCTTGGAGGGGACACGCCAAATTCGCGATCAAATTCGGGACCGCATACAAATGTGGTGTGACGAAATGTGCGCGGTCGATGCATAACGCCCCTCGGTTTGGGTTCAAACTGAACTGTTACCGATTCGTCACGCGATCTTGACAATTCGTAACCTGACGCGCCACAGGCGTCGGGTTATCTAACGCTCAACTTATGAGCGTGATTACGGTCAAACGAACTCTAAGACGGACGCCGGAGAAAACACCCCCAACCCGCCGGTCGTTTCGCGAGATAACGCGCAGTTATTTCGCACATGAGAGAAGTCGGCAATTTGCGATCGAAGCGTTGCTTTTTGCCATCATCGTCGCCATCTCTGCGTGGCCAATGCTGTCACTTGTCAATGCAATGACTATCCTCAAGTAAGAGGCCGTGATCGGCAGTCCTTGCACGAACCAATTACCCGCAATTCCAACAGAACCATTCACCCCACTGCGAGAACTAGCGCGCTGGCTCGGCCTCATTATTCCCTCAGCGACGTCAAACCTCGAGCAGATCGTTCGTGCGGCGCAATCGCTCTACCAGCAGTTGCATGACATGGATGGCAAAGTGGGGCGTCTGCTGGACGAGAAATTGAAAGCGTTTTTGATCGATCGGCACAAGTTTGCAATCGGTGCGGGCGATGGCTGAAGCGGTCCGCGGCTGACCATCCACCATTGCCATTTCGCCGAAGATCCCTTCCGGCCCGACCGTCTCAAGCAGTTTCTCACCGAGCTTAATGTCCACTTCACCTTCTTTCACCGCGTACATGAAAGTGCGCGGGTCACCTTTGCGAAAGATGACGTCGTTCGCAGAGAAGGACTCGAAGCTGGTGGCATGCCGGAACATTTCGAAAGTAACCATAGAGAGAGTGTTTTGGTGGAAGCAGCTAAACGTCCGCGCAAACGGAGGTCAATCCGCTACGTGTTACAATCTTGTGACGCGCCGCGGCCCGGGATAGCGGGCCCTGCTTTGGAGTCTATTCACCCGGCACCTTTTGCGCCGCCGGCGGCAGATTAAGACTTTCGGTTTCAGTTTCGTCCGCGGCTTTGTAGACGGTTCTGCTTGGTTGTTCCCGCACCTGCTCCCCGGTCGGACCGAACATTCCACACGCCCCAAGCGAGATAGAACCGGCGAGCGCAGCGATGCCAATAATTCGATTCACGGCGCCAACCTTTAGCGTTGCGCCGCGATTTTTACAATTCGAAGCGAGGCGCAACGAGTTATTTAGCTGCCTCAATGAAGGACTGATGCCGGATGTCTTCGGCGGCCGCGGCGTAAACGGCATCTTCGGCGATATTGGTGGCGTGGTCGCCGACGCGTTCGAGATGGCGCGAGATAAACATCAAGTTCAGATAACCGCGAAGTTGATCGGGATCCTGGGCCATGCGTTCGATGAGGCGCCGGCTGACGCTGCGGTTCAATTCATCGAGCTTTTCATCGCGTGGGACCACCGCCCGTCCCAACTCCACGTCCTCGCGCACAAAAGCGTCGACACTATCCTTAAACATGGACAAAGCCTGCGCATACATGGGCGCGATTAACTCAACCTCTTTGAGCTTGGGGTGTTGATTCAATTTCCGCGCTTTGCGCGCGATGTTTACGGCCTGGTCGGCCATTCGTTCGAGATTGGAGGAAAGCTTCATGGCGGCAACGACGCGACGTAAATCGGAAGCCACGGGTTGAAAACGCAGAAGCACGTCGACTCCTTCCTTGTCGATCTGTTTCTCGAGCTGGTCGATCTCCTCGTCATCGGCAATGGCGTTGGCACAAAGATCATCGTCGCGTTCGAGTAATCCCTTGATGGCGCGGTCGAGGCTGCGCTCGGTTAATCCAGCCATCATGAGCACATTATTGCGCAGCGAGGCGAGCGCTTCGTCGAAGGTCCCGAGAATATGTCTTTGTGCGATCATCGAATGCTCAACTTTCCGGTCGTATTCTTACTCCTCCTCGATCGCGATCAACCGAATCGTCCCGTAATATAATCCTCCGTCTGCTTTTCGCTCGGATTTGTGAAAATTTTCGTGGTGGTTCCAAACTCGATCAGCCGGCCAAGGTAAAAGAAGGCGGTATGATCGGAGACACGGCCGGCTTGTTGCATGTTGTGCGTTACAATCACGATGGTGTACTGCATTTTCAGCTGATGAATTAATTCCTCGACCTTGGCTGTTGCGATCGGATCGAGCGCCGAACAGGGTTCGTCCATGAGTACAATTTCGGGCTCGACCGCAAGTGCGCGGGCGATACATAACCGTTGTTGCTGCCCCCCCGACAACCCAAAGGCGTTCGCGCCCAGCCGGTCTTTCACTTCGTCCCAAAGCGCCGCCGCCCGCAAGCTTTTCTCCACCGCTTCATCGATGCGGGAGCGTTTGCTAACGCCAGCGATGCGCAGACCGTAGGCGATGTTGTCATAAATTGGTTTCGGAAACGGATTTGATTTTTGAAACACCATTCCAACGCGCCGGCGAAGGTCGACGACGTCCACCTCGGGAGCGTTGATGTCAATTCCGTCGAGGCGAATGGCGCCTCGCGTGATTTGCGCCCCGTCAATCAGGTCGTTCATGCGATTAATGCAGCGCAGCAAGGTCGTCTTGCCACAACCAGATGGTCCAATGAAAGCAGTCACGGCGCGCGCCGGAATTTCCAGTGTGACATTGTGCAGGACCGGATTATTCCCGTAGGCGAAATCGAGGTCGCGGACTTCGATCATGGGGGCGTCCTCGGTCTCGCCGGCGGGCTGATCAATCTGGCGTGATAGTTGTTGTGACGCGGTCTGTGGCATATCAATCAAGTTCACCATGACAAGCGGCTCCTTTGTTTTTCTCTCAGGACGATAGAAGTTAAAGCGATCAGCATCACGAGGACAAGAAAGACGAATGCGGCGCCATATTGCACACGTTCGGTATATTCGTTCTGCGGAATTTTCGAGCTAACCACGTAAATGTGGTAAGGCAACGCCATGACACCCTGGAAAAAGAAATCCGTCCACCGGCCGACCTGCCAGGGCATTTCATCGCGCATGGCGTAAGCGGCCGTGAACATGATCGGCGCCGTTTCGCCCGCGACGCGCGCGATACCGAGGATGGACGATGTCAAAATTCCCGGCAACGCGTAGGGCAAAACGTTCTTTCTAATCGTTTGCCATTTGGTCGCGCCCAAGGCGAGCGAGCCCTCGCGCAATCCTTGCGGCACCGCCCGGAGTGACTCTTCGCTCGCCGTGATGATCGCCGGCAAAATCATTAGACCGAGAGTAAACCAGCCGGAAATGAGGGACACATTCCAACCGAAGAAAATAACAAAGAGTCCAAAACCGAAAAGCCCGAAGACGATTGAAGGCACACCGGCCAAATTCAGAATCGCGACGCGGATGAGGCGAATAAGGCGACCGTTGCCACTGTACTCACTTAAGTAAATGGCGGCACTGATCCCGATAAATAATGCCAGCGCCATCGAGCCGATGACGAGAAGGGCCGTGCCGACTATACAGGGCCAGATGCCCCCGGCAGAGTAGGCAATGCTCGTGGCCGCAACATTCTCGCCGTGAGTTGTTTTCCACTGGCGAAACTCACGGTCACTCAGCTCCATTTTTTTTCCGTCGTAATCGAAAACGTAAAGTGTCTGCGGTGGCTGCGTGAGGAATGTCAGGTTGACGAACGGAGCGCGATTTCTGAAAACGGTCCGGCCGCCTTTGATGCCGATGTCCAGAAAAATGTAGGTGGCGCAGGCGAGCACGAAATATGTAGCGAGACGAAAAGCCCAGAACATCATCCGCTCTAAAAAACGGGTGCGGCGTCGGTTAGAAGGAGTGGCGGTCATTTAGCCAATACTCATGCGAAAACGATTCACGAGCTTCTGCGCGAGGTAATTGATGCCGAGTGTGAGCGCGAAAAGCACCAGACCGACCATAAAGAGCGCGCGATAATGAATGCTACCTCGAACCACTTCCCCCATTTCCTGCGCGATGATTCCCGTCATGGTGTGCACCGGCTGAAAAAACGCGCCGAGCCCCTGCGTGAAATCGGGAATGGCGATCCGGTTACCCGCGCAAAGCAATACCACCATGGTTTCGCCGATAACACGGCCGAGCCCGAGGAGAATCGCCGAAATGATTCCAGAGAGCGATGCCGGCACCAACACGCGCACAATCGTCTGCAGGCGGTTGGCGCCGAGCGCATAGGAAGCTTCTTTGAATCCGCGTGGAACATTACGGAGTGCGTCCTCCGCCAGCGTGAAGATCGTGGGCACGGCCATGAGCGCGAGCAAAGAACCTGCCGTGAAAACATTGAGCCGTTCACTAATTGGGAAAAACGGCACCCATTTCATGATCGATAGCTGAGAGATCGCGCGCACCGTTTGACCGACGACTGCGATGCCAAAAAATCCAAGGACGACCGACGGAATCGCGGAGATAAATTCTATGTACGGCTTAATCAGGCTCTTCTCGCCTCGCTGCGCCACTTCGCTCACATAAATCGCAGCCGAGACTCCCAAGGGAACGGCAATGAGCAAGGCGACCACCGCAACCATAATGGAGCCGACCAGCAATGGAATGATTCCGTACCAGTCCTGCCAAAAACTTGCCGTGATCCAATCCGGACCGAAAAGAAATGAAGTAACCGCGCGATAAGCCGGCACTGCCTTATGTGCATCCCACACGCGAAGTTGCTCCGAGACGGCGGGAAACTGCGCCAGGTAAGCACGCGTCTTCGTTTTCCATTTCTCGAATGTTTTGCGGGCTTTGGCACTGCTTAACTGTGGCGGTGCCGCCAGCAGATTGTCGATTTTCACTTTCGTGACATCCGCGATGTCCGCGAACTTTCCGCCAGCAGACCGGAGAGCAACCATGCCCTTGTTTTGATCCACCATCGGCGCTGGCGCTGCCGCTTCGTCCGTGGATTGATTGTTGATTGACAAATCAACAGGTTGGCCGACGACGTGCACAAGGGTTTCTCGCAGCGCCAGTGCCTGATCGTTCGTGTCCGAGACGAGACCGTTCAACGCTTCAGCCGCGTCGCTGAATCCGTTGGAGAATTGATCGAAACTGGCAAGCTCGCTCTTGCCTGCCTGCGCGCGCACCTCTTGCAAGCGGATGTCGCTAAGCTGACGCGAAAGAGAGGCGTGACGCTGCGTTTGCGTCCGCATGATATCGACAAATTCCAGTCCGGCCCGGCGATAAAGTCGAAGATTCTTCAAGTTCTCTCCGAAGAAGCCGAAGCCCTCGCGAAAGAGAAAAATCGTGATCAGCCCAAGGACGACTATTGCGACGAGCGCATTACTGCCGAAGAACGTCTTGATGGCGTGTTCCGTCGTGATCCGGCGGCGGCGGCCCAAACCGCGACCGACGAGGAGAGAGGGTGTTTGAGCGGCAACTTCCACAACAATGACGATGCGGAGAGCGCTTTCTGCCAGCAAACCAATTAATGTTACGATTCTGTGACATCCGCCGAATCGCTCGCGCCATTCAAGGGAATCATCACCCTAATTGTGGTCCCACGGCCAAGCAGGCTTTCCGCTTCGACACCGCCTCCATGCATTTGCGCGATATGCTTCACGATCGACAAGCCCAGGCCAGTGCCGCCGAGCTCCCGACTACGCGCCTTGTCGGCTCGATAAAACCTTTCAAAGATGCGAGGCAAATCGATATGGCTAATACCAACCCCGGTGTCGCTTACGCTCAGGGCGATGTCGTCTCCACGTCTTTGCGCTTGGAGACGAATCTTGCCGCCCGGGTGGGAATATTTCAGCGCATTATCGAGCAGGTTGTAGAGGACTTCCTGCAAGCGTGTCTCGTCCGCGCGAATGATGGGCACGTCCGATGCAATTCCGATGTCAACGCTTAGCTTTTTCTCGGCAAACTTCTTTGCCCAATCACGAACAATGGCGGCAAAAAGTTCACTTAACCGCACATCGGACAATTGCAGATTTGGATTCGTCGATTCCAATTGGGCCAAGGTGAGCAGATCTTCCACCAAAACCCCGAGACGATTGGAATGTTTCTTCATTACCTCAAGAATGCGCGCTAACTCGTCCGGCGATGTCTCGGGATCGTCGATCAAGGTCTCAATGTAACCGCGCAAGATGGACAACGGCGTCCGTAGTTCATGCGAGACATTAGCGACAAAATCCCGCCGCACTTCATCAGCTTG
>Ga0207130_1182_pt1 | contig 18816 bp, 15 predicted proteins | sample Alteio_BWMinHeat_16_FD_153545 | JGI IMG/M metagenome (GOLD analysis project Ga0207130, IMG submission 153545) | Enriched cells from forest soil in Barre Woods Harvard Forest LTER site, Petersham, Massachusetts, United States -... | ecosystem: Environmental > Terrestrial > Soil > Temperate forest >... | reverse complement strand
GCTGCACCGCCTGCACTCTTAGGCCTGGTTGCTTAGGCAAAATGTTCGACGCTGGGCTAGACTCATTGCATGCTGAAAGCTGTGGGAACAGAAGGTATTGTGCTGCCAGGCAGGCACATTCGTCTCGAACCGCTAGACCACCACCACGTCGAGGGCTTGGTAGCGGCCGCGGCAGATGATCCCTCCCTCTACCAGTGGAGTCCCGTCCCGCAGGGCAAGGTCGAGGCCAACAGCTACATCGCCACCGCCCTGGCCTGGCAGGACGCCGGCAGTGCGGTGCCGTTCGCGATTGTCCGCGTGGATGACGGGGTCGTTATCGGGTCTACACGCTTCTGGAACCTGGAGCGATGGTCATGGCCGCAGGGCCACCCGTCGCACGGCCGCAGCACGCCCGACGCCTGTGAGATCGGCTACACTTGGCTGACTCGCTCGGCAATCCGGAGTGCAGTCAACACCGAGGCCAAGCTGCTCATGCTAACCTATGCCTTTGAAACTTGGCAGGTGCTGCGTGTCTGCTTTCACACCGACGCGCGCAACCAGCGTTCCCGCGCCGCACTGGAACGCATCGGCGGGAAGTTCGAAGGGATTCTGCGGGCCCATCGAATGGCCGCTGACTACATCGCTCGCGACTCGGTGCGTTATTCGATCGTTGCGGCGGAGTGGCCAGATGTGAAACAACGGCTAAGTCAACTCTGACCTGAGGTTTCGCCGCCCCGTGGCAAATAGCCGGAATTCAAACTGAGATACTAGCAATAATGCAGCGCAGCTGCTCTAAGGTGCTAGAATAGAAGAGGCCTTCCTATGCGTGGACTCTATGCATCCTGATCTGGAAAGACTGAAGTCGCTGCAGGACGTTGATCGTGAGATCCAGCGGCTGAATGACGAAATAGCCACCCTGCCACGCCGTGTGGCTGAAATTGAAACCAAGCTGGTCAGCGTCAAAGCCCAGATCGAGCAGGAAAAAAGCAAAATCAAGCAGAACGATGCAGCCAAGCGCGGGTTTGAATCAGAAATCCAGTCGCTGCAGCAAAAAATCTCCAAGTACCGTGAGCAGTCGCTGGATGTAAAAACCAACGAGCAATATAAGGCGCTGCTGCACGAAGTCGAGTTTGCCGAGAAACAAATTCGTGACCACGAAGAAAAAATCCTGGTTGCGATGGTCGAGGCCGAATCTCACGATAAGAATCTCAAGTCGGCTGAAGCCGAACTCAAGACCCAAAGTGCCCTCATTGAAAAAGAAAAAATAGAAGCCCGTGCCCGCACCGAACAGGACGAAAAGGCACTGGCGGAGTGGCAGACCAAACGGCAGGAGCTGCGGAGTGGGGTTGCAGCGCAGGTGCTGGAACACTATGACCGCATCTTGCCGGTACGCAAGACGGCCCTGGCAGAAGCGATAGGCCAGAAATGTTCGGGTTGCAATGTCATGCTGCGCCCGCAGAAATACGACGAGATCCGCAGCAACGCCCAAATCATCACTTGTGATTCGTGCAGCCGCTTCTTGTTCTACGATCCATCCCACGAACCTCCTCCTCCGCCGGTCAAGCCAGTTCGCAAGCGGAAGGCCAAGTCTGAACCGACAGACAAGCCAGGGGAAGAGGCCGCCATCGAAGCCGACCAGGCCCCTGCCAGTCCGTAGCTGTTTTCGGCGGTTGCACGGGGTGAAGGGAGTGCATATGTTCCGTTGTTTAAGCGTCATTTCTCTTGCCTGCCTGATACCTTTGAGCGCACTGGCGCAACGCGGTGGCTCCAATTTTCCCTCAGCCCGTTCAAGCGTTTGTGAGCTGCAAATCCACGTCGCTTATGAAGATGACCATCCTGCGGAAAGAATGCTGCAGGTAGACCTGCTCAATAACAACGGTGGAACCTCAGGGCAGACCTTCACCGATGATCGCGGAGACGCCTCATTCCAGGTGACCTCCGGCAATTACCGGGTGAGGATTACAGGCGCCAATATTGCTGAAACCACGTCGTCGTATTTCTCTGTGGATGGCCGTGAAATGACCCACATAGAATATGTCAACGTACATCGCCTGCCATCGAATTCGAATGCGCCCACCGGACCGGGGAGTACGGTTTCCGTAGCCGACCTTAATGTTCCGGGAGCTGCGGCCAAGGAGTTCCAGAAAGGAAATGAAGCGCTGCAAAAAAATGATTTAGAAGAGGCCCGCAAACACTTCGATAAGGCCATCAAGATCTATCCTTCGTATGCCGGGGCCTTCTTCGGCGAGGGTGTGCTGGAGTTTAAGTCTGGAGACAAGCAAAAGGCACGCCAGGACTTTGAAAAAACCGTTGCCCTCAATGACCACTTTGTGCCGGCCTACTTTAATCTGGCCCGCATGGCGGTCATGGATAACGATTACAAGCACGCCGATGATTTGCTGGGCAAGGCAAGCACGGCCGACCCGATGAACCCGGAAGGGCTGCTGCTGACCGCGCAAGTGGACCTGTTGCTCAATAATTTTGATGGAGCGATCGAAGGCGCCAAAAAGCTGCATACCATGCCGCATGAACACTATGCCGTGGTCCATCTGATCGCAGCGCACGCTTACCTCTCTAAAAATATGCCCAGCCCCGCTGCTGCCGAGTATAAACAATTCCTGGATGAAGCCCCGGCCGACCCGCGAGCGCCAAAAGTCCGTGATGAATTGACAGCGCTGCTAAAATCACAGGATCGGCAACAAGCGCAGCAAGCACCGGGAGCTCAAGAGTCACAGGAGCAACAACCGGCGCCCAGCGAACCGAAAACGCCACAAGAGCCACAAGCAAACCACTGAAGCCTATCGCCGCCCACGCCAAAGTCATAATTTCGCGCCGAGCCGCGTCCCGCCTGCGGGAGGGACACGTCTGGGTCTATCGCTCTGAAATCATCTCTGAAAACGCCACTCAACCCGGCGCCCTGGTACATATAGAAGACGACCGCGGCAAATTTCTGGGCACCGCACTCTACAGCAGCTCCTCTCAAATCGCTTTACGCAAACTGACGGGGGAGCGTTTGCAAACCCAGCAGCAATTACTGGAATTGCTGCGTCAGCGAGTGCGCACTGCGCTGGCATACCGCCAATGGCTGCTTCAGGCAAAGGACACAAACGCCGCCCGCCTCATCTTCAGCGAGGCTGACGGTCTGCCGGGAATCATCGTAGATCGTTATAACGATATCTTGTCTCTGCACAGCCAAACCCAGGCCATGGACCGCCCCGAGATCAAGCAGGCCATCGTTACTGAACTGCAGACCCAGCTCGCCTCCAGTGGTGTGGAGCATATTGTTGAAAGAGTCGAGCCGCACATCCGCGAACTCGAGCAGCTACCGCCGGCAGAAAACCATTTGCTTCATGGCGAAAAAACTTCGACGCAATATACCCTAAACGGTGTCCGCTTTCATTACGACGCGCTCAGCGGGCAAAAAACCGGTGCCTTCCTCGACCAGCGCGAAAACTACGCTGCCGCAGAAAAATATGCCCACGGCAAAGCGCTTGACGCCTTCTGCTACCAGGGCGGCTTCGCCCTGCATCTCGCCCGCGCTTGCACTGAAGTGACTGCGCTCGATACCTCCCGCCCAGCGCTCGAAGTAGCCGAGGAAAACGAAAAACTCAATCACATCCAGGGTCAACCCGAGATCGAGTGGATTGAAGCCAATGCCTTCGATCTTCTCAAAGACTATTCCTCTTCTGGAAAGCAATATGACACGATTGTTCTTGATCCGCCCGCCTTTGCCAAGGGCAAACGCAATCTCGAAACCGCGCTGCGGGGATACAAAGAGCTAAATCTGCGGGCCGTGAAAATGTTGCGCCCCGGAGGAGTCCTGGTCACCTGTTCATGCTCCTACCATCTAAGTGAACAGGATTTTCGTCTGATGTTGACTGCCGCCGCGGTTGATGCCGGTCGCACCCTTTGCTTGCTCGAAATGCGCACCCAATCGAAAGACCATCCCATCGTGCTGGGAATCCCAGAGACCTACTACCTGAAGTGCCTGATCTGCACCGTACGATAATTCTTTTGTTTTTCCACAATCGGCAAGACAACGCTTCCTCACTCTTTGGAATCACGGTAGAGGTAGGCCATTGTTGGGCAAAACACCCGCAAAACGTAAGAAATTGCCACGCTTATTTTCATGTAAATTATTGAAAATAAAGCTAAAGTCTATATTGACAATAACACACTAAGATTTTATGATTCCTTCATACTAAATATGAGTCTAAAGCGTTAGTAGGTTATTAAACCTAAGCTTTGAAACCCAAAATTTTAGGAGGAAACTAAAATGGCATATCTGACCCGTTTTGAACCTTTCCGTGATTTGGCGAATTTTCAGAGCCAGATCAACCGAATTTTCCAGGACTATGGCCGAGGCAGTGATGAGTTGTTGACCAGTGGCACCTTCGTGCCCCCGGTTGATGTCTATGAGGATGAGCACAGCATCACCCTGAAGCTGGAAGTCCCCGGGATTGAGGAAAAGAATCTGGACATTAAGTTGGAAAACAATACCCTGACTGTTCGGGGCAAGCGTAACTTCGAGAAAGAAGAAAAGGAAGAGAACTTCCATCGCATTGAGCGCCGCTACGGTGCTTTTGCGCGTTCCTTCACGTTGCCCAACACGGTGGATACCGAGAATGTAAACGCCACCTATGAAAACGGCATCTTGAAGATCCAGCTTGCCAAGCGCGCCGAAGCCAAGCCGAAGCAGATCAAGGTAGGCATCGGTCCCAAGACAGTCGAAGCTGGCAAGAAGATACAAGCCGCGTAATTTTCACAACCGCAGTATCCGAATGGGGAGATGGGCAGTTCCCAGGGCCCCATTTCCCCTTGTTTTTTATGTTCGCAATACAATTTTGAAAAGTACGATTTGAGAAGTACGATTAATGAATTTTGCACCTCTGTCGTACCGCGTACATCTGATTTCTTGTTAGAAGAATTGTAAGTTCTAATTCCATAGTAGATATTTGAGAGTAAGGAGGGATTTATGGCTATTCGTTGGGACAAATTGACATTGAAAGCGCAGGAAGCAGTACAGCGCGCCAACGATCTTGCCTCCGAACACGGCAACCCTGAACTGCAACCGGTGCACTTGCTGCTGGCGTTGGTGGAAGATACTGAAGGCATCGTTCCGCCCGTGCTGGAAAAGATCGGCGCGAGTTCAACCGCTGTTCAGGCGAATGCGCGTGCTCTTATCGAACGCTTGCCCAAAGTGTCGGGCGGAGGCGCCACCCAGGCGAATCTCTCGTCTAACGCCTCGAAGGTGTTGGAAAACGCCTTCAAAGAAGCCGAACGTTTCAAAGATGAGTTTGTCTCTACCGAGCATCTGCTGCTGGCCATCGCCGATGGAAAAGATGAAGCAGCCAAATTGTTAGCCTCACAGGGAGCGACCCGCGATTCCATTTTGAAGGCGTTGACCACGGTGCGCGGCAGTCAGAAGGTTACCGACCAGAACCCCGAGGCGAAGTACCAGGCCCTGCAGCGCTATGCCCGCGATCTCACCGATCTCGCCCGCCGCGGCAAGCTCGATCCCGTGATTGGGCGCGATGAAGAGGTCCGCCGTGTTGTCCAGGTACTCTCCCGGCGCACAAAAAATAATCCTGTGCTGATCGGTGAACCCGGAGTGGGCAAGACCGCCATCGTAGAAGGATTGGCGCAGCGCATCATCTCCGGCGACGTGCCTGAAGTTTTGCGCTCAAAGCGCATCGTCGCCCTCGATTTGGGCTCGATGCTCGCAGGAGCAAAGTACCGTGGCGAGTTTGAAGACCGGCTCAAGGCTGTCCTGAAAGAAATTGAGGAATCCCAAGGACAGATCATCCTGTTCATTGACGAACTGCACACACTGGTAGGCGCAGGCGCTGCCGAAGGCGCAATTGACGCCAGCAATATGCTGAAACCGCCGCTCGCCCGGGGTGAGCTGCGCGCTATTGGTGCGACTACGCTCAATGAATACCGCAAATACATCGAGAAAGATGCCGCGCTCGAACGCCGCTTCCAGGTTGTATATGTAGGTGAGCCCAACGTCGAAGATACCATCGCAATCCTGCGCGGATTGAAAGAGCGTTACGAGGTGCATCACGGAGTCCGCATTAAGGATTCCGCGATTGTCGCCGCAGCCACACTCTCGCACCGTTACATTACCGATCGCTTCCTGCCCGATAAAGCCATTGACCTGGTGGACGAGGCGGCAGCGTCGTTGCGTATCCAGATTGATTCCATGCCAACCGAAATTGATCAGCTTGAGCGCCGCGCCACGCAGCTTGAAATCGAAAAGCAGGCCCTGAAGAAAGAGGACGATCCCAACTCGCGCGAACGTCTGGCTGTGGTTGAAAAAGAGCTGGCCGGTGTGCGTGAACAGGCCAATGCTCTCAAGGCCCGCTGGCTGGAGGAGAAGGCAGCCATCACCAAAGTGCGCCAGCTCAAGGAGCGCATTGAGCAGCTCAAGCTTGAAGAGCAGGCAGAAGAACGCAAAGGTAATCTGCAGCGCGTGGCCGAGATCCGTTACGGTCTGTTGCGCCAAGCCGAGGCCGAACTGGCCAAATTGAATGCCGAAACGGATGGCAAGACCGGCCGCTCCCGCATGTTGAAAGAAGAAGTGGATGAAGAGGATATTGCCCGCATTGTCTCCAAGTGGACCGGGATTCCCGTTTCCAAGATGCTGGAAGGCGAGGTAAAAAAGCTGGTAGCGATGGAGAACCGTCTGCGCGAGCGTGTACTCGGCCAGGATTCGGCCTTGGATCGCGTGGCCAACGCCGTCCGCCGATCACGTGCGGGGCTGAGCGATCCCAACCGTCCCATAGGTTCGTTTATTTTCCTGGGGCCAACGGGTGTGGGAAAAACCGAGCTGGCGCGCGCGCTGGCTGAATTTCTCTTTGACGACGAACACGCCCTGGTGCGCATTGATATGTCCGAGTACATGGAAAAGCACGCGGTTTCGCGGCTGATCGGAGCGCCCCCCGGCTATGTCGGCTACGACGAAGGTGGGCAGCTTACCGAACAGGTGCGCCGCCGCCCTTATTCGGTGGTCCTGTTTGATGAAATTGAAAAAGCGCATCCCGATGTCTTCAACGTGCTGCTGCAGATTCTGGATGATGGCCGCCTGACCGATGGCCAGGGCCGAACCGTGGATTTCAAGAACACGGTCATCATCATGACCTCGAACCTCGGCGCTACCTATCTGGCAGCCGTGCGGCCCGACAACCGTGAGGATTTTTACGAAGCCACTGAAAAAGTGATGGACGCACTGCGCTCCCACTTCAAGCCCGAGTTCCTGAACCGCGTGGATGACATTATTGTCTTCAATCCGCTGGGGAAAGAGCAACTTACGCGCATTGTGGAGCTGCGCCTGAACGATCTGCGCCGCTTACTGGCAGAGCGCAAGATAACGATTGAGCTCACCGACGCGGCCCGCGAACTGCTGTTCAACGAAGGCTATGATCCGGCTTACGGAGCGCGTCCGCTGAAGCGCGCCATCCAGCGCCTGATTCAAGATCCGCTGGCGCTCAAGATTCTGGATGGCGAAGTGCTGCACGGCGACCACGTGCTGGTGGATGCTGATCTTAAAGAGCAGCGCAAGATGATCTTTAAGGTCAGCCGTCCCGGCAGCAGCACAGAAAAGCGGGAGCGTCGTGCAAAAGCTCCAGTGGCATAAAAGAGCACATAAACATAAACACAAAGGGCAGGACCCAAGCAGCAATCCCGCCCTTCGTGCTTTCGGGGAGAAAGGCTTTTAGTTGTTTTTGTTCTCCTGCTGGTTGTGTTCCTGCATCCATTTCTTCATGTGCTCTTGATGGCGCTCGCGGAGCGTTGCCAGCTTGGTACGCTGCTCCGGGGTCAGGACTTTGTAGATCTCATTCTGTGTGCGGGCTGCTTCCACGGCCAGGTTGATGAGATTCTCTTTGTTTTGCTCAAGCGTGGCCCGTACCTGGTTAGCATCGAAATTATCGGAAAGCGCTTGTGCTTCCACTTGTTGATGCACTTGCTTTGCACTGCTCAGCAGCGGCTGCATTTGCGTACGTTCCTGTTCCAGGATGGTTTTGATCGCGGTCTGCTGCTGATCGCTGAGGTCCAGGTAATCGGTCAGGAACTGGACCGCATGGCCTCCAAAGGGGAACATCATGGCCGCGTTCCTATAGCGCTCATGTTTCACGACGCTTTGCGCGACCGCTGCGGTCAGAAGCAGCGCCACCAAAATGACGGAAACAATAATCACACGTTTCTTACTCATAAATTTCATTGACTCCTTTTTTTCTGCAGGGCTACTTGGTCACCAAAACTCCGCGGCCAAAAAACCGCTCTGCCCTCACCAATTTTCCTGCTCACTTAGTAAGACGTTTGCCACGAGCGCTCTATGGTTAAGAAGGGGCGAGACCGTGTAAAGAAGTGTAAAGAAATTTTTGCAAATATTTACGCAGACTGACTTCTGGCTACAGTAGAACTAAACTATATAGAGAGCATATGGAACGAGTCCTCATCATTGATGACGATGTAGAGCTGTGCAGCATGATTGCTGAATACCTGCGCCCGGAAGGCTTCAGCGTAGAGGCTGTCCACAACGGCGAGCGCGGTTTGCAGCGTGCTCTTTCCGGCGATCATGATCTTTTGCTTTTGGACGTAATGTTGCCGGGCATGAACGGATTCGATCTGCTGCGGCAACTGCGCACCTCTTCTGATTTACGTGTCCTGCTGTTGACCGCACGTGGTGACGACGTTGATCGCATTGTCGGTCTTGAAATTGGCGCTGATGATTATCTCCCCAAGCCATTTAATCCTCGTGAACTGCTGGCGCGCGTGCGGGCGATCTTGCGCCGTCCGCAGAATGGCAAAGGCTCTCCCGAATCAGGAGAGCGCCTGTCCGTCGGAGACGTTGAGATCGACCTCGGTTCGCGCGCTGCCACCCGGAATGGCGAAGCGGTTGAGCTTACCTCGGTGGAATTCAGCCTTCTGGAGACACTGTTGCGCTCGGCGGGTAAAATCGTCTCCCGCGAGGAGTTGGCACAGAAGGTGCTTGGCCGGAACCTGAACTTATTTGACCGCAGTATTGACGTGCATATCAGCAAGTTGCGCAAGAAGCTGGGCGAAATGGTCAGCGGAGGCGAACGCATCAAGACGGTTCGCGGCGCCGGCTATCTTTATGCTCTGCCCGCCGCTGAGCAAAAGGTTGCTGAAAGATAAATCATGCGCAGCTTGTTTTTCAAAATCTTCCTTTCCTTTTGGATAAGCACGATTCTCATCATTACGATTCTGGCGCTCACCGCCGAAACCCGGCGCTCGGCCGAGGTGCACGAATCCTGGCGCAACATGTTTACCGGTGTAACCACGGTCAATGCCTACACCTTTGCCCAGGCGTATGAAAGTCAAGGCTGCGAAGGCCTGCGCCAGCAGCAGAAGAACCTGGAGCAGACCACGCATCTGCAAAGTTATTTTCTCGATGACAGCGGCAACCCTCTTTGCGGTCAGCCTCCAAATGGGGTACCCAAAGAAGCCAAAGAGGCGGCCAATCGCGTTTCCCAGACCGGGAGCGTGGAATTCATAACCGCCGACCGGCCGCGAGTTGCCGCCAAGCGCATTGTTACTGCGGAGGGTGATGCTTATCGTTTCGTGGTTATGTTACCCCCACCCCAGATTCGTCTCTGGACCTGGGCTGCGCTCCAGCGCCTCATGATTGCCGTTCCCATTTCGGGCCTGGTCTGCTTCGTGCTGGCACGTTATCTGACGGCGCCCATTACGCGTCTGCGTACGGCAGCGCAGCAGATCGCGCAAGGAGACCTCAGCGCCCGCGCCGCAGCCAAAACCGGAAAGGCCGGAGACGAAGTCGGGCAGCTCGTGGGCGACTTCAATCACATGGCCGAACGCCTCGAAATCCTGATCGGAGCGCAACAGCGGCTGATTCGCGACATTTCACACGAGCTGCGTTCCCCGCTGACCCGGCTGGTGCTGGCACTGGGGCTGGCGCGCCAGAACGACAACGGTAATCAGGCCGCACTCGACCGCATGGAGAAAGAAACCGAACGCCTGAATGAAATGATCGAGCGCCTCTTGACGCTCTCTCGTCTGGAATCGGCCACCGAGGCTCCGCCGAAATCCCCGGTAAGCCTGACGGAGCTGATGCATACCATCCTTGCCGATGTTGAGATCGAAGCCAAGATGCGCAACTGCACCATCCAATACAACGCGCCGCGCGATTACACCATCGCTGCCAACTTCGAGCTCTTGCGCAGTGCGCTCGAAAACGTCATGCGCAATGCCATTCGTTACACGGCGGAAGGGACCACGGTGGAAATCAGCGCGGAGCGCACCCACTCCACGCCTCCGCTTGAAGTTGTAATTCGGGTTCGCGATCACGGTCCGGGAGTCCCGGAACCCGAGCTGCAAAACCTGTTTCGTCCGTTTTATCGTCTGGATGCCTCCCGCGAACGGCAAACCGGAGGGGTCGGTCTCGGTCTCACCATTGCAGAGCGCGCCGTAAAGTTGCATGGAGGCAGCATCCAGGCCAAGAATTGTCCTACAGGTGGATTAATCCTCGAGATCCATCTGCCGATTTCAAACGGTTAAAGCTCTCTCAGCGGCTCGTTCATTTTTGAAAGAAAACCTCAACCTCGCCGATGTCACTCGTCTTGCGATAATTCGGAAGGCTCTCCAGGAAAACCTTGCCATAGGCTTTCTTCGTGATGCGATTATCCAGCAGCGCTAGCGCGCCGCGGTCCTTCAGCGAACGAATCAACCTTCCGAATCCCTGCTTCAGCGAAATGACAGCAGCGGGCACCTGGTAGTCGAAGAAGGCGTTCCCACCGTCGGCATCAATCGCGCGAATGCGCGCCGCCACCACTGGATCGTTGGGTACGGCAAACGGCAACCGGTCAATGATGACGCAGCTCAGTTGCTCTCCTTGCACATCAACTCCCTGCCAGAACGATGAAGTCGCGAACAGGACGGCATTCGGAGTCATACGAAATTCTTCCAGCAGCGCGTTGCGCGGTGCTCGACCCTGAATCAGCATAGGAAAATCGAGCTCTCCCAGCAGGCGGTCATGAATCTGATGCATCTGTGCATAGCTGGTGAACAAGCAAAAAGCGCGTCCGCGAGAGATTTCCAGCATGCGCCGGATGCAGTCTGCCGCCCGCGGAACAAACTGCGCCGTTCGCGGATCGGGCAAATCCGGAGGCGTATACAAAATCGCCTGCGAAGCATAATCAAAGTGTGAGGGGACAACTAATTCACGCGCATTCTCCAGCCCCAGGCGCTTGCGAATATAGTCAAAGCCATTGCTGACCGCCAAGGTAGCCGAGGTGAGCACGGCAGTTTCCAGGCCAGAAAACAGGTGTTCACGCAAAATTTGCGAGACGTCAATGGGCGTGGCCTGCAGAAAAACATTTTTGCTTCCGCCCCCAGACGTACGCCTGCCGGGCGCATCGCCTCCGCGACGCTCGATCCAGAAGACGGTATTGCGATCGGTGGATTCGAGAAGAAACGCAAGCTGCATGCGCAACTCCTGCGTGCGCCGGGAGAAGTTGAAAACCTCTTCAGGTTTTTCCGGGATAAGCTCCAGCTCAGCCTGCAACCGTTCGAGCGTCTTCAGCAGTCCGTTGTATTCAACCCCATGTTCTTCCAGGAATTGGCGCCGGTTTTGAAAAGCGAACCGGCCCTCGCCCTGCGGTATGAGCGAAAAGAAAAACTGCGCTCGCTCGAACAGACTGCGCGTGGCAGAATGCACCCCAGGCGGGAACCCTCCCTTTAATTTAAGTGTGGTTTCAACACCGCGCACCAGATCGTTGAAGCGCAGGTTGCTGACCGTGATCCCAAAATAACTGCCGGCCACATCTTCCAACTCGTGGGCTTCGTCGAAGATCACCGAGCCGTACTCGGGCAGAATCCCGGCATCGGGTGCGTCTTCGGTCATGAGCTTGATGGCGAGATCCGCGAAGAAAAGATGATGGTTTACGATGATGATGTTGCTTTCAATCGCTCGCCGGTGCATCTCTGTGATAAAGCAGCGGTCGAACTGGCGGCATTTGGAGCCGGTGCAAGCTTCGGCCCGGGCATCGAGTTTGTGCCAGAGCGCGCTGTTTTCCGGCAGGTCGGCAATCTCGGCGCGGTCGCCGTTAAGCGTTGTCTTCTCCCAATTTGCAATCGCGCGAAACTGGTTGATCTCTTCCAATCCGTTCAGGACGGGCTGCTCGTTCAGGTCGTAAAGCTTCTGCCGGCAAAGATAATTATTGCGGCCCTTCATATAGCAGACGCGCAGGCCGGGGAAGTGCTTCTCCAGGAACGGAACGTCTTTAAAAAATAACTGCTCTTGCAAATTCTTTGTTCCGGTGGAAATAATCACGCGCTTGCCCGAGCGGATCACCGGAACCAGGTAGGCCAGCGTCTTGCCGGTGCCCGTGCCGGCCTCAACCAGCAGATGGCGCTTCTCGCGCAAGGCTTCTTCTACTGCCTGCGCCATCTGCAACTGTCCGCGGCGGAATTCGTATGCCGGATGCGTCTTGGCCAGCAAGCCTCCCGGGGCAAAAAACTGGTGCAGAGAAACTTCGTGCCCGGTTTTTGCTGCTGACTGGGCGGCAGCAGGTGCTTGAGCGGATTGAGGCGTAGCCGACAAAATAAATCTGGTCCGAATCTTATATCTAAGGGCTCGGCAACGCAGCTCCGCTTTGCGGGATCTGCTGCTGCGCCCTCGCGCTTCGCTCGCGCTGTTCCGGCGCTCGCTTCGCACTCACCCTTATAATAGAGCTTCTTTGCTTGCGCAGCATCGCAATCGGAGCCCCGAGGCATTTTTTCTGAAAAAACCTGACTACAATTTGCAGCAACCCGGTATTCCCACCCTCGCCATCGTTGGCCGGCCCAACGTGGGCAAATCCACATTATTTAACCGGATCATCGGTTCGCGACGCGCCATCGTCGGCGACGAGCCCGGCATCACCCGCGACCGCCTCTATGGCGAGACCGAGTGGCGCGGCTTCAGGCTGCGAGTGATTGATACCGGCGGCATCATTCCTGACGATCACGAATTGATTCCCTCTGAAATTCTTAAGCAGGCAAAGACGGCGCTGGAAGAGGCCCAGGCGGTGGTTCTGGTCGTGGATGGCCGCAGCGAACTGGCGGCGCCTGATATAGATCTGGCCCGCATGTTGCAGCGCTCGGGAACCAACCTGTTTCTTGCCGTCAACAAAATTGATACCCCCAAAATGCAGCCCGCCGCAGAAAACTTCCGCCGGCTGGGGATCAAGAACTTGTTTCCGGTTTCTGCCGAGCATGGGGTAGGACTTGACGACCTGCTGGATGCAGTCTTGGAATCCTTGCCGAAACCGGTACAACCGGACACAAGTGTGGCACAGGCGTCTCCGCCTGTGCCCGATGAACTAGATGAAACCCAGCCGCAGAGCCCTGAATTACGGGATACTGAATTACATGACTCTAAATTGCAGACCCCTGAATTACGAGACCCTGAATTACGAAACAAAGACCCGCGCGAGACCAACGTTGCCATCATTGGCCGCCCGAATGTGGGGAAATCAACACTGCTCAACCGCCTTACGGGAAGCTCACGCGCAATTGTCTCACCCATCCCCGGCACTACACGCGATGCAGTGGATGAGCTCGTAGAACGCGACGGCCAACGCTTGCGTTTTATTGATACCGCCGGCATCCGTCGCAAGGGCAAGACCAAGTTGATGGCAGAAAAGCTCTCAGTAGTGATGGCGCGCAAACATCTCGAAGCAGCGGATGTCGCTCTGATGGTGGTGGACGCCGCCGAAGGCGTGACCGCAACCGACGCCACCATTGCCGGCTATGCCCATGAGAGCGGCAGGTCTTTAATTGTCATCGTCAACAAATGGGACCTGCTGACAACCAAACGCACCGATGGACGTCCCCCCGCCGACCGCGACGTCTTCGAGCAGCAGTCGCGGGATGTGCTCAAATTTCTGAGCTATGCGCCCATCCTGTTTGTCTCCGCTACTGAAGGCTCTGGGACAGACAAAATCTTTTCAACCCTGGAAAAAGTTGCTGCCGAACGGCGCAAACGCATCTCCACCGGCGAGATGAACCGGTTTTTGAAGCACGTAGACTTCGAGCGCGCCTCGGTCCCCAGCTCGCGCCGCATACGCATTCTCTACATGACCCAGGCTGCAGTGGCCCCGCCGACGTTCATTCTCTTCACCGATCGCGATGTGAAGCTGCACTTTTCCTATCAGCGTTTTCTGGAAAACCAGATCCGCAAAAGCTTTGGTTTTATAGGGACACCCATCTGGATCAAGAACCGGGCAAGAGAATGATTCAAGAATTGATTCATTAAGTCATCGAGCCATTGGGTCATTGAAGAATTGAGTAATTGCTTTTTCAATGAGCCAATGGCTCGATGAATCAATGACCCAATTTTGCAATTACCCCAATTACTCAATTCCCTCGATTTCTGCCATAATTCAGGAATCCAGGAGGGCGCTATGGGACGCTCATTAGGATTGATTGGATTGCTGATCGTTCTGGTAGTGGGAGCATATATCTACACCCAGCAGGCCAAAAGCATCTCTCAACAAGCTGGGAATCCACGGGCGGTGATAGATATCACCGGAGTCAAGATGGATCTGCTGCACATGGCCCAGGCCGAGCGCTCATTTTGTGCGCGGGAAAACCACTACGCATCGCTGGAAGATTTGCACGCCTCGGGGGATCTGACCGTTTTCCAGAACCACCGTGGCCCCTACACCTATTCCGTCAGCTTCACCGACAACAGCTTCCGCATCACGGCAACTTATTCCGGACCGCCCAATCCCGAAGCTGCTGGCAGTCTAAGCATTGATGAAAACATGCAGGTGCAATAAAAATTGAGTAATTTGGTAATTGAGTAATTGTGTGAGGTGATAGCAGATCAAGTTAAGTGAATGCTTTTAAATTACCCAATTTTACAATTACCCAATTACTCAATTCTTCAATGACCCAATCCCTGTACGATACTGTGTCGGTGTGGCCTTGCAGATGCGTTTAAAGATCCTGCAGAAATAGGCAATGTCGTTGTATCCGCAATTCGCTGCCACCTCTTTGAGGGTGATGTTATAGTTTCGCAGCATAAACTTTGCCCGATTGATTCGCACCAGGTTCAGGTAATCGTTGAATCGCATTAATCCTTCCTTTCTGAAGACCCGCGATACATGGTTCGCCGCCAGCCCGAAGTGTTGGGCAACGCTCTCCCGCGTAATAGGGGTTTGAAAATTCTCCTGGACGTAGAGGCAGAGGGCTTCATAGGTGCGAATCGCTTTGCGCGGTGGATGCATCTGCGGGGTTTTAAGCAGCCGCAGGCAGGAATGCAGCAGCGATTCCGTCAGCAGCAATGCCATGGGCCCCTTCGATTGGTCGGCGGCGAAGGCCATCAGTGCTGCCAGCAGGCTGTGGGTCAGGGCGTCATAGGCCCCGTGAACGCTGGTTTTCAGCGCAGCCGCGGGCATATTGCTCTTTCCTTTGTGGTTCACCAGGCTGATGCCGATCTGCTTTGTCCCAAAAAGGAACGTAAGCACCTTCACCGGGCTCGACCAATCGGGCTTGTTCCATGTATTGCCGGGCACGAACGCCGCATGACCGCGCACCGGCTTGATGATTTCAGTTCGTCCGTTGTGCGCGATCTCCATTTTGTGGCATCCTTCGAGCGGAATGGAGAGCCGGGGGAAGTGCGTGACATAAGCCAGCACCGGCGGAGCGATGCTGCCTTCGGCGAAATGCACGCGGCGCATTCGCGTGCCGCGAAGAAAATCTTCCAGTTCACGACTGATGGTTCGAGCGGCCGGGTCTTGGGGCTTCATGGGGACCAGCTTGACAAAATGTTACGTTAGTACAACAAATGTTTCCTGTCTACTCTTTCCCTCTCTGCCTTGATCGCGCATACTATCGCACCGCAGGACTTTACTCCAGAAATCGTGAATGCGAGTTTTCCCCGAAATGTTCCGTTGCGGAATCTTACAAACCTGGGTGAGCGCGAAGCGAGCGCCGGATTGCGCGAGCGTAGCGCGAGGGCGGAGCAGCCTGATTTTGGCTGCGGAGCCCTTAGATCAACGAGGAGCTCATGATTGAGAAGCTGAGGAAGCTGCGGCAGCACTTGCTGACCGGAGTCTCGTTCGCAATTCCCTTTATCGCCTGCGGCGGCGTGATGATCGCGATTGCGATTGCCTTTGCGCCTATGACATCGACGGGGCCTGATTTTTCCCACTCGCCGGGATTGAAGCTGATTCTGGATATCGGCTCAACCTCCTTCAGTCTGATGTTGCCGGTGTTGGCCGGCTACATTGCTTATTCGATTGCGGGCAAGCCCGGCCTGGTGCCAGGCTTCATCGGAGGATATCTTTCCGGCCAGGTCAACGCCGGTTTTCTGGGTGCGCTGCTGGCCGGACTGCTCGCTGGCTACGTGGTGGAGCTCATTAAGCGCATCCCTGTTCCCAAACATATCCGGCCCGTGATGCCCATCCTTATCATTCCCATTGTTTCAGCGACCATCATCGGCCTGGTCATGCTGAAAGTACTCGGCCTGCCGATCGCTCATCTCATGAGCGCCGCCAGTGCAATGCTCAAAGCCCTGAGCACGGGCAGCAGCGTAATCCTGGGAATGACCCTGGGAGCGATGATTGCGTTTGACATGGGTGGCCCGGTGAACAAGACCGCCTTCTTCTTCGGAGCAGCCATGATCCGCGAGGGGGACTTCAGCATCATGGGTGCGTGCGCTGCGGCCATCTGTACGCCGCCCTTGGGTATGGGGTTGGCGACGCTGCTGCGAAGAAAACTGTGGAGTCAGGAAGAGCAGGAAGCCGGCATCGCTGGATTGACCATGGGCCTGATCGGCATCACCGAGGGCGCCATCCCATTTGCCGCTTCTGATCCGCTGCGCGTAATCCCCTGCATCATGCTTGGCTCCATGGTGGCTGCGGTCATTGCCATCCTGAATGGAGTCGGGGACCACGCGCCGCACGGTGGGCCGATTGTTCTTCCCGTTGTGGATCACCGCTGGGCCTATGTTCTGGCCATCCTTGCCGGAACCGCCGTGACCGCAATTTCGATCAATATTTTGAAGTCTTTCACCAAAAGCAAAACCGCAGAAGTTAAGGAAACAGTATGAGGATCGTGGCTGTAACCGCGTGCCCTACAGGTATTGCGCATACCTACATGGCCGCCGAACAGTTAGAGAAGGCCGCCAAGGCCCTGGGCCACCAGATTAAAGTGGAAACCCAGGGCGCGATGGGCATCGAAAACGAGCTGTCAGAGAGTGATATACGGCAGGCACAAGTCGCCATCTTTGCGGTTGATATAGAAGTAGAAAAGCGCGAGCGATTCAACAAGGTAAAGATCATCCAGGTCCCCGTGCAGGAGGCCATCAAGAATCCGCGCGGCGTTTTTGCCAAGATAAATGGATGAAAGATAAAAGAATAACGACAAAAGCGTAACGACAAAGGATAGCTAAGTTTGCTTATGCCCCCCGATGTTTCCAGGTCGCTGGAATTCACATTTACTTGCACACTGCCGAGTGGACTTCACGCCCGGCCGGCGAGCCATCTGGCCGATCTGGCGAACAAGTTTGCTTCCGACTCTGCTCTCACAAATTTGCGCAATGGTTTGCTCGCCAACGCAAAGAGCGTGCTGGCGATTATCTCAGCCGACGTCCGGCAGGGCGATGAATGCCGTGTACGCGTCAGCGGTGCCGACGATGAGGTGGTCTACACCACTCTGCGCCAATTCATAGAAAGAGACCTGCCCTCGCTCGACGAGACCCCAGCGGAATTCCTGACCAATGGACATGGCAGGGCGCTGCCGCGATCGTTGCGCCAGGTGGAAGCCAGTTGTCATTTTGGTGTGGGAGTGAGTCGCGGAATCGCGCAAGGCAAAGTGGTTTCGCTTGGTGGCAGCGTTCTTCCTGATGACTTCGCGCCTGACGTGAACCAGCCCTCCGATCTTCCTCATGAGCAGGAGAAGATAGAGAGGGCCATCGCCGCCGTCCGCGCCCGGATCGAAGCGCTGCTGCTACGGCAACCCTTATCCACCGAAGCCGCGATTCTTAAAGCGCACTTGGCCATTGCCGGTGATATTTCACTCAAGAATAAGATGACCGGGATCATCACTGAAGGCCGGTCAGCCGGCCAGGCAATCGTCGAAGCCGGCAAGTTCTTTATCGATATGCTTCGCCGTTCAGAAAGTCTCTACATTCGTGAGCGCGCCATTGATATGCAGGAAGTTTGTTCCCAGTTGCTGGAAGAGATCTATGGCCCCAAATTCCAGTCATCCTCCGTACAGTTGCAAGGCCCTTCGATTGTGGTGGCTGAGACTCTGGGGCCGCAGCAGTTGCTTGCGCTCGACCGGACCTGTCTTAAAGCCTTGGTGCTGGAGAGCGCCGGTCTGACCTCGCACGTAGTCATTCTTGCGCGCTCCCTGGGAATTCCCGCGCTCGTGGGTGTAAAAGATGCGTCTCTTGTGCTGACCTCAGGTGAAGAGGTCATTGTGGATGCCGTTCGCGGGGTCGTTCTTCGGCAACCTACTCCGCAGGTAGAGCGTTTTTATGAGCGCGAATTGGCAATGCAGCTCCGCCGCCGGGATGCGTTGTCTCGCTACGCACTGCGTCCGGCGGTTACCAGCGATGGCCAGGCACTCGAGATCGGGGCCAACGTCTCCTCCAGCGCGGAAATCGTCTCCGCATTCGAGAAAGGCGCCGATGGCATTGGTTTGTTCCGGACTGAGATACTCTTTGTGGAGCGCGCGAGCTTGCCTTCAGAGCAAGAGCAGTTTGAGGCTTACTCGCAATCCGTGCGTGCAGCAAGTGGCAAGCCCGTAATCATTCGCACCATTGATATTGGCGGTGATAAGCCCGTGCCGCATCTCAGC
>Ga0207130_1117_pt3 | contig 18820 bp, 21 predicted proteins | sample Alteio_BWMinHeat_16_FD_153545 | JGI IMG/M metagenome (GOLD analysis project Ga0207130, IMG submission 153545) | Enriched cells from forest soil in Barre Woods Harvard Forest LTER site, Petersham, Massachusetts, United States -... | ecosystem: Environmental > Terrestrial > Soil > Temperate forest >... | reverse complement strand
TCCAATATCGCCGGGCTGAATTGTGGCTGTCGAACCAAGCGCGCTTGTGCTTGTAGTTGTCGCGGATTGTTGAAAGGCTTTCCCGATGCCGCTTGCGATACCTGCCAATAAGGCATTGGCCAGAAGTTGTCCTTGCTTTGTCACCAGGCGCCCGCGCATTCCTGCTTTTCCGTCTTCGCCGATCACTGTTCCTTTCACTGCCATTTCAACGGTTTCCCCGTTGATAATGCAGGTCAGTGTGTCTGTGCGGGCCATGGCACGTTCGCTAGAGAGATCCCCCCAGACGGCCGCAATGAATCGGCAATCCTTGATATTGAGTTTGTACTTATTGGCACCCGTCTCGGTGTCACCGGCACGCCAACATTGATCGCGGCCGACGGACGAATCCTGCCCGGCGCGGCTTCGGCCGACAAGATTAATGAGTGGCTGGGAGGCGCCCAATGAAAACCTCAGCCTTGATTGCCGCCGCCGCAGCTGCAGTGAACTTGGCGGCGTGCGGAACGCTATCCGGACTCGATGCGAATAGCTCTTTCGCCTGCAAAGCGCCTTCAGGTGTTTTGTGTGAGTCCATGACGGGTATTTACGCAAATGCCGAACAAAAGAACCTGCCGGGCCAGCGCGTAAACGCATCGAAAGCAGACAGCATCTCGACAACTGAGCTTTCGCAAGCGAAAGAAGACGGAGTTCTGACCAAGCCTATCTACAGCGGAACACCAATTCGTAGCGCACCACGTGTACTGCGCGTCTGGTTTGCCCCCTGGGAGGACACAGATGGCGATCTGCACGACCAAAGCTATGTCTATCTGCCAGTCGATGCCGGCCGATGGTTGATCGAGCACAACCGCAGGCGCATTCAAGACGCTTACCGTCCAGTGCATGCTCCTGCGAAGGCTCCTGCAGCGTCGGCAGTACCGGCAGTGGCGGCTTCGAATGTGCAAGCCGGCTCTGCACAAGGGATGGAATCGATCGGTATTGCTCAGGACCGCCCAAGCGAACAAGATGCCGCGTCCATGATGGGCGGCATCCAGCTGCCCGGTCAATTTGGTCAGCCAACTCCGGCTGGCCAGGCGCAGTAAGCGAAGCAGCATCAACTCATAGAAGAAAAACCTGTCTTTACCGTAAAAATAGGGTGCATCTGATGGATCAAACAATAATTGAAAAAGCCAAAGAAGTCTTGGCGCGAGTATGGGATGAGACCGTACTTGGTAACACCTCAGACGTGGGATCTGATGCTGCACCTGTCATTGTTTCAAATGACCTGCTCGATGGCCAATCAGGCCAGACGGTACACACCGTGTCGGCAGGTCTGCATGGCATTCACAATATTCTCCAATATGACTTGTACGATGACAAAACAGGACTGTTCTACAACGACCAATCGGTTTCGTTCTGTTTTGAGGTCATACCGCAAACTGGCGCCGATGAGGATATGGCAGGCCGACTCAACACCCTTTTTACGCCTATCCCGGCTGGATATGGCGTGCAATGGACTCTGTTCGGCTCCCCGGTCTTGGATGAACAGCTGCAAGCCTATCTAGACCAACGACATATCGCCGTAGACAAGGGCATAGCTACGCCATTTTTTGTTGAGCTTGCACAGCGCCGCATCGACCATGTGCGAAAGAAGGTCGGCCGACCAATGTTCCCAAATGATAATTTCATGGTGAAGAACATCCGGCTCATTTTCTCGATCACCAAAGCTGGGAAGATCAGCGATTCAAGGCTGGCACACGACATGCACGAGTTGCGTGACACCTTGAGCGCGTCACTACGTACCGCAAATCTCCCATGCTTCCCGTTTGATGCTGAAGGCCTGATTCGCTTTATATGGCCAATACTGAATCCTGAATGCATGTTCAGCAAAGAGAATTTGCCGGAGCTGCGCTACGACCCCATGCGTTCGATTAAAGATCAAGTAACGACGTTTGGGCAGCACGTGCGTGTCAAGTCTAACGACGTCCTGTTTGGCATACCGCCTGAAACGGATGCCGAAGAAGACACCCGAATTGCCATGCGCGGATTTGGTGTGCTGCAGTATCCGCAGAAAAAAGAGCTGTGGGAGATGGCGAACATTATCGGTAGCTTTTTCGATGACGGTTTGCAATATCCGTGCCCATTTGTTGTTGCTGGCGGCATCTATACCTTAGATCCAACGATCGTAGAAGGAAAAGCGCAACTCAAATCGGCGCGGTCAAAACAAAACGCGAAATCAAAGATGGCTGAGTATCAGCCAGAACTAGAATCGCAAAAATCCGATTGGGATGTGGTCATGCATCAGCTCAATCAGGGCGGAACAATGTGCGAGTTGTATCACACGCTCCTCTTGTTTGCACCGAAACCTACTATTAACAAAGCTGCGCAAGTCGCAGTGAATATTTGGCGCAGCGAACGGTTCTTCCTGGCGCCTTTGCAATCCTTGCACCTGGTAGCTCTTTACGCCTCACTGCCAATGACATTGACTCAGGCCGTGCGCGATGACATGGTGCGCATGCGCGTGATGTCGACGAAAACGACGACCAACGCAACAGACTTGGCTCCCATCATCGGAGAATGGAAGGGCGCCGGCGATCCAGTCATGATGTTTTTCGGACGTCGGGGTACACCAACATTCATCGACTTCTATTCAAACCAGCAGGGCAACTACAACGTGTTTGTTGCCGGCGTGTCTGGATCTGGTAAGTCCGTGACCATGAATGAGATCGTGTCTTCCTATCGCAGCATCGGTTCCCGCGTTTGGGTCATTGATGTCGGCCTCAGCTATCGGAACTTGATTGCCTTGCAAAAGGGCACGTTCATTCAGTTCTCGCCAGAATCCAAAATATGCATCAACCCATTTTCCTGGGTTGGCGTAGATAACGACATGGACTTTAAAGCTGAAATGCGATTGCTCAAGCCCATGATCGGTCGCATGGCTTCGCCAAATGCTCCACTCAATGAATATCAGTATTCATTAATCACCGAGGCTATCACCGGTGTGTGGAACGAATACGGTCAAGATTCGAATCCCACACTTATTCAAAAATATTTATTGGGAAAAATTCTCAATGAGAACGGCGGGGTCGAGCGTGTTGCATTTGAATTAGGTAAGCAACTACAGCCATTCACCAAAGACGGGATATATGGCAGCTATTTCAACGGCCGTGCCAATTTGTCCCTTGACGCAGACATGGTTGGATTGGAACTAGAAGAATTGAAAAATGCGCCTGAACTTCGACGCGTTGTTTTGTTCGTGCTGACCTCCCGCATCGCGAACGACATGTACTTGTCTCGCGATCGCAAGAAGTTGTGTCTAGTCGACGAAGCTTGGCAACTCCTGGGGGCGGACAAGGAAACAGCAGAATTCATTGAAGAAGGGTATCGCCGTGCACGGAAATATAACGGGATTTTCTGTGTAGGAACTCAAGGTATTGAGGACGCTTATAAGAACGATGCTTCTCAAGCCGCCTATAACAATGCCGACTGGAAGATCCTGCTGCGCCAGGATCGAAAGAATCTGGAAAAACTCATTTCGGATGGTGTGGTGAATTTCTCGCCAGCGATCAAACGCATGCTGCTGTCGTTGCGTACTGAGAAAGGCCGTTACGCAGAAATGTTGATTTCCTCCCCGAACGGTGAATCAGTAGTTCGCCATATTCCTGATCCCTTCTCACTGCTGATGGCATCGACCAACGCAACCGATTTTAACGAATGCGACACGCTGTTGAAGAAGGGCTACAGCACGATGGAAGCCATGCAAATCATGCTGGACAGGCGCGGTCATCTACACGCGTGACAACGGAAATCACTATGGATAACAAAATGGGCACACGAGAAATTAGCAATGCAGAGCAGGAACAACTAGCCACACCGACTTTGGTGGCGACGCCATCGCGAGCTGGATTCGGGATATTGACGACCGCCTTGGTTTCAACATGCATCACTTTGATCGCTTTGTTCCCGATCGGGTACACGGCCTACAAACATAGCCCGGCGCCGCTGGCGACGGTGGATCTGCAAAAAATTGTCGAAGAGGATCAAAAGCGACTGCTTGACCTGATCGGAGCATCAGGTGGCAACGTGTCTGATGACAAACGAGCCGTTGGCGAAAAAATGACAGCCGAATTTGCCAAGCGCTTATCTACGGCCGTGGAGCAACTCGGACTGGAATGTCATTGCGTGATTATAAACAAGGCTGCGCTGCTAGCTGGCACGGCTACCGATTACACCGACTTGCTACGGGAGCGTATCAAGAAATGAATACGAAAAAAATTTACTTGGGCATATGCGGCACCGTTTTCGGCGTCGCTACAGGTTTGTGGGCATTGACGCCTTTTTTTGATTACACCATTAACCTGACACACAGCCTTCCCGGAACACTGTACGTGGTGCATAAGGGCGGCGAATTCAAGAAGGGCGACCTGGTAGCGTTTCGCTGGCATGGCGGCGCAACTTACCCATCCGGAACTACGTTCATCAAACGCGCAATTGGTGTGCCTGGTGATGTGGTCAAGCGCAACGGATCGGCATTCTGGGTGGACAACCAATACATCGGCGTTGCCAAGCCAAAATCATTGGCAGGCGTGCCATTGGCGCCGGCGTCCGGAGGGGTAATTCCCTCGGGAGAGTATTTCATGGCCACACCAAGTCCCGACAGCCTGGATTCGCGCTATTCCCTATCTGGAAACATCAAGCAGTCTGAAGTGATCGGGAAGGCATATGCGATTTTCTAAGCTAATCGCGGTCATCTTGGCCGGTGCGATGCTTCCGGCCGTACACGCGGAATCCCTGGGTGCCATTGGTCAGACGTACCCAATTGGTGAGGAATCGGCTCTCACTATGATTATGAACAAGCTGCGTGAGAAGGAACGAAGTGGCGAGATGAAGAAATACAAAGAGGAAGCAATCCGGCGCTCGCTAGGGAGCGTAAAAAACATGCCTCCGGTCGAGGGGATTGAAACGGTGACCAAGCGTGCACAACATACGATTGACCCCACCGTGTATTACCCGAAGGCCGTTACTACCGACGAAGGTCGCATAGTAGTTCCGGCCGGCGCCAAGATCAATCCGCTCCTGGTAACAGGACTAACAAAGCGCCTCGTTTTCTTTGATGGCCGAGATCCAGAGCAGGCCGAAGCAGTGCATCGCCTGGTGCAACGGGAAAGCACCAAGATTAAGCCGATCCTTATTGCGGGGTCGTGGCTTGACTTGACTAAGTCCTGGAAGACACAGGTGTACTTCGACCAAAAGGGTACGTTGAGTCAGCGATTCGGAATCCGTGCGGTTCCTTCGATCATCAGCCAGCAGGGCGCCGCTTTGTTGCTGCAGGAAATTCCGGCAAGGGAGTTGCAATGAAACGAGTGCTAGTCATGGTATTCCTCCTGCTGGTAGTGACTTTCGCACGCGAAAGCCAGGCCGGCCAGTGTCAAGGAGCATTTGCAAATCCAATTACAGACATCTGCTGGAGCTGTCTGTTTCCCTTGACTCTTGGGGGAACGCCGATTATGTCCATGCAGCAGGAAGATAACGGCAATCCCAGTGACTTCCTTTGCACCTGCTTCAATCCATTGCGCATAGGTATCGCCACTGGCTTTTGGGAACCGGCACGCCGCGTGGATGTGACGCGTTCACCCTACTGTTTTGTATCACTGGGCGGTATCAGCTTAGATCCTGGAATTCGCGCGCCGGAAGGTGAGGTTCGCCAACAGGCCGACCTGACAAAGCAATCCAGTTATCAGGTGCATTGGTACGTTGACCCAATGCTGTACTGGATGGAAGTCATTTTGGACAACCCTTGCCTGGAAACCGGCTCCTTCGATGTTGCCTATATTACCGAGGTCGATCCGACATGGAATGACGATGAGCTAACCATGTTGCTCAATCCTGAAACCTTTTTGTTTGGCAATCCAATTGCGCAGGCTGCCTGCGCCGGTGACTGCGTGCTGGCATCGACAGGCTTCGGCAGTGACGTTCTGTTCTGGTGTGCCGGCTGCAATGGGTCTATCTACCCATTCAATGGCCATGTACAAGCACATGTCTCCCACGTACAGGCCAGCTCGCTCCTTGTGCAGCGGATGACAGCCAAGATGCACCGCGAACTAGTGACGTGGGGCACGGCAGGCAGCGAAGGGTTATGTGGCGTCTATCCACAGCCGGTCATGCGCAAAGACCAATACAAATACCAAATGCTTTACCCGATCCCACAAACGAGCAAGATCAACGGCAAATGCTGTCAGCCGTATGGCCGAACCACCGCTGTTTGGGGAGCCGGAAAGAGCTATCCATACAAGGGCGAGGACTTTAGTTATGAAATATTTCGCAAGAAAAACTGCTGCCTTGGAGTGGGGTTCTGACATGAAAAACACTTTCATCGTCGCTATTTCTTTGTTTTCTCTTACACAGCACGGGCTGGCGCAGACAACTGTCAATGCACCGACTACGTCCTCCATTGAAGCGGAGAAACAACGAATCGAAGTACAACGAAAGGCATTGTTTGATCCGGAGAATGCTGCCACGAAAGCACAGCCTACACCGTTGCCATCGGGATCTGCAGTGCAAAAGGAAATGAAGCGCATCGAGATCGAGCGGAAAGAATTGTTTGATCCAAAAAATCCTGCAACCAGCAATGCGAAGAATAATTTCCCCAATATCCCAACACCCGAAGTGTCGAATATCGACGTCGAGGCGCTGGCAAAACGTTATGAACAGCGAGCTGACGCCAGAAAGATGGATGACCTGATGATTTTCGTCAGTTTCACCATGCCGAAAGCATCTCTCAAGAGGATCGTAGCGCAAGCGAATAAAGTGGGAGCCTCTGTCATCCTCAATGGATTTAAGGATAAATCCCTGAAGGCTACCGCATTGGCGATCAAAGAACTGGGTGAAACAAGCGGGAACGTGCTCATCAATCCTAACGCATTCACCAAATACAAAGTCAAGGGTGTCCCGGCAGTTGTCCTTGCGAAAGCAGATTCCGTTGACAAAATCGACGAACAGGGTTGCGCGCTACCGGATACCTACGCCGCCGTGTTTGGTGATGTCAGCCTGGACTATTCATTAGACGAAATTGCGCAACGCGATCCACGTTTTACTGATCTGGCCAAACGCTACAACCGCCAACTGAGGGGACGGCAATGATGCATCTATCGACCGTGGTCACGCTGGGCGCGTTGACTATATGCGCAACGCTGGCGCATTCACAAACAATATCTTCGCAATCCGATGCCTTCAATGCCGGCAAAGCCTTCGCGCAACCTGGTGTGAACAGTGCTGCCGGCACTGTGAACAGCACCACGGGTAACCAATACCTGCCGAACTTCACCACCACGGCGCCTGAGTCAGCCAATTTTGGTAATGGGAAAGGGGCTGTTGGCGCCGCGGGCACATCGAAACAGTTGCAGTGCCAGAACGGTGCGAAATCCACAGACGCATTTACACAGCAGGAATGCGATGCGGTCAATTTCCTGGCGAAGAATCCGTCTGTCCGACCTAAGTTCATCATCGACAAGAAAACAGATCCGATCCTGACCGGCTCCAGCAGTACGATAAAGAATCCGGGTGGCATTCCAGGATCAAGCAATCAACAATGCCACGTCGTCAATGTCACAACGCCTGGCACGTTCTCAACTGAAAACTGCGAACAATCGATTGTTACCGACAACGTGACATGTAACAAGAATCTGATACCGGAATGCGCCTTTACAGGTTCTGACATTACATCTTCCTCCACCAGCAAGAGCGGGGCATTCCTCACTTCGTCCTTAACGCCCACTGGCACGCCAGGTTTATATAACTATCGGCTTGAAGTGCCATATCGGAACTGCGGCGGCGATGGCAGCGCGGAGATCGATTTTAATCTCGACACGGTCGGCCAGGGCGGCTACATCACCATCAATATGAGCAATCTGGATGATGCCGCAGCGGTCGGTGTGAATGGTTACACCGTATTTGCCGGTTACCCAAACGGCGGCCCTGTGTATAGCGGCGACTACTTCCCGCAGACGGCCAAGGCGTTTCAGATTGGCTATACCTGGACGGAAAAATCTCAAGGACGATGCGTAGAAGGTGGCCCTGACACCAATTGCACCGTGACGCGGCCCGCGTACCAAACCTTCACTGCCAATACAAAACTGCTTGATTTCTGTCCTGGAGGCCTGCAGCCGACCGTGCAGAGCCAGTTCGAGAGCTGTGACAACGATGGCAATTGCAAACCTATCTCCTCCTATACACCAGACAACGTCATGGGATTTTTTTGCAACAGCGAAGGGAAATATCTCATGAACCGGCATGAAGGAAAAGGGACTTGGGACGGATCAGTGTCGGCACAAATGCCACTTCAAAAGGGAGCCAATTCCGTTCAAATCTATTGGGGAACTGGTCCCTGGGGCGGTGCTTGCGGCAACGTCACCATCACCGGGCAGATTTATAACGTGGCGCCGAGCTGCAGCGCACCTTGGAACGATGGTTGTGCGTCAATGCGTGCAGCGCAATAAGGGGATGCGATGAAACGACTATTGATTGCTCTCGGTATTCTGCTTTCAGCAAGCGCTATGGCCGATCCTAGCTTTGCCCCTAAAAGTTGCGTTCAAACACAGCAGGACCTGTGTATGGATGCGACACCATGCAAGATGATTAGCGGCATTAATGCATGCCTGAATGGTGCAGCTCTGCCCAATGGGGCCGTCCGTGTTAATGCATCGTGCTGGCAATACCAGGCGGCGTTTACTTGTGAAGACAGCAGCTCTATCGATACCTGTCAGCCTCTGCGCGACCGCGGCTGCGGGCAAATTGGAACATCCTGCTTGAACACCGACCCGAGCGGTAAATGCGGCATGGCCAATTTCACCTATAGCTGCCCCGATAAACCAGCCAGTACCAAGCAAGAAACGATTTGCGATACGTCGTTTTGTAAGGATGGCACCGGCTGTTTCGACACCACATCGCCGCCGGACAGAGATTTTGGGCAGGCAGCAGCCCTGGTGGAAGTGTCACGCGAAGCCGGCGTATATGGCATCAAGAACGGAAATATCGAAGTATTCAAAGGGTATGCGGATGAATGCAGTGTGAAAGTTCTAGGTGGCAGCACGATCAAGAGCTGCTGTACAAAAGAGCCTGGCGGAGCCGCATTTACCAATAATGCAGTGATGAGCACTGCAATATCTGCAGGTGGCGCTGTTGGAAAGGAAGCTCTGAAGGCCGGCTCTAAATACGTGTACGACTCGCTGTATCAAAGTCTCGATAGCGGCTTGATGAAAGACGGTCTCTCATCGATGGGAAGCAGCCTCGGCCTCGACGCAGCTTCAATGGGCTCGAACTTCGGCGCCTATGGATTCCAATTCAGCTTTTCGATGGAATCGGGATTCGGCTTTGTTGGCTTCGATCCGACATCGTTTGCAATTGCTATTGCAATCATGGTCATTCAGAAATGGCTAGCGTGCGACTCGAATGAACAAGTCCTCTCTATGAAGAAGGGACAGAATTTGTGCGTCTATACCGGTTCCTATTGTTCGAGCAAGGTTCTCGGATTCTGCGTCGAGAAGAAGGAAAAATCATGCTGCTTCAATTCGATACTTGCAAAGATTGTCAACGTGCAGGGGCGACTACAGCTCGGCCTACCGTCAGATCAATGCGGCGGTTTCAATCAAGCGCAAATTCAAGCGCTCGATTTTACCAAAATGGATTTCTCTGAATTCATCGCCAGTATCGTCACACCCACTCCCAACACGGGCAGCTTGACGAATCAGATTAATTCGACCGTACAGAAAAAGGTCACTGATTACTATGGACAATAACATGCATAAGTTAAGCAACCTAGCCGCTATTCTGGTGCTTGCCGTTTTCGCAGGCGAAAGCGCTGCTGACGGATTCTATTCCAATGCGCATGACCTGATGGTCGAGGCCATTCGCAACGGCCAGGCTTCAGGCGTCATGGGCGGGGACATTGCCAGCAAATTTACTGCGCAATTTAAGAGCAATGGCGCGTTGCTGGTCGACGCCAAGAAAATCCTCTCTTACAAACAGCCTGGCTGCGCACGCCTGGCCGTCAATTACACCAAGAAAGATGTACCAACACCTCAAGGCATTACCAGTGCGCATCTGAATACCCAAATTAACTACTGCCTCGATGGCCGCGCGCCTCAATCGCTGGAGTAATGCCATGACCCGTTTCGTCACCTTTATTTTCCTGGCCTCCGTCATGCAGTTCTCGCATGCATCGAACGCGCTCGACTATCCGTCGGTATGGCAATGCGATATTAGCAAGCCGAATTGGTATTGCGATGAAGAGGAAGCGCAAATACCGCCGGTCAAATCTGTACCGCAGCCAGCGGCGTCACCTAATAGACCTATCGCCACAAAGGATATCAAAACTGCTGAGCAGATGCGCGTCGAACTAAAGCGACGGGAAGACGCTGCAGTGATGAATCCAACAGATGCCAATCTCAAAAATTATCTTGAGCTATGGCAGGTCACCCAGGAAAAGGGCGCCACCTTCGCAGACAACTGGAGGAGGGTTGTTTGGCAGAATCCGCAACTGGATTATTCGTTGAAACGTCCGGCGAACAATACGGCCATCAAAACGTATGACGCTCAGCGCGAAGGTAACGAAGAACAGCACTTGCGTGCACTGGCCAAAGAGCATGGCTTGATATTTTTCTTCCGGAGCGATTGCCCTTATTGCCACGCGATGGCGCCGACATTAAAGATGTTGGGTGAAAAATATGGCATTGAAATATTGGCCGTATCAGTAGATGGCGCCGGGTTGCTGCCTGAGTTTCCCCAATTTACTGATGGGCGCAGCCAGGCGCAAGCCTGGGGCATCGAGCGAGTGCCGGCACTGTTCATTGGATCGAAATCGACTGGCGACCACGCGCCGATCGGATTTGGGCAAATGGCGCTCACCGAAATTGTCAATCGCATCTTTGTATTAACTGGTTCAACGCCAGGCCAAAACTTTTAGGAGTTCCACATGTTTATCAAGCGCCTCTCCGTGCTGGTCGTAGCCTGTGCGATCGCCACAAACTCATCTGCGATGTCTATGCAGCAATTGTTCGATTCTGTGAATGCCCAGGGCAATGTCACGAATCCGGCAATTCTTCAAGGCCAGACCATGAACCTGTATACCGGTGGCAGCTTGTTCATGCGCATGCCGCACAAGACCTACAACATTGCGACTGTCACGCCGCCGAGCTGGAATGCAGGATGTGGCGGCATAGACCTGTTTATGGGCGGCTTCTCATTTATCAATAAGGAACAGTTCGTCGCAATGTTGCGCAACATCGGTTCCAACGCGCTGGGCTACGGCTTCAAGTTGGCAATCCAAAATTTATGTCCCACTTGTGACAATGTCATGCAGGCGTTGCAGGCGACAGCGCAAGCGATCAATCGTCAAAACATCGATTCGTGCGAAACAGCGAAAGGTATCGTCAATGCGTCAATACCTGACTCATGGACCCGCGGTAAGCAAGATGCGGCGAAGAACTTTGGCGTCAATACGAATCTGTTCAGCGATATGTCTGATGCTTGGACGAACGTCATGAACAATGAGCCAAAAGCAAATGACACCATCAATAGCGTTGCGGCTTCGAATCCAGCCGCCAAAGATGCTATGCCAACAGGGAATGTCGTCTGGAAGGCTCTTAAAAAATTGAACGGTATTGATGACGAATACCGGATGATCATCATGTCGATGGTTGGCACCGTCATATTTCCAACGAATTCAGGCGCAAGTCCTGAGTCGCCAATTATCTTGCCACGTCAGGATATCGCCATTGATCAACTGGTTGGTAAGCAGGATGCATCGCCAAATCTCGACTTCCCAATTTGGCGCTGCGACACCACAACTGACGACGGCTGCCTGAACCCGCGCATGGGTAGCGTTGGGGATAACGGCAACGTTCTAAGCTTTCGTGCCATGGTACGAACCAAGATGTGGGGTATCGCCGACAAGATCTCAGCGCGCCAACCTCACGACAATCTCAGTGATGTTCTAAATTTCATCAACGTCACCGATCTCCCGGTCTACAAAATGGTAGCGGTCGGCACCACGTTAAACAATACCGGGCTGGCCGATGCCATGATCAACCGTTACCAGGATCTGATTGCTGCCAAATATGCTGAGGTATATATCCGCAGCGCCGTCACTGACCTGGTTGCAGCATTGACGAAATACCAGACGGTCGCTGCGAGCGGTGCAGTGTCAGGACAAATCAAGGAAATCCTGGATACGGCCGACAAAGTCAAAACGCAAGCGCGTCAGCAAATGGCGTCTGCCTATACCCAAACAATGAGCACGTTCAACATTGTCCAGGAAGTGCAATTCATGGAACGTTCGCTGAGTTCCAACCTGTCGCAGACCCTACGCAGTTCTTTGACCTTTGGTCGTAGTTTGCACTAAGGAATCACTATGCTCGACGTAACTATAACCACGTACTGGAACGTAGAAACGCTTTACTACGTCTTCAATGCTGTTTCAGCCATGATGGGCGGCGCCGGCTTTCACGGCCTGCTAAGGATGATCTTCATCTTTGCTGTTGGCATTGGCATGTTTGCCTATGCCGGCGGCAAGCAGCTTGAAATGGTTACCTGGTTTCTCCAGGCGCTCATCTTCGTGACCATCTTGAATCTTCCTATTGCGCGCGTCACGCTGACTGACAAGACAGGTCTTCAGCCACCGCGTGTGGTGGCCAACGTCCCCTTCGCAATGGCGATAGTTGGCCAGACCGTCAATATGACCTTTGGCTTCATTACTGAGCAGTACGAAACAGCTTTCGGCATCCCAGATCAATTGGGCCTTGCCCAGGGCGATGTCGGCTTTGGCCACCGTATCTTGAAGCAAGTGAACCACGCTGAAATTCAAGATCCTGGTCTCCGTGCTGATTTACTGCAGTTTCTTAAAGAATGCACGCTTTACGACATTAAAGACGGCCAGATTTCGCCACAGCAGCTAATTGGCGGCACCGATGTGTGGACTACCTTGTTTACCAATACAAGTCCTGCGCGCTTCGTTACTTATAAAACGCTAACGGCCACACCAACTACAGATACATGCCAAAACGTCGGCGTTACTCTAAAAACCGGGGTAGATGCCGCTGTCTTGGCTGCACAAACATTCTATGGCAAGCAGTCTTTCCCGCTTGCCCAGTCTGACGCACTCGCAACAAGCATGTTTGTTGGCGCGGTCGGCACATCATACGACTGGATACTGCAAAGTTCACAGAACTCATCTGACGCTATGCGCCAGTCTATGTTCAATAACATGTGGCGCCAGGCGGGCACAAGCTTGCCGGCTATGTTGAATGACCCGTCACAAGTGGCTGAAGTTGCTGCTTTGTCTGGAGAAGCACAAGCGGCATCTCAAGCTAACGGCTCAAACAGTGTGCTGAGTCTCTTGGGGCAAGAGACTTTACCTCACATGCGCAACTGGCTGGAGGCAGTGCTGTATGCGGTGTTTCCTGTCATCGTCATCATGATGGTGGTGATGACGACCGAGGGGGCTAAAAAAGTACTTGCCGGATACATGATGTCGCTGGCCTGGATTGGAATGTGGCCTCTCTTGTTTGCAGTGATTAATCATTTATCCCTGATGTACCTCAAACATAAGGCAAATGCTCTGTCATTGGCGGCCGGCGTGCCATTTCAACTCTCCGATGCCTTCAACTCGACGCTCGTCGACGAACAAGCGCAAATTGGATACATGGTCGTCTTGGTTCCATTTATCGCTGCCGGCATTATAAAAATGGGACAGGGCGGCTTTATGGCAGTTGCAGATCGCGCCATCTCTGGATTCACATCTGCCGGAGCAGCTGCTGGCGCGGCGTGGGCGGCAGGCAATGTCAGCATGGGACAAGTTGGTCTCGATACGCATTCGGCGAACACAACTTCCATGCATAAGATGGACTACAACACCGGTATGGAAGGCGGCGGCGCATCAATTGGCACCGGCAGCGGTGGCGTCGCTCGACTGTCGAGCAATGGAACGGCTGCCATGGAGCAGATGCACAACCGTTTCGTCAATTCCATGTCCGTCGACAGTCGACTTGATTCTCAGCGATCCCAAGAAGCGCATTCCACTAACATCGAAGGCACTGGCACAGCTGTATCCAATCGTCATAGCGATGCCAGCTCGCTCACCAATACCACTGGACACGATAGCAGCAGAGGTTCCACGCAAAGTACTGGCGTTGATGTCGCTACCTCCAGCCAAGGCAGTCATGGCGGTACTACCGATAAGGGGCAGGGCCTGCATACGGCTAACCGTGACGCATCGTCTTTCAATATGTCATCTGGCGCACGCGATAACGCGAGCATGGGTATAAGTGCTGGCGTCGGCCGCGGTAGTGCTGGAGGTGGGGGAGGTAGTGGAGGCGGGGGCGCAAGTGGTATCGATCCGAAGGAAGAAAAGCGGATAGCAGGTTCGATGAAGCAAGGTGGGGCATCACAAGATGCAATTGATAAAGCGCTCAATACCTATCGATCATCTAAGGGTGGTGCACCAGGAGGCGGCGCTTCAACTGGTTCACGCATTGGCGCCAGCCTGGGGGTTGACTCTGCCAAGACCTACGACGCGACCCATGGTCGGAACAAATCCCGCGACCAGGCACATACAACCGATGAATCGACTCGGATTAATACCGGTTTTCAAGAATCAGGCTCTCGCACTGAGCGCGGCAGCACCGGTGAACAGTCGGCGCAAAATAATCGCAGTAGCAGCGATGCTGCCCGCAGCAGTGTAGATGAGCATTCGAAAGTTACCGATGCGGTAGAACGTTCTGAACACGGTGTTGGAGATCGCGCAAGCCGCGGTGAAAGCAACGCCTTTGCAACCCATCGTGACCTACTCAACGATCCGGAGTTTATGCAGCAGGTTGCGCAACGCAATGGCATGAGCGCAATGCGCTTCTATAGCCAAGAAACGCCAACGATCATGCAGCAGGCGCAGGATTTTGCGGCAGAAAAAGGCATGGTTGCTGCAGCCTCTAAATTGAATACCACCACCTTCGGTGGTGAAACGATGCCGGCGACGAAATCGGATCTTCATCATCTTGCCGAACACGATCAAGGCGAGATCCACAGCGACATCGACAAGAAACACAAGAAAAAGGCCGCCCAAACCGGCTTTGCCGGCACAGGTCCGTTGCAGGTCAATACCGATATGCCGTCGATCGGAAATGAAGCGCGTAGTGCAGTCGAGGGCAATCTGAATCCGGGCAACAAAGGCAGTATTCCAGCGCGATCCGGCGCGTTCGACGAAAACGTTCAGGCATGGGCCAGCCATGACAAGAAGGTCGGCGAAGGCCGTGCCAACCCAATGGCTGTTGTAGAGGGCATGGAAGGCCGGGACATCAAAGATACCGGTAAGAAGGTATGGGACAAGCTGACTGGCGGGGACGGAACCGCTGATGGTGAAAAGCTCAACGACAATAAAAAGCGGGAAGACAATGCCGGATTTTAATTATCCAGCCGTGTCTGGCCGCTATAAAAGCCAAATCCCTGTGGGCCTGAACGATAGCCCATGCCTGGATTTTCACCAAATTGCTGCAGTTGGGCGCCGCGATGGTGGGGCATGTCTCCGTCATCGTAATCGCAAGGGCGATTGAAGATGCTAAATCCGTCGCTCAACCACCAGGCCATCCAAAATGGAATCCAGAAGATCATGCCGCCGACCAGCATTTCAGCTATGCCAGCAATGGATTTGTCAGACAAAAGAATGGCCGCAGCCACAGGCACCAGGCCGAGCAGTTTGCGAGGAGGGGACATCATTTCATTACCTTTGTTCTTCAATGATGAGAGTAACAAAACTGGGATTTTGCGGGTTGTGAGTCATCGTGACGATGCGAAAGCCCTTTTCGTAAATCTGCGGGGCAGTCACTTTTCCGATGATGTCGCACGTAATTTGAGTTCCAGGATCAAGTGTCGCCTTATTGCCAAGATTGGCCCAGCAAGTCCCGCCCTTCAAAGGTGGATTTGCGATCGCGGCCTTCGTCAATCCAGCAGACAAAATGGCAGTCAAGATAAAGGTCGTTACGAGTTTTTTTTGCATCCGCATTCTCCAGATTTGTGGATAGAAACATTAGGGCATCAAGCTCAAAAATACGCCTCTCTGCTTGAATTGGCAAGGATATGTTGAACAAAATCAACACTGAAATCGGGTATGAGCGACGCCTCATAGTGCTGTCACTTTGAAAGCAGTTGCGCGTTTACAACTGCCTTTAAATTCCGCATATATCTGAACCGTATTTGAAATTTTATCTTTGTAAGGAAATACAAATGAAACGACTGGTCCTTTTAAGTTTGATTTGCCTGGCTCTTTCCGCTTGCGCCAGGCAATTGCAACAACCTGATGCACGCATAGGTACAGAGATGACGCCGTACCGCTCAATCCCTGCCTACATTGAATGCGGCGACTGCAGGATGCAAAAATAATGGCCCTGATCATCCAATTAGAACGGGCTTGGACTTGCCCCATAGCTTTCGCGCGCGAAAGTGGAGGGCAAACTGCGTGAAATCGAGCAAATATCATTCGATCACCGACATCGTAGCTACGGTCTACTGCGAGCAAAAGGCAGTATACGACCAGACTCGCGGCGATGCGCGACCGCTTGCTGTGCGCATGAAAGCAGCCGCCGGCACTTTTGAACATTTTCGGTTCCAGGTAGAAGGTCAGTCGAAGCAGGTCATCGACCAGCGATGTTTCATCGCAAGTCAGGTATACGGACCTGACGCGCTGGAAACAACTTGGCTACGTGGATGGCGCGATCGCACGCTGATGCCGCATCGCCTGGGTCGATTCTTCATTGCTATCTACTACAGACTATCACCAGGCTTTGTTCACGTACTTGCTCGCAGTCCAATTCTTGCTGCGTTTGTGCGCAGCTTGCTCGATCAGATTCTCCGTATTCTTGGGAGATCAGCATGAGCGCGCTTAGTTTTCTGTTGTTCGCATTAGCTGCCTGTGCCCTCATTTGGACTTTCCTTGTTTGGCGAGGCTTTACTCAGACGTGGCTTCCTGAAGATTTGAAAGGGGCCACGCTTGTCCTGGTTGAGAAGAACCTCATCACCGACGTGCCGGTTCCGGTAGTTGGTCGCCCCGACCAGGTCTATCGTTTGCATAGCGGCCACCACGTCCCAGTGGAAAACAAGAATCGCGATAGTTACAGAGTCTATGGAACTGACATTGCTCAGCTTTCCCTGCAGGCATGGCTGCTGCGCAAAACAGGAAGAATTACCGCGCCATATGGATATGTCGTTGTCAATAGCCGGATTACGCGGACGCGCAAATGCATCCGCGTCAATCTGTACAGTGAAACCACCTGCTTGCATATTATTCAACGCTACCTTGATGTCATCGATGGCGCCGTAACGGCAAGAAAAAGCATCGGTGTCAAATGCAAGAATTGCGGTCATAAGGCGGAATGCCATGCAACCTAAATACATTCTCCGTCATGCCACTATTTGCTCGGCTCTCATAGCTGTTGGCCTGACTTATTCATCGAGCAGCTGCGCAGACCAGCCGTTGCTCGATTGGTTTGGCGGCAAACTCGGCTTGACCAGCAAAACTGCAACTACGACCAGTAAATCTCCATCTTCAGCTCAAGCTCCAGTAAACGAACCCGTCAACACGGGCTTGGTTCCGCCGGCTGATGGTCGAGCATGGGTGCAGATGGCAACTTCGCCGGACGGTGGAGCAATCGACCTGGTTCTGACGGCCATAGATTCGGCAAAGATATCAATTCGCATAGCGGCTTATTCATTTACCAGCAGACCTATTGCGCAGGCACTGATCCGCAAGCAAAAAGCCGGAGTCAACGTCATGGTCGTCATGGATAAATCCCAGCTAAAAGAGCCTTATACCTCGGCGAAAGATTTGAGCAATGCCGGTATTCCAGTTCGGATTAATTCTCGCTACCCCATTCAGCACTCGAAGATGTTGGTAATAGACGCAGACACGGTTCAAACGGGCTCATTCAATTACTCCGGAGAGGCTAGACACAATAGCGAAAATGTACTTGTGATCTGGCATCACCGGGCCCTGGCCACGCAGTACAACGCTTATTGGCAGCGGCTGTGGGAGGAAAGTGAGCCTTTTTTCAAACGGCCTTGATGCTTTCACTTTGAAAGCACAAATGTTAAAATTATAGTTAGATATATCGGACAAAACTGGCTCGATGACCCTATCAGGCATACAACCCGGCGTAATGAGGTAGACAGGAAATGGGATTTTCTATCACTGATTATTTAGCGCAATTTGAGAGTGTTTTCTGGTCGATCGGAACGATGGCACTCAGTTTTCTAGAAAACATCTCCGGCCATGCGCAGCATGTTTTTGAAAACGGCTCGATGAGCACAGGAATCATTATTGGCTTTGTCCTAGCTCTGCTATTTCGCGGAATCATCCTGAAGCTAGTGATTGGCGTAGTTCTAGTGATTGTCTTCATTCAATTTATTACCTGAAATTTGAATCGCAAAAGTCTCTGAATCACAATTTTTTCAACCACATATTTTTAACTTGCCCGTTATGGGTGATGGGAGAACCAAATGAGCGTACTAGACACAATTCTGACTGAGGAAATTCCGCAACAAGACGTCGCCGCAACACGACGCGCGCAGTTTGCACAAGCTAACGCTTCTGAAGCCCTGGAAGGGCTGGTATTGAGCGCCGACGACCTGGCAATCCAGGAACGTGTTGCAAATGGCGAAATCACTTCGGACCAAGCCATCGCTCTTTACATCAACGCAGCGCGCAAGGGTGCGTGATGAGCGCCGGCAAGTGGGAGGACTATGTATATCCCGGCACTTGCGTGCCGGGATATACATAGTCCTCCCACTTGCCGGCGCTCATCACGCA
>Ga0207130_1180_pt1 | contig 19057 bp, 12 predicted proteins | sample Alteio_BWMinHeat_16_FD_153545 | JGI IMG/M metagenome (GOLD analysis project Ga0207130, IMG submission 153545) | Enriched cells from forest soil in Barre Woods Harvard Forest LTER site, Petersham, Massachusetts, United States -... | ecosystem: Environmental > Terrestrial > Soil > Temperate forest >... | reverse complement strand
ACTTAATTACACCATCGCAGATTTTTGACTGGCAGGGGCCGGGTGGAAACCTCCCGCGCGGCGCCGGACGAATGGCCGCCGAAAACGAATGGTAATGCAATCACGGGCCGAATCAAAAAGGTCAGAGCCGAAGACGATGGCGACCTTCATTTAGTCTTGGCGGATGCGACCGGTGAAAAGCCCGGAGAAGTTGTGGTCGAAATCCCCGCCGGCGAGCGATGGTGTCCTCTGCGAAGGTTAGTGTTTTCGTGGACCGATGCTGTTTTTCCGTTCGCAACGGGCAGGTCGCCGTTTCACGTCGTTGGCGATCACGTCATCACCGCAACAGGCCGGGCGTTCTATGATGTCAATCACTCGGGACAGGACACGCGCAGCAATCGCCGCAGCGACAAAAAATTGGCAGTGTGGGAAATCCATCCGGTGATGCGGATTGATGCAGTTGGCGCGCTTCAGAGTGCTGCGCCGGGCGGCCCGACTCCTCAATTCGTCACGATTACTCAGCCGGTTCCAATTAATATTCCTTATGGAAAAACCATTCTTCCGCGCGGGATGAGATTGCAGGTTGTTTCGCACGAAACCTCCGTGGTTCGCGTCCGTTATATGGATGATACCTACGCAATTCCGATTTCATCGACGGATTTGCATTGAGTCTCGGTCGGCGGCCGCGTTGCCGTTTGGCAGGTTCTGGTATCAGGACGCGGGGGATTTTCTAACGATTAGTTTCGTCAGGGAGAAGCAAGGGTGACCGGTCCCTCTCCTACACCCCTTTCTATAAGGTGCAGTTGCCTTTAATCCTGGGTCGTGAGTTTTATCTCAAAATCGGCCTTATCAGGTTCAAAACCTTGCTCGCGGAGCCAACTGCCCCAGTTACTTCGCAGAATTGCTAGGTGTTTGTGTCGACACCTCCGACGGCCGGAAGATGTGAATCGCGGCGGCCGGCACAAATTTCATGTCGTTCGCGTTCGACTCTTTGAGTTTAGCGACCCAAGCAAATCTTCCCACCGCAGCAAACCGGTCTAACATTCCGACATGATCCAAGAAATTGAAAAGAATTATCCGGCTCGGCTCCTGTTCGATTTTCTGCTCCACGAAATCAGAGAGATTGTTCAAAGCGAAATCGCGACTCTGCACGAAGATGTAAGCCGACTTGCGCGCCACAAAGAGATTCTGCCCAAAGCGACACGCTTCTACTGCCTGAAAGAAACCGCCGTGGAATTAAATCTTTCACAAGCCACAGTTCGCAGGCTGATCAACCGCGGGCTACTGCATTCGAGCAAAGCAACGCGTCACATCCGAATCCCGAGAGAGCACATCGAGGAGTTTGTTCGAACGACGATCTGAGAATGATGCTGCCCTGATTCACTGCCATCCTGCTGCCCGAGTAAAGGGCTTTCGGGCGACCGGGCTGTAGTTTGAGTTGCATTCGCTGAAGCAACTGCAAATTTTGCCCAATGATATGTTATCGCTGGACCATGCATCGCTAGAATCGTTTGAACCAGTGATAAGTGGTCTTATCGACCGTCTTCTCGGTAAGCCTCTGCAGGGACTCGCTTCCGCCGGGCTTCGTCCCGGCGATGAGTGGCACACCGAGGCCGCGCAGCTTTTTAGGCCGGCATGCCTACCCAGTTTCAAAGACGCACAACAGCTTATTGGAACCGGCGTGCTCGACCTCCAAGAGCAAATAACCTTGATGAAGAGAGAGGAGATAGCCGAGCGTCAGAGGCGCAATGTTTCAGGCACGAAACAGATCAACGACGTTTTGAGCATTCTTCAGAACCGTCAGCTTGTTTTGCGCAGACTAGCGGATGCAATGCTTTGGGTTCTCCTCTGGCCCGATCGGTGGGTTTTGCGACGACTTCGAATTGAGGGTGGAATTAGGCCGGTGAACTCCGGAACACTGAAGCCACTTTTGGAACAAATGTCGCACGAAAATGCGAAGTCGGACGAAACGTTCTGGTTAGTCTGCGATCTGACAACGATTGCACAGTTGGGCGACGTTATCATAGCTAAGTGGGTTCCCAGCCGAAACAGCATGAAGATTATTGTCGGAGAACTGAAGGTCGGTCGAGTTAACGTTCTTTTGCATGACTTACTCCATGGCCCGAAAGCGAGCGACATAAACGCTGCAATCGCTAAGATGTCCCGCGAACTAAACGCTGATCCAACGAGCCAAGTGAAAGTTGAAAAACATCTGAGAAAGCAGGCCGTCCGAATGGCGCGTCAAGAAAAGAGGCTCAACGATTTTAATCGCGTGATCGCCACCGATGAAGGAGTCCATCCAGTCTCCGGCCGACGCTTTCGGATGACAAAACGCGCGCGCGTCTGCAAAGACTACCGCGACCAAATCCGAGCGCTAATTTCACGGGCGAAATTGGACGGCTCAAGCGGACTGACGCTTGATCGCTGTCTCCATCTCGTCGCCCTATTTGGAGGGTCTCGGGACTCGACTGATAAGGGACTCAAAATAGCACATTCGTTTTATCACATGAGGTCCCGCAGCTTATGTGGCTTGGACGACGGAGACCTGTCCGAACAAGAAGAGATCGATGCAATTATCAAAGCGCCGAAGGCCGTCAATCTCGTTAATTTTGGTATGCGAAACGCGGTCGCCCTGCCTCCATTATTGTGGTATCCGTGCAGTCTCGTATTGGATGCGTTAATGGGCAGAGTTCAGGTCTTTGCTCAATTTGACCATGCGAAATTCTTCGAGCTTGCTTCGAAAGTCGGGCTGACGCTGAAATTCATCCGAGGGAGAGGTGCCGCGCAAATCGAGAGCGCAAAGTTATCTGGACCCCTTATTGAGTATACAGACCCGTGTTACGTTGAGGCAGAGAACTCGCAGGGCAAGTCGATGTTCTTTGGTGCTCGGTTCTTCTCGCGCGTCTATACCGAGTTAATTCGGCCACGCGACCTCTTCTCAATGATGCAGGACCTTATCAATGAGGCTCCAACGCGAGAGCTTGCTACACGCATAGCTTAACGGCGACTCGCACGATTTGGTCATTTCCTAAGAGATGACGCCAGCAAACTTGCAACTGGGATTCCATGGGGTGAGGCATCGAGGCGACAAGGCAACAGCGCGTCAGGGTAATCGGGGCAAGGTCTTCGACTCTGCGCGCTAAGGCGACTCCTTGTGCCGAAGGATCATGAAAGTCCTGAAAGGCGAATCCCTTTGGGGATTTACTGGCAATGCAGCAATTGCTATAACGGCAATGAACCGTGATTCACGGAGTCGGAATCGGCTGAATGATAACCTTAAACAAGGAACTCTCGTTACTGCGAACCGTTAGGAATTTGTTCGAAGATGAAGTCCAGCGGGTCACTACGTTCATCGAGGATAAAGGAAATGTTGCGTTAGCGAAAGCATATGATGCGTGTCTTCAAAAAAGACAAGTTAATCTCGGTTTCAACCTGTTCGCAATTATTTCAGACCTTTACTATCGAGAAACTTTCCACAGCGATATTTTAAAGGCCCTGCTCGATCCCAAGAGCCCCCACGGAGCCGGAGACAAATATCTTCGCTTATTCTTAGCATTTCTTAAATCCAAAGAAAATGGGGCTACTATAGACCCGAATGCTTATCCGGACGCGGAAGTAACAAGGGAGGAAGGAAGGGTCGATGTGCTCGTCAAGGACGAAGATTCCAAAAAGGCCGTCATCATCGAGAACAAGATCAAAGATGCTATAGATCAGCCGAAGCAGCTTCCTCGATACTTATATCGTCTGAAATCGTTAGGTTTCAGTTGTGACGCTATTGTTTACCTACGCCTAAACCGGGAACAACAGCCCGACATGACGGGCTGGACGCCCGAAGAGATAGCCGAAATCAAATCGAAGTTGATTTGTGTCACCGCATACAATGACGCGGAAGATGATCTGCTCAACGGATGGATTCAGAAGTGTGAAAATGTATCACGCAATCCCGATGCCGAATCTATTCTCAGGCAATACGGCGCACTAATCAAAAAACTCGGAGGAAACGTCATGAACAAACCTATTATGAAGAAATTCTATTCGATGATGCTCGAAGGCGAGAACCTAAAAACCGCTCAGTCGTTAAAAGCGATGCTGGATGAGTTGGTGCTTTACCGTGCCGAAAGAATTCTCGATCACTTCAAGCACGAACCACGTCCATTCCAAACTCCATGGATTTATAAAGGCAAAGAAGGCACCGCTGCTGTTTTCGACGAGCTATTGTGGCACAAATCAGATCTGGCGGTTGATATTTATGTTGAGCCTGAATGCTATCGCTTCCAAGTCTTCGATCGGAACTTTGAAGGAAAAGGCAAAAATCCGGCAAAGAATCCAGCAAAGGTAATGCTACAGAAAATGACGTGCTTGGACGAGTATAAACCAGCCAGCGATAGATTTGAACGAGTGTTTAGATTCCCATCAGAGGAGGAAAAACTATTCGAACACATAAGAGCCTTTAAAAAGAGGCTTGGTCAAGTGATCGAGGCCGATTAACAAGAGACGGGCATTACGAAGAAGCAATAGAACCTCAACGCCGCGGAGATCGACTCGGATTTCGTTAGTTGTTGGCAGCGTTGACATTCCCGGTGTAATTCTCCCGCACGTTTTAGACGGAGCGGACGCATCCAAAGTGAATTCGTCAGTTGTAAGAGCATTGAAATGCGCAGAGCGCGCAGAACTCCAAATTTTTGGAACAACAGTTTTAATGCGCTTACGCCTAGTTGACATGATCTTCGGTGGACGCAGCGAGAAGAGAAGGCGAGCGACCCGTCACGAGCGAGAGTGGATAATGGGGCTCACGGAGAAGATCGAGAAACGTTTAGAGCTACAGATGCCTGAGTGGCGCGCAATCCGTCGCCTTGATGCAGGGATACGGCTCGCCCAACGTCGCATGCGTGAATGCTACGAACGTCATGCATTCATCGGCTGCTGCAGGTTGTTGAAGCATGCCCTCAAACACGGGCCGCGCGGCTCATCGAAGCATGCTTGTTAGGCTTCGCGCGCAATTGACGGAGAGCGTTAGGCGGTCGCCTTTCGGCTATTGATTTCTGGAATACACTTTTCGCGGCTGATTAATCAGAACTTTCCGAGCGAAATGCGGTTCGGAATCGAGAAAACGATTTTTTGAATACAGCCACGACCCTTGGTCAGGCTTCAAGTCGTTTACTTGGAGTTTTGCGAAGGAGACTGCTCGGCAAGCTTCTGGAAGCGCGGATCACCGCGAAGCGAATCGAAATCCGGATCGAGCCGCAACGAGGCTGGCGTAATCGGTTCTTTGTATGGGGTTTTACGCAGGTGTTCTAGAATGGACACCGCGAGATCATTTTGACCAAAATGCGCGGCAATCCGTCCGCGAGTTTCTTCAAAGTCCGGCCCGAAGAAGGCGTCCTTCGACGCAGGCGTTAGACTGATCGCACGTTGAATATACTTCATTGCGAGTTGGCCGTCGCCGAGCCCTGCATACACTTTAGCGAGTCGCGCAGAGATCAAAGCATCATCAGGCTGTTCCTTGAACGTTTGCTCAAGTTCGTCGCGAGCTTGGCTGTAACTGGCGTTTGCGTGGGCGACATCACCCGACAATCGTTCGAGATCGCCTAGCCAAAGACGATAATAAACGCGGGTGAAAACCGGTGATGAACTCGCCTCAGCCAACAACGTTCGTAGCAACCCAATAGTATTCGCATACGACCGGCGCAACTTGGCTTGATAGCAAATTGTGTCGAGGCCGGCATCATTTTTAACTGTGGGATGAAGGTTCTTCAGTAATGCGTCTGCCTGATCGAGCTCGCCTAACGACTGATAAACTGAGGCTTTCCCAGCGATCAGATAGGGCTCGTCTGGCCAGATACTAAGTGCTTCGTCGTAATACCGAAGTGCTCCGGCAAAATCACGGGTAGTCGCACGGACATCCGCGGCCTGAATGCGCAACCAGCGCTCACGCGGATTAAGTTCAATGGCCCTATCGACGTAGGCGCGGCTCTCGTCCCACCGCCCCTGCTTCAACGCGATTACCACGAGTGTTTGCGGAATATCAGTATCATTCGGCAACTTGGTTAGCAGCCGTTCAAAACTCGGACGGGCGCCTTCGTAATCGCGTAAAACCCAATATTGATAGACGGCCTGCGCCAATTGCACCTCCGGAAGATCGGGACGCAGCCGCAAGGCAGTTTCGAGCGATGTCTGTGCCTCCGCGCGCCGGCTCGGCTTCGCTTCGACTCCCCCATACCACAACGAATGAAGTCGTGCCAGCATCGCCCACGCCAAAGCAAAATTGGGATCAAGACGGACAGCTTCTTCGAACGGCTGTATTGATTTAGAAATTTCGTCAATCGTGCCGGCTTCGCCGTATAACGCGATTCCGCGTAGATAAGCATCGTAGGCTTCTGGGTTGTTTGTGGGCTTTTGCTCCAGCGCATGTTGTTCGGCGCCAGTCAGCTTGGCCTTCAAAGCTTCGGCAACCGCCGCCGCGACTTCGGCCTCCACACCGAAAATGTTCTCTAGCTTGCGATCATAGCTCTCGGCCCAAAGATGTTCGTCTGTTGCTGCGGAAATAAGTTGCACGTTGACGTGCACTTGACCGGCGGCCCTTTGCACACTGCCTTCCAGAATGTTCGCCACGCCAAGTTGATGGGCAATCTCGGGCAGATTGTCCGGTCGTGCCGAGTAATGCTGTGTCGAACTACGGGAAATGACTTTCAGTGCGCCGATCTTTGCGATTCGAGTGAGAATTTCGTCCTGAATACCAGTGGCGAAATAGGCGTTTTCCTTGTCGCTGCTCAGGTTTTCGAATGGCAAGACGGCAATGCTTTTCTCCGGAATCGCGGCGCTCGCTTGACTCGAAGCGCTGCTTGGACGCACCCAAGGATGCCAAAACCAGTAGCCACTGACCGCCAAAGCAGCAATCAACGTGCTGCCAATCCCGAGCGCCCAGATTTGCTGCACGCTTCGTGAGACGCGGGCGCCGCTGACATCCGACGTTCGTTGAACACCCTCACTTGTAACATCAAAAATCCACGCGAGCATGAGCGCGCTTGGGAACCCAATCGCGATCAAAACGACCATCACCTGCTGTAACCACTCGGCAACGTGAAAGATGGGCAACACTGTCCCCGCCACCTGCACGATTGCGGACGCGGCAACTGCGTAACCGAGGGCAACGCGATAAACGCGGCGTCGTTTGAGTTCTTCAAAGAACGAGCGACCGGAAATCGGCGCGCTCGTTTTCGTCTTCTCACCGAGGTCCTTGAATTTCTCAGGCAACTCCGGGTTGCCGACTTCTTCCGTGTAGAGATTTACGACGTGGACACGCACGCCGTGTTTCACTTCACATTCGCCAAGATCGTGGAGGCGCGAACGCCATTGCGGATATTGTTCGAGGTCATCCGCCACACGTTGGGATAGGAGAATGTGCCCGGCATCGCCGCAGTCCATCACCCGTTGCGCGATGTTGATGCCAGCGCCAGCTATGTTGGCTTGTTCGTTCAGATCATTGATTTCATTGACCGGGCCGCTGTGAATACCCATTCGCACTTGAAGTTCGGGATGACTCCTGAGTGCCTTGCTGATTTCCAGTGCGCACCTCACCGGCGCTTCCGGGCTGGTGCGAAAGACAAGTGCGCCACCGTCGCCCGTCGGCAAACGCAGCAGTTTACCTTCCGCTTCGGCCAAGCGGAATTGCCCCGTTCCGCGCACGATCTGTTTTAACTTTTGAATTTGCTCGCTCTGCTCGTTGATCATCAACTTCGAGTAACCGACAATGTCGATGAACAAGACGTGCCCGATCTCGAATTTCACGTCGGAGGATTGCTCGGGCGGCATGAGATTTTTAGTATCGTAACGCTCGCGATTTCACGAGTCTATTCTGGCGCAACGCGCACCTGAATCAGTGTGGCGGAGAAGCAAGTTCGTCCGATAGCCCTCTACGCCGAATCGTCCCTGATTTCGTTAGGCATGGCGTCAGGGGCTGCAAGGTAGCGTTGAAGAATGCGTGTTTTGACGCAGTTTTGGACAGTCGGTTGTAGAAGAATCGCCTATGAGATTTCTTGGCCAATCCGTGTCGTAGCAGTGCACACGACTTCTGCCCTCGCCCTTCACCCCTTCGGACACGTTTCCGCTCGGTAATCTGTCGCATTGGACAAAGAGACGCCACGATGACGGACAGCTTGGACACACGACCGGGGTCAGGGGCAACATGAATAGCCCTCAACAAGAGCATTGGGAGTGGCAGTCAGATTGATGGGTTGATAAAGTCGCGGGAAAACGCCCTCACTAGAGACAAATGGCGATTAAGAAGTCCGAACTCTACTCCTCTCTTTGGCAAAGCTGCGACGAGTTGCGCGGCGGAATGGATGCTTCGCAATACAAGGATTACGTGTTGGTTCTTCTGTTCGTTAAATACGTGTCCGACAAGTATGCGGACCAGAGGGATGCGCTACTCGATGTTCCGAAGGGGGCAGCTTTTGCCGACATGGTTGCGCTCAAGGGTGACAAAGAGTTTGGCGACAAGATCAACAAAATCATCGCCAAGCTTGCAGAAGCGAATGACCTAGCCGTCATCAAAGAAGCCGACTTCAATGACGACGCCAAGCTGGGCAAGGGCAAGGAGATGGTGGACCGCCTCACCAATCTCGTCTCCATTTTCGAGAATCTCGATTTCAGCACCAACCGCGCCGAGGGCGACGATCTGCTTGGTGATGCCTACGAGTATCTCATGCGTCACTTCGCCACCGAGTCGGGCAAAAGCAAAGGGCAATTCTATACTCCGGCGGAAGTCTCACGCATCATGGCGCAGGTCATCGGCATCGGCGGTGCGAAGCGTGCCGACCAGACAATCCACGACCCCACGTGCGGCTCCGGCTCGCTGCTCCTGAAAGCCCACGACGAGGCGAAAAGCCGCACCGGTCTGGACCTCGCACTTTACGGGCAGGAAAAGGACAACGCGACCACCGCGCTCGCGAAGATGAACATGATCCTGCACGGATGCACCACGGCCGCGCCGGATATTTGGAACGGGAACACGCTCGCCAGCCCACACTTCAAAACGCCGGATGGCCACCTTAAGACGTTCGATTTTGTCGTTGCCAATCCCCCGTTTTCCGACAAAGCGTGGAGCAACGGTCTGCATCCGGCTGAGGACGAGTTCAAACGCTTCGAGTTTGGCATCCCACCGAAGAAAAACGGCGACTACGCTTATTTGCTCCACATTCTCACTTGTCTCAAGAGCACGAGTAAAGCGGCGGTGAATTTGCCACACGGAGTGCTCTTCCGAGGCCATGCCGAGGCTGACATCCGCCGCGAGATTGTGCGTCGGGGTTACATCAAGGGCATCATCGGGCTGCCGGCCAATCTTTTTTACGGCACAGGCATCCCCGCCTGCATCGTCGTGCTGGACAAGGAGAACGCCGCTGCCCGCAAGGGCATCTTCATGATTGACGCGAGCAAGGGCTTCATGAAAGACGGCAACAAGAACCGCCTTCGCGCCCAAGACATTCACAAGATCGTGGACGCCTTCACCCGGTTGGTAGAAATCCCCCGCTACTCGCGCATGGTCTCGCATTCCGAGATCAGCGACCCCAAGAACGACTTCAACCTCAACCTCCCGCGTTACATTGACAGCACTGAACCGGAGGACTTACAGGACATCGACGGCCATTTGCGCGGCGGCATTCCGAACCGCGATATCGACGCGCTCGAACGCTACTGGCAGGTCTTCCACAGCATGCGCGCCACGCTGTTCACAACGGCAGATCGCCCCGGCTATTGCCAGCTCAAGGTCGCCGTCGCGGACATTAAGGCCACTATCTTCGGGCACGCGGAGTTCACCTCCTTCAACGAATCCGCGATCAAGCTGTTCATGAAGTGGAAGGCGGCCAACACACCCGGTCTGAAAAGCATTGCCATTGGCGGCAAACCAAAAGCACTCATTAAAACACTATCCGAGGACTTGCTCGACACCTTCGAAAAAGCGCGGCTGCTCGACCCCTATGACGTGTATCAGCACCTCATGGACTACTGGATCGAGACCATGCAGGACGACGTTTACATCATCTCAGCAGACGGATGGGTCGGTGGTGCTCGCGTTCGGGAAATTTTTCAGACGAAAGACAAGAACGGGAAAATGGTTTGGGGAGAGACCCACGACTACAAGAGAGGAAAGCAGAGGTTTAAGTCTGACCTGATTCCAGCAACTTTGCTGATCGCGCGATACTTCGCCGCCGAGCAGGCGGCCATTGAGAAACTGCAGGGAGAACTCGGTGCGCTGGAGCAGCAGCTTGATGAACTGAAGGAAGAACAAGGCGGTGAAGGTGGTTTGCTGGAGGACGTGGTTGATGTGGATGGCGACAAGCGAAAAATCACAGCAAAGGCCGTTAAAGCCCAGTTGAAAAAGATCAGCGCTGACCCCGATTTTGCTGACGAACGTAAAGCTTTGGAGGAGTATGACTCGTTGCTCGACAAGCAAGCCAATGCAAAGAGCAAGCTCAAGGATGCAAGGGAAACTCTGGACGCCAAGCTCGCGGTGAAATATCCGAAGCTAACCGAGGACGAGATCAAGACGCTCGTGGTGGACGACAAATGGCTGGCAGCGCTCGCCGCCGCCGTGCGGGGCGAACTGGACCGCGTGTCTCAGACGCTCACCGGGCGCATCCGCCAACTGGCCGAACGATACGTCACTCCGATGCCGCAGCTCACCAGCGAAGTCGAGACGCTCGGCGCTCGCGTGGACGAACACCTCAAGAGGATGGGGGCGGTATGGTAGTAAAGCCCGGCTACAAGCAGACAGAGGTGGGGTTGGTTCCGAACGATTGGGATGTCGTCCCATTAGCTGACCTATGTCGATCTATCTGCGATGGGACTCATTTCACTCCTCGGTATGTTAAATATGGAATCCCATTCTATAGCGTAGAAAACGTCACAGCGAACGACTTTGCCAATACTAAGTTCATCTCTGAGTCAGAGCACGCAAGGTTAGTGAAGCGATGCAAACCTGAGCGCGGCGACATCATCATGACACGGATTACCGCTGGTGTGCTGGGCGATACAAGGATTTTGGATTGGGATGTCAACGCAAGCATCTATGTGAGTCTCGCGCTAATAAAGCCAAACGCACGAGTTGATCCGGAGTATCTGTATCGCTATTCAAAGTCGAGTGCGTTCGTAGGAGATGTTGAGAAGCGAGCTCTGCTCAACGCAACTCCCAAAAAGATTAACATGCGAGACATTGGTGCAATACCGATTCCGGCACCAAGATCAGTTAACGAACAACGCGCCATCGCGGGGTCGTTAAGCGATGTGGATGCGCTGATCGGCGCGCTGGACCAGATCATCGCCAAGAAGCGCGACCTCAAACAGGCCGCCATGCAGCAGCTCCTCACCGGCCACCAACGCCTCCCCGGCTTCCACGACGAGTGGGAGGTGAAAACGCTTAGTGACTTGTTCACTTTTGGTGGCGGCTATTCTGCCTCGCGCGATCAGCTCTCATCGGAAGGCCATTGTTACTTGCACTACGGTGACATTCACAAGTCGTGGAAGACATTCATTGATGTTCGTTCTGATTATCAAGACATCCCCAAGCTCGATATTCCATTGAATCGAGTTTCGCCAGTTTCAGTGCTGGAAGATGGGGATGTTGTTTTTGTTGACGCTTCCGAAGACGACGAAGGCACGAGCAGGCATGTTGTCGTCGTCAACAAGGATAAGACGCCTTTTATTTCTGGGCTTCACACCATTGTCGCCAAGAGCAAGACAAACGAACTGGATCATCAGTATCGGCGATATTGCTTCCAGACCACGGCTATCAAGCGGCAGTTCTATTTTTATGCCGTAGGAACGAAGGTTTCGGGGATCAGCAAGACTAACATTGCCAAGTTGACGCTTCCTTTTCCCTCGCTCCTCGAACAGACCGCCATCGCCGAGGTGCTATCGGACATGGACACGGAGCTTGCGGCGTTGGAACAGCGACGCGACAAGAACCGCGCCCTCAAACAGGGCATGATGCAGGAATTGCTGACCGGGAGAATTCGCCTCGTATGAGCACTGTAGGCCAGCTTGAGAACAGAACCCAGCAACGATTGGTAAAGCTGTTCCGCAACACGCTGAAGTATGACTACCTCGGCGACTGGGAAGAACGCGAAAACAACCGCAACATAGAGCCTGAATTGCTGCGTTCTTTCCTTAAGGAGCAGGGCCACGAGGACAAGCTCATCGGCAAGGTGCTATACGAACTGGAGAAGGCGGCGGGCGACACGAGCAAGAGTCTCTACGACCGCAACCGCGCCGTCTACGAGTTGCTACGCTACGGTGTAAAGGTGCGGCCCAATGTCGGTGAGAATGCAGTCACCGTTTGGCTTATCGACTGGAAGAACTCGGAGAACAATCGCTTCGCTGTCGCCGAGGAGGTTACTGTCCCAGCCACCCATACCAAAGCCTACGACAAGCGGCCCGATGTCGTGATTTATGTCAATGGAATTGCACTTGCCCTCTTGGAGTTGAAACGCTCAACGATTTCGGTTGCGGAAGGCATCCGTCAAAACCTCGACAACCAAAAGAAGGTGTTTATCGAGCACTTCTTCTCCACCATCCAACTCATAATGGCGGGCAATGACACTGAAGGCCTGCGCTACGGCACGATTCAGACGCCGGAAAGGTATTACCTGACGTGGAAGGAGAACAGCGAGGTTGAGAATCCGCTCGACCGCGCACTCATTCAAGTTTGCAACAAGGCCCGGTTACTCGATTTGATCCATAACTTCGTTGTCTTTGATGCCGGGGTAAAAAAGCTCTGCCGACACAACCAGTATTTCGGTGTCCGAGCCGCGCAGGCTTACGTCCAGCGGCGTGAGGGCGGCATCATCTGGCACACGCAAGGTTCAGGGAAAAGCTTGGTGATGGTATGGCTGGCCAAATGGATTCGGGAAAACGTGACCGACGCCCGCGTGCTCATTGTCACCGACCGCACTGAACTGGACGAGCAAATCGAGAAAGTTTTCTTAGGCATTAATGAATTCGTCTACCGCACCAAGAGCGGTGCGGACCTGATTGCGCAGCTTAACGACACTAAGCCTTGGCTGCTTTGTTCACTCGTGCACAAGTTCGCGGGGAAGGACGGCGACGAAGAAGAGAGCGATACCGCCGAGTTTGTCGAACAGATGAAGCAAGCGTTACCGCCAGATTTTCGAGCCAAAGGCAACCTGTTCGTCTTCGTAGATGAGTGTCACCGCACGCAGTCCGGGAAACTCCATGAGGCGATGAAAGATATCCTCCCCGATGCGGCATTCATCGGTTTCACCGGCACACCGTTGCTCAAATCCGACAAGAAAAGGAGCATCGAGGTGTTCGGGCGCTACATTCACACCTACAAGTTTGACGAAGCGGTTAGGGATGGGGTCGTGCTCGACCTTCGCTATGAGGCGCGGGACATCGACCAGAACATCACCTCGCAGGCAAGAATTGACCAGTGGTTCGAGGCAAAGACCAAGGGGCTGACCGACCTCGCCAAGGCGCAACTCAAGCAGCGTTGGGGGACGATGCAGAAAGTTCTCTCCAGCCAGTCGCGGCTGGAAAAGATTGTCGCCGATATTCTGATGGACATGGAAACCCGTGACCGTTTGGAGAACGGACGCGGCAACGCGCTTCTCGTTTCCAACAGCATCTACCAAGCGTGTAAGTCCTACGATTTGTTCGAAAAGACCGACCTCAAAGGCAAGTGCGGCATCATCACATCCTACAATCCCTCACACTCGGATATCAAAGGCGAGGAATCGGGCGAAGGCATGACCGAAAAGCTGCGGCAATACGACATCTACAAGAATATGCTGGCGGAGTGGTTCAACGAACCTGCCGAGACGGCGGTGAACAAAGTGGAAGACTTCGAGACGGCCGTGAAGAAGAAATTCATCGAAGAGCCGGGCCAAATGAAGCTGCTCATCGTGGTGGACAAACTTTTGACTGGCTTTGACGCGCCGCCAGCGACCTATCTCTATATAGACAAGCAAATGCGCGACCACGGTCTATTTCAAGCCATTTGCCGCGTCAACCGGCTCGACGGTGACGACAAAGAATACGGTTACATTATTGACTACAAGGACCTCTTCAAAAGCTTGGAAGGCGCAGTGAACGATTATACCTCCGAGGCGTTCGGTGGCTACGACAAGGCGGATGTGGCTGGTCTTCTGGAGGATCGTTTAAAAAAGGCTCGCGAGCGGCTGGAGGAAATACTCGAAGCGGTCAGGGCATTGTGCGAACCTGTTGAACCACCGAAAGATTCAGCAGCCTACCTGCGATATTTCTGCGCCAAGGACTCCGGCAACGCTAGGCAACTGAAGAACAATGAACCAACGCGGCTGGCACTCTACAAGCATGTAGCGGCTCTGGTGCGCGCCTATGCAAATCTTGCCAACGAAATGGATAAGGCTGGTTATACCAATGACGAGGCCGCCGCGATCAAGACCGAAGTAAATCATTTCGAGAACGTTCGCGCTGAAGTGAAACTGGCCAGCGGCGATTACATTGACCTCAAGATGTATGAGCCCGCGATGCGGCACCTCATTGATACCTACATCGGCGCCGAAGAGAGCGAGAAGGTGTCCGCCTTTGACGACATGTCGCTGGTTGAGCTTATCGTCGAGCGAGGGGCCGATGCGGTGAATGCCCTTCCAGAGGGCATTCGCACAAACCGGGGCGCAGTGGCCGAGACCATAGAGAACAATGTCCGCAAACTCATCATCGATGAGCAGCCGATAAATCCGAAGTATTACGAGAAGATGTCAGAACTGTTGGATGCGTTAATTGAGCAGCGGAAAAAGGAAGCAGGGAATTATCAGCAGTATCTGGAAAAAATTGTCGCGTTAGCGAAGAAAGTGATGAAGCCGACCACCGGGGAAACCTACCCGAACAAGCTGGACACAGCGGCGAAGCGGGCACTTTATGACAACCTTGGCAAAGATGAAGCAATCGCGCTGGCGGTTGACCAAGCCGTGCGCACAAGCAGGCAAGACGATTGGCGCACGAACCCATTCAAGGTCAAGAGAGTCAGGAACGCGATCAGAGTGCCATTGAAGGATGACGAGGGGCTTACCGAGAAGATTCTGGAACTGGTAAGGAATCAGCATGAATACTGAGAACCACGAGATCATGGTCAATGGTGTGCCGATTCGCATCGTGCGGAAGGCGATTAAGAATCTCCACCTTGGGGTCTATCCGCCGAACGGCCGTGTCCGTGTGGCTGCACCATTGAACGTTAGCGACAGAGCGGTCCGATTAGCCGTCGTTGGGAAGCTAGGGTGGATTAAGCGCCGAAGGGCGAAATTTTCAGAACAGCGAAGGCAAACCAAACGGGAAATGGTGAGTGGCGAAAGTCACTATTTTCTGGGTCGCCGTTATCGCCTTACTGTCGTGCAGCATAACGGCCCAGCCAAGGTTGTAACGCGAAATCGGGCTGTGATTGAGCTTCATGTGCGCCCAAAAACTGACAGTAAGCGGCGCGAGCAGGTTTTGCGGCGTTGGTATCGCCAGCAACTTCGTGAAATAGTTCCGCCTCTTCTCGAACGGTGGCAAGCCCGGCTCTGCGTGGACCTCGCCGACTGGGGAATCAAGAAGATGAAAACAAAATGGGGTGCCTGCAACATCGAAGCACGTCGTGTTTGGCTAAACCTCGAACTCGCTAAGAAGCCTCTGCGGTGCATCGAATACATCGTAGTCCACGAACTTATTCATCTCAGGGAGCGAAATCATAGCGAGCACTTCATTTCTCTTATGAATAAGCATCTACCGGGGTGGCGGTCGCGTCGCGACGAATTGAACGCGACACCACTCGCTGACGATATTTGGCACCGCTGACGCCGGAAAGATATCTTAACATCGCATCGGCTAGCGAAGTTATCGGATGTCGCTACCGGTGAGGGGGAATCGGAAAATCAGGGTCTCGCTTCCGGGGAACTAAAAAAACAATCCGAATCACAGGCACTGTTCCGCCCGAAATTTGGAACCGCATTGGAACCAAACTTTTTCCAAAACTGAAGAGCGGAAAGGAGCTTAAGGTCGATGTGGGTTTTTCCTTCAGTGTTGATGCTGCGACGGCGCCGCACCTTGAATCGGAGATTCGCCAAATTTTGGAGGACCTCGGCTTAACTTACACATTGGAAATAAAAGTCGAAAATTAGAAGTCGATTCTTGCCGCTCACATCTTGTTCGCTTCGCCGCGCGGGGATAAAGTGAACTTCATGCCCGAAACAGCGCCCAACGCGGTAGCAGCGGAAACCAAAGAAAATCCAGATCAAATGGGATTTGGCACCGAGTTCGAGGCGGAAGCCGGTGCGGTTGCACTCAGTCGTAAGGAGACGGCTAGCGTTGCAGAAGTTGGTGGCACTCCTTACACAATCAAAACCCTTCGCCTCGCAAACTTCAAGGGCTTCTCCAATTTTGAGGTCGATTTCGGTCGATTCAACGTCCTTGTTGGCGGTAACAACTCTGGCAAATCGACTATTCTCCGGGCCATTCGTCTAGCCTATGAACTGGCCAAATTGCATTTTGGTCGTCAAAAGGGCATCTACGCAGATTTTATTCAGGGTCGAAGTGTTCCGAAGTCGCTTCTGCCGGTTGCTCAACTGCGCGATCTCTGGCCATCCGGCCGCATGCGCGAGGGCAACAAGTGGATACCCTCAAGAATTGTTGTTGAACTCGCCTCCGGTCATAAGTTCGCCTTCGGCATTATCGGTCCGTGGAACGCAGCCACATCCAGAATTAATGACGAGGATTTAAAGGCGATGAATGCAACGCCCTTTGAAGTCGTAAACGGTTTCCTCAGTTATCCGCCGGAGTTTGTCCCGGCATCAATCGGCATCGTCGCCGAAGAGGAATACCGGACGCCTGCTCGCCAATCAGCGCTTGTTGCGTCTGGAAGGCACAATGAAATTATCCGCAACTACTTACTCGAATTGACTACCGCTCAGCAGAAGGAAGTAAGCGAATTACTTGCGAAATATTTTCACGCGAACATTGATGTGCCGCAATTTGATGCGAACAAAGATCAATTCATCTCTGCCGTTTATAAAAGCGATGAAGGCGACCATGACCTTTATTCTGCAGGTGGCGGCTTTTTGCAGATCGTAGAAGTTCTGGCTTTTATTTTTCGCGGCACGCCGGGGGTAGTCCTCCTCGACGAACCTGACTCGCACCTCAATAGCAGCTTGCAGCATGCTTTCGTTGACATTCTTGAGGAATTGGCGCGCAGGCGGAGTTTCCAAGTCCTCATGGCAACCCATTCAAAGGAAATTATTAACTATGTCGATGCCAGTAGGCTGATTCCAATCGACCGAAAGGCGGCCAAAGCAGAAGCGCTGAAAGGTGAGACAAGCACCGTGACGATCCTAAAGGAACTCGGCGCGATCGATAACGTTGATGCGTATCAAATTGTAAAGCAGCGCTCCATCTTGATTGTAGAAGGATCAACTGATCGCGAGTTGATTCCGCGGCTTGCTGCCAAAATGGGTGTCACTTTGTTTGATGGGTCCTCGCGCGCCTCAATCTTACCGGCGAACGGAGTTGACCGCCTCAGCGATGGTAACGCCATAGATTTTGTAGAGCACTTGCTCGGAAATAAAATTAAGAGTCTTTTGCTTCGCGACCGGGACAGCCTAACTAGAGATTGGATGGCGGAGGTTCGATCGAAGTGTAAGCGCCCGATGTTTATTTGGCTCCGGGACTGTCTCGAAAGTTACCTAATCGTGCCCTCCGCGATGCACCAAATATTATCGGAGGAGTTAGGCGGCGCTGCTCCGAAGTTGAATGAGGTGGACGACATCATTTCGAGCAACATCGAAAAAATGTTTGATTCGAGTCAAGATCGAATCGCCGCTCGTCTTCAGGATGTAGAATGGCGCTTTAATCATAATAGAATCGACGCTGCTAAAGCCAATCCTGTGGCGCGGTCCGAAATGGTGGACGTTTGGAAAACGGATACAAACCCGCTGGCGTTCGCCCCGGGGAAGGACCTTTTGGGTCAAATTCGCAACGATATTCAAAAAAAATGGAACGTCTCCTTCGGGAACGCACGCATAATCGAAACTATGAAGCCGGATGACGTGCATCAAGATATTAAGGATATGTTGGTGGAGGCTACCAAGACCCTAATCTGACGCGGAACTACATGTCAGCAACAAGACGCCGTTAAGGTTCGCGGAACTCGCCGTCTGAGGTATGCGTCTCGATCAGGTTTCTCTTTGCATCGAAAACACGGATTTCTGCCTTATGCGATCGACTATAAAACTTCGCGTAGCCGACCGCGGCGTTGGCATCTCCATACCACAAACAACCAAACGGTAGGGCCTCGGAAATTAGATCGAATCCACGTCGGTCCTTCTGGGGTCGGATTTCGTAGGCGTATCTTTGCACTATATGTTACATGAATAGTAATCGAGCGCGCTCATTGACAGGCTTCGCTGGGGGCCAGCGTTCCGCAGCCCGGCTGGCACACATCATGTCGCATGCGGTTGATTGCAGAGACTGCTCCATTTAAGCGTGTCGGACATGGACAAGATGTTCACGAAAATGCCGATCACAAAATTGGAGGCAGCACGGCGCCAAATCGAAACCGCAACAACCTTATGGTTTAGCGAGAGCGATCCCGTCTCGATTCACACGTTAGTCTCGGCAGGTCATAGACTGGTGTATGACATCAATAGGAAGTCTTTACGTCTACCGATGCTCGGGGACACCACAAATATTCGACCAGGCCGGGAAAAAGAGTATCGCGACATTCTAGCTAAGGCATCGAACTTTTTTAAGCACGCGGACCGGGATTCAGAGAAAACCTTGTTGTTTTCACCGGAAAGCACCGCGTTCCATTTGCTCGATGCGTGTAACGTTTATCAACGTCTCGCCACCGAAAGACGGCCGTTGATGCGTCTGTTCGTCTTATACATGGAAATACACTACCCAGATTTGTTTTTGTCGAAAATTTGGGATAACCGGGAGGTCGCGAACTTAAAACATCTAAGCAAGCAGCGATTTTTCGACGAGATGCTTCCGATTGCCTCTAAGCTCGTTGGTAGCTGAGAGCCACTTGTGGTGCCGTCGAAACAATAGATTT
>Ga0207130_1167_pt1 | contig 19058 bp, 17 predicted proteins | sample Alteio_BWMinHeat_16_FD_153545 | JGI IMG/M metagenome (GOLD analysis project Ga0207130, IMG submission 153545) | Enriched cells from forest soil in Barre Woods Harvard Forest LTER site, Petersham, Massachusetts, United States -... | ecosystem: Environmental > Terrestrial > Soil > Temperate forest >... | reverse complement strand
CGCCACTGGCGCTCAAGGCCGATGGCAGCCCCCAGCAGCAATGCCGCGCCGAGCCGTATGACTATCTGTTCCGAACATCTTTCCAAGAACCGGACACGTGTAGTTTGGACGGCACAGGCGCAGCAGGCCAGCCGCAACGGCATCCGGCAGAATCTCGCTCATCTTGCGTTCAGGCCCGTTGTGATGGAAGGCGAAGAGTGGTGGTCCGTGCCCGGGCTGTTTGGGTGGAACAAAATTGATCCCGGCAGCAGGCTGTTGTTGCAACATCTGCCGAAAGATTTGTCAGGCAAAATTGCCGATTTCGGCTGCGGTTACGGCTATCTTTCGGTCATGCTGGCAAGGTATCACCCGGCACTTCAGGCCATTGATGCGTATGACGTGGATGCCCGTGCCGTTGTCTGCTGCACACGTAATGGCGGGGCCAAGGTCAATGCGCACTGGCAGGATATAGGGATGCTTTCCGCAAAGCGTGTCTATGACGCGGTCGTGATGAATCCGCCGTTTCACAGCGGCAAGGAAGAAAATCTTGCGCTGGGCAGGACGTTCATTGTGAAAGCATGGGAAAGCCTTAAACCCGGCGGCCGCCTATTTCTGGTAGCCAACCGGCATTTAAGCTATGAGAAGGTTGTGCCGGGACTTACGATTTTGTTTGAAGGCGAAGGCTATAAAATCATGACGGGGCGTGCATCATGAGCACTATGCGTCTGGATCGTCTGTTGTCGAATCTTGGCTATGGCAGCCGCAAGGAAATCGCCCTATGCGCGCGGGCAGGGCGCATTGCACTGAGCGGAACCGTAATAAAGAAAGCTGACCAGAATGTGTTACTTGCCGATGCAGCAAGCGGCGCGCTTACATTTGACGGCGAAAGGATTGATCCCCCCGCACCCCTTACGGTCATGCTCAACAAGCCGCGGGGATATATCTGCTCGCATGATGAAAAGGGAATGCTGGTTTACGATCTTCTTCCACCGCGCTGGCAGACCCGAAAACCGGCTCTTTCCAGCGCCGGGCGCTTGGATAAGGATAGTACAGGACAGGTAATCCTGACCGATGACGGTGATTTGCTGCACCGCATTATCCATCCCAAAAGCCATGCGGCAAAATATTATGCGGTGACGCTGGAGCATGCCTTGCGCGGAGATGAAAGCGCACTTTTTGCCACCGGTACATTCCTCATGAACGGTGACATGAAGCCACTTAAGTCTGCATTCTGGATCGCTGAGGGCGATAAAAACGGCCGCATGATTCTGCATGAAGGGCGCTTCCACCAGATTCGCCGCATGTTTGAAACAATTGGCAATCGGGTCGTCGCGTTGCATCGTTATCAGACTGGAAGTTTAAGGCTCATGGATTTGAATCTGGGCGAGTATCGGATTCTTGGGAATGTAGATATTCAGAGTATCTTTCCTGCCAGTGAATCAGTTGTTTCTTGCAGTACATAGCAAAGTAAGCAAGAAATTTTAGCCCACCTTTAATTAGATGGCTGATTTTGTGAGCAATATCCATTATCCACTACGATCTACTATCTAATTATATGATTTATAACCCATTGTTTGAGTTAGTAGGGCGGCAATCAGTACAATTCCTGATTGCACTTGGCAATAAGTAGGCCTAAGCTCCTTCCACATTTATGAGTGTCCACATCCCATGTCTCAAGAACGATTATTGATTATTGAAGATGACGAGCTCATTGCCGATCTAGTTTGCCGTGTAGCAATCGAAGAGGGTTTTGATGTGTGCTCAACATGCGACTTCATGCAAATCCAATATCTCTATGACTCATTCAGACCCGAAGTTATTATACTCGATATTTTTATGCCGGGTATGGATGGTTTTGAAGTCCTGAAATTTCTGCACCAACGATGCAGTTCTGCACACATTGTGATTATGAGCGGACAAGGCGATTATCGGCCGATGGCGGCAAAAATGGCGGAAGGGCTGGATCTCTCCATTTTTATGACCATGACCAAACCGTTCCGGCTGGCGATACTCAGGGAAACGTTGAATAAAATAAGAGAGTCTCTATCGATGTCTGTGGATAATCTCTTATCCAATGCAGTTGCAGGTGGTTAAAGAAAGCGCTGGGCGTTTTCTCTATTCGAAATAGCGCACACTATTTGAATTTCTCAATTCATGGGTGGGAAGAGGAAATGATGCAATCGTTTATTGACTTTTTCAGCTCTGAAAATTTCATGCCTCACGGGCATTGCTTTTTATGGCAGTCCAATATTCTTTGGCTGCATGTCCTCTCGGATGCGGCAATCGCATTCGCCTATTTTTCCATACCTTTCGTATTGCTGTATTTCGTCAAGAAACGAAAAGATCTACCTTTCTCAACCGTTTTTCTATTATTTGGTGCATTTATATTGCTATGTGGCAGCACGCATCTTTTGAGCATATGGGTGCTTTGGCATCCTGACTATGCATTTGAAGGAATAATTAAGGCATTAACAGCTATTGTATCCGTTTCAACGTTATTCGTAACCATCAAGTTAATTCCACAGGCCCTTCTTTTGGCGAGCCCTGAGCAGCTGGGTAAAATGAATGAGAAATTATGGAATGCCAATCGCAAGCTGGAAGTTCTCTACAAGCAAAGCCGGGAGAGCGGCAAGGCGCGTTTGAGTGCTGTGGTCGACAATGTCGTTGATGGAATTATTACTATAAACGAGCGTGGAATTGTCGAAAGTTTCAATCCGGCCTGTGAGCGTATTTTTGGCTATGCTGCACAAGAAGTAGTTGGGAAGAACATCAAGATTTTAATGCCCGAGCCGTATCACAGTGAGCATGACGGCTATCTTGATAATTATCACAAGAGTGGTGTGGCGAAGATTATAGGAATTGGCCGTGAAGTAAGTGGTAAACGCAAAGATGGTAGCATATTTCCCATGGATTTATCGATAAGCACCTTTCGGTTGGAAGATAAACGACATTTTTCTGGTATCATACGTGACATCAGCGATCGAAAGGAAGCGGAGAAGCTACATGAACAGCTTCGGCAGGCTCAGAAGATGGAAGCTCTTGGTCAGTTGACCGGTGGCATTGCACACGATTTCAATAACCTGTTGGCAGTGATATTGGGCAACCTTGATTTCATAGCTGAACGAGTAAAGAAAGATGATGCGTTACAAGAATTTATTAGACCTGGCATTGAGGCGGCAGAGCATGGGGCAGCCCTAACCCAGCAACTTTTGGCTTTTGGGCGGAAACAGGCACTACAGCCCAAGGTTATTTCCATCAACCAGCTGCTCAATGATTTTGTAGCACTGGTGCGGCGCACTCTGGGTGAGCATATAGAGATTATTGTCTCATCGGATCCTGACCTGTGGCACGTCAGAATCGATCCAAGCCAGCTTCAAAGTGCGTTACTTAATCTTGCCGTCAATGCCCGTGATGCAATGCCGGCCGGTGGGAAGCTCATTTTTGAAACCCGAAATATTATCCTGGATGAACTATATGCGGCAAACAATGCAGATGTTGTATCTGGAGAATATGTCATGGTGGCTGTCAGTGATACCGGGGAAGGAATGACCCTGGAGGTAATGCAGAAAGCGTTCGAGCCTTTCTTTACGACCAAGGATCTTGGCAAGGGGAGTGGTCTGGGCTTAAGTATGGTCTATGGGTTTGTCAAACAGAGTGGTGGACATATCAAACTCTATAGCGAACCAGGGCATGGCACTTCAGTAAAAATATACTTACCCAGAGCAGAGGGGGATTTATCGGCTTCTGCTGAAAGAATTGAGGAGAGAGTCGTATCTGGCGAAAAAAAGATGCAACTGGTTCTGGTAGTGGAGGATAATAAGAACGTTCTCAAGCTAACTTCTTCAATGATAGAAAGTCTTGGTTATAGTGTCATGGTGGCAGAGACGGGCGAAGCGGCGATGGATATTTTTAAGTCACACCCTGATATCGACTTGCTTGTAACGGATGTCATGCTCCCCGGTGCCATCAATGGGCCTATATTGGCCAAGCGGGCAGTGGCACTCTATCCAAAGCTAAAGGTGCTCTTTAATTCGGGATATGCGGAGCATGCTATTCTCCAAAGTGGCCTTTTAGATGGTGGCGTGCATTTGATCGGCAAGCCATTCCGCAAACAGCAGTTGGCCCAGAAAATACAGGAAGTATTAAAGTAACGCTATCCTCTGTTTTTAAATCTTTGTCTTTCTTTCAAGTATATAATTAAGTATTGACTTAATTAAGTGAAGTATTTATTATGCTGTTATGAACACATTTTCTGCATTAGCCGATCCCACGCGACGCAGTATCGTTGAGATGCTTGCAAGCAATGGCCAGTTATCCGCCAGTGATATCTGCGATCGTTTCAGCGTCAGTGCGCCTGCGATTTCACAGCACCTGAAGGTGTTGCGCGAAAGCAGGCTGGTTCAGGTGGAGAAGAGAGCACAGCAACGCATGTATACTATTGATCCCGCAGGTATTACGGAAATGGAACAATGGGCAAGCCATCTTCGCCGGCTGTGGAATGAACGGTTTGACGCGCTGGAGGAAGTGTTGAGAATGGAAATGAAGAAAATCGCCAAAAAATCAAACAAGAGGAGATTGCATCATGGCAAAGCCAAACCTGAGTAAAAATACTGTAATTGAATTTCCGGATACGGGAGATACATCGGACCGGGAGATTGTCACTTCGCGTGTTTTCGATGCGCCGCGGGAGCTGGTGTGGGAAGCCTGGATAAACCCCGAACAAATCGGGAAATGGTGGGGGCCGAACGGTTTTACCACCACTACCTCTAAAATGGAGGTGAAACCGGGGGGGCGTCTGGCGTTTTGTCATGCACGGCCCGGATGGACGGGACTATCAGAATAAAATCACTTATCACGAGGTTGTGAAGCCCGAACGGATTGTCTACAGCCACGGTGGCGGAGAGGAAGTCGAGCCTGTGCAATTCCGCACGACGGTGACCTTCGAAGCCGAGGGAGATAAGACCAGGCTTACTATGCGAGGGGTATTCCCGACCGCTGCGGAGCGCGACAGGGTGGCCAGGGAATATGGAGCGGTGGAAGGCGCATACCAGACTCTGGAGCGTTTAGTAGAGCAGTTGCAGGTAATGCCGATTGTTGTCGAGCGTACGTTCAATGCCCCTGCTGCCGTGGTCTGGAAAGCTATTGTGGATGCGGATCAGATGCGGCAGTGGTATTTTTCCAGCATCGATACATTCAAGCCCGAGGTGGGATTCAAGACGCAAGTCAATGTGCATCATGACGGTAAGGATTTCCTGCATCTGTGGAAAGTGACCGACGTGATTACGGGCAAGAAAATCGCCTATAGCTGGAAGTATGACGGTCGTCCGGGAGATTCGCTGGTGACGTTCGAATTATTCGCTGAAGGCGGAAAAACACGGCTGCAGTTGACGCATACGGGATTGGAGACGTTCCAGCCGCAAAGCAATCCGGATCTGGCAGCCAAGAACTTCTTTAAAGGATGGACGAGCCTTATCCATTCCTCGTTGTATAAGTTCCTGGAGAATCCTGCGTCATCCGATGAGCCGGTATTCACCATCAGTCGCACGTTCAGCGCGCCGCGTGCGCTCGTGTGGAAAGCATGGACCGTACCTGAGCTCATGGCAAAATGGTGGGGGCCGAAAGGCTTCGCCGTCGGTGCGTACAAGCTCGACCTGCGACCGGGCGGCACTTACCACTACAGCATGCGCGGCCCGGACGGCAAAGACATGTGGGGCAAGTTTACCTATCGCGAAATCACGGCTCCGGAAAAGCTCGTCTTCGTCAGCTGCTTCTCCGATGAAAAGGGCGGCATAACGCGTCACCCGCTCAGCCCGAACTGGCCGCGGGAAACCCTCTCGACAATCACGTTCGCCGAAGCGGGAGGCAAGACGACCGTCACCATCCGCTGGACGCCGCTTAATGCCACCGATGAAGAACGCAAAACCTTCATTGAAGGCATGGCCGGCATGAACCAGGGCTGGGGTGGAACGCTGGATCAGCTTGAAGCGTTTCTTGCAACGCAGTAAGCTACATAATCTGTATTGTAGTTGTATAAACAAAGGGAGAAATTGTTATGCACATCCTTCTTATCGTTCTGGGCATCATTGCCGTGCTTGCCGTTGTTGTCGCCATGCGGCCGCCTGAATTCCGCATTACGCGGACGGCCACCATTCCGGCGCCGACATCACGGGTATTTGAGCATGTGAACGATTTACATAAATGGCAGGCCTGGTCGCCGTGGGCGAAGCTCGATCCTGCTGCCCGGAATACTTTTGAAGGGCCTGTTTACGGAACGGGGGCTGTCTTCCGATGGGCCGGTAACAACAAGGTCGGCGAGGGAAGCATGGCGATTACCGAAAGCCGCGAGAATGAATTCATCCGGTTCACTCTCGATTTTTTAAAGCCTTTCCGTGCTACCAACACCGCGGAATTTGTCTTCGTGTCCGAAGGCAACCAGACCAAAGTGACATGGAGCATGTTTGGAAAAAACAGTTTTATGGGCAAGGCCGTAAATCTTGTGATGAATTGCGATAAAATGGTGGGTGGCCAGTTCGAGCAGGGGCTCGCCAACCTGAAAGTACTGACCAGACAACCCTGAGCTTCAGGCCGCCTGTACCGCGTATATAATGGGCAGGCGGCAGACTACTTCAGTTCCGTGGGATTTAAATTGGATATTGGGAAAGCTGGTGGCTTTCGCGATGGCGATGCCCCGGCCATGGGGGTCACTTGCCATGCGGAGGGGATCAAAATCCATGAACGGCGTCCAGTCAAACCCTTTCCCCCGATCCTTTATGGTGATGATAATATCCTTGCTGTCCGTTTCCAAAGTCAGGAGAGCGAATTTATTCAGATTCTCCGGCAGGGCAAGACGTCTTTCCACTTCCGCATGCCAGCGATCTTCTAGGACTAATTCCATTTTTTCGGCATAGGTGATGCCGAGGTTTCCATGCTCCACCGCATTGATCATGAGTTCATTCAGGCCGTAAATAATATTGTCCGCGTGTGGACAGCAATGAGCGACGTAATTGGCTAAAATACTGACTTCACCCAATGTCCGGAATCGAAAATGAGCGCTCTCAATAAGTCCGATCATTTGTTTCTGCGCATACAATCCCTCGCGCAACTCTTTGTGCGCTATGGCGTCCTGCAAGGCTCTCCTCACTATACCAACCAAAAGCTCCTTATTGTAGGGCTTGGTCAGGTAGTAATAAACGCCTGCCTGAATACCTTCCATGACCTGCCGGTTCTCAGAGGCGGCGGTTTGCATGATAACCGGTATGTGTTTATAGAGGGCATTGCTTTTGAGGGCCTTCATCATCTGCATGCCGTCCATGCGCGGCATCATCCGATCCAGAACGATTACGCCGATGTCGGGAAACTCCTTAAGCCTGGCAAGACCCATTTCACCGTCTTCCGCGCAGATCACATCGAAGCCGGCGCTTTTCAGCGCCGCATGCAGTAAATCGAGATTGAATTTTTCGTCGTCGATTGCCAGTACTTTGGTCTTTTTTTGTTTCATATGGACCCTGGATTATGAAAGCTCCCTTATTTCCGCTCGGTACTATAACACAGTTGTATACGGCTATCAATAAATCAACCGCGCACTTTATGTTATTAATATATTGAATAATAAATATAAAATGTAACTTGGTTTTCCCCGCGGCCTGCGCGGGTTGCCTATCGGAGTCTCAGGCTTTGAGAGAAAGCAGACAGGTTACGAAACGTTTTAATGAAGGAGATCTTCCTTACCTACCCATTTTCTGAGTATCTCCGTAATCTGATCGGGCTTTAATGGCTTGTTGAGGTAATCGTCCATTCCGGCCTGAAGGCATTTTTCACGATCTCCGGTCATTGCATCCGCCGTCAGCGCAACAATCGCCGTGCGCCGACGGTAATTGCTTTCTTCAAGGCGTATGGCCCGAGTGGCTTCAAACCCATCCATTTCCGGCATCTGGCAATCCATGAAGATAAGGTCATAGCGATTCTGGCGCACCAGCTCGACCGCCTCCTTACCGTTAAAGGCTACGGAAACATTGCAGCCGCGCTTCTCCAGAATTTTTACAATCAGCATCAGGTTGACTTTCATATCCTCCACCACCAGCACATGGGTGCCGGGGAAAAGATCGGATTGCGCTGTGCTGCCGTCAGTACGCGCATGCAGCATGTTGGCAATAAAATGCCGCGTTACCAGAGGCAGTTTCTTCCCGGTCTTTTTTGCATCTGCGAGTAGTTGCATCGCTGCTTTGATTTGCTCCGGATAAAACGGTTTTGCAAAAAATCCCGAGAATCCGTGTTCCGTAAGATTCATGCTGGTGATGACCTGACCCAGTGCCGTAATCATAAACAGGGTGGTATCCAGCGGGATGGAAGAGGATTGTATCCATTCGCCCAGCTGTAGCCCGTTGGTGCCTTCAATGCGGTAATCGATGAAGGCAAAGCGATAGGCATCTCCGGCATGGGCGGCTTTCTCCAGCAATGCCATCGCTTCCTGCGCGGTGGCGCAGCTATCGGATCGCATATGCCAGGAGTCAAAATATTTATGCAGTATCTCCCGGGTAACGTCGGAATCGTCCACTATCAGCACGCGAAATCCTGCGAGATCCGTTTCAGGAATCGGGTGATTTGCCGGAGTCGCTTTTGTTTTTGTTCCTGCTGACAAGATAACGCTGAAACTGAACACAGAGCCTTTGCCCAGTTCGCTTGCAACGTAGATGTTGCCCCCCATCATTGACACCAGCTTATTGCATATGGCAAGGCCCAGTCCTGATCCGCCGAATCGCCGGGTGGTGGATTCTTCTGCCTGAGTGAATTTGTCAAAAATCTGATAAAGCTTATCGGCCGGAATGCCTATGCCGGTGTCTTCTATTTCGAAAAAGAAGCGCAGACGCTGCTCAGGCTCGTCTTTCCAGCTTACGCGTATCAGCACATGTCCTTCTTCCGTAAATTTGATGGCATTTCCGGCGAGGTTCAGCAGTATCTGCCGCAGACGGGTGGGATCGCCTATCACATGATGCGGAAGATCCGGAGCGAAGTTCACCACCAGCTCAATGCCTTTTTCCTGTGTTTTAAGCGCCAGCAAATCCGTGACTTCCATAACCGTGTCGTTGAGAGCGAACGCAATAGGCTCCAGTACGAGCTTTCCAGCTTCTATCTTGGAGAAATCAAGAATGTCGTTGATGATTTCCAGCAGATTCTCGCCGGATTTGCGTATGATTTCCGCCCATCCGCGCTGTTCATGATCCAGGTCGGTATCGAGCAGAAGGCCCGCCATGCCCAATACACCGTTCATGGGAGTGCGTATCTCATGACTCATGTTGGCAAGAAAATCGCTCTTGGAGGCATTGGCTTTTTCCGCTTCTTCCTTGGCCTGGTTTAGCGCTTTCTGCGCCTGCATGCGTTCGGTGACGCGCACCAATTGATTCCCGATTTCCTTGATGACATCCAGTAGCCCCTGGTTTATCGCCTCTACATTGGGTGAGAAGAATTCCAGGATATATTCCGCTTCATTATTCACTATCAGCGGGAACGCGAATCCAGCCCTTAATCCCGTATTAGTTTCTGATTTGATGCGGGGAAAATGGCCATCTTTCAACATGTCCTCAACCCATAATGGCGCAAGACTCTCCCATACCCGACCCGGCAGTCCCTCACCTCGTGCGAAGGATGTAGCCATGGTAATATCTTTAAATTTTCCGAATGCATTTTTATCCTTCAGGAACCAAATCCCGGTAGGTGATAGCATATTCTTTTGACTGTTTTGCACGTAGGCGTGCCCGACCGGCCAATCAATGAAGTTGCATATCAGTTCGAGCACTATGGAAATGGCTTCATCGATACTGGATGTTTTATTGGCGGTTGCGGCAACGCTTCTGAGAAGATCCATGCGCGTATTGGCTTCAAATGCCTCGAACTGTGCCGATTCGATACGCTGCACGTAGTCCTTTAATTTCTGTTCCGTATGGGATTTCTCGGTGATGTCTTCGAGAATGCCGAGTAAAATGCTGGGATTGCCTTCTTCGTCGTAAATAGGCACCTTTATGGTATGCGCTATCCAGGTCCCGCGCGTTGTCGTTACGTTCTCGGAAGTGATATCCACGACTTCCCGTGTCGCCATTACTTTTTCATCGGTCTGGCGATAGAAATCGGCTTCGCTTTTAATGAAATTATCATAATCCGTTTTCCCAAGCATGTCTTCGGCCTTAAGCTCGAAAAGTTCTTCCGCTTTGCGGTTCCAGAGAGCCCAGCGATAGCCCTGTTTTACGTCCTTGGCGAAAATGGCCAGAGGGATGTTATAAATGACGGTGTCCAGGAAGCGTTGCTTCTGCCGGGTTTCCCGCTCCGCCTGATGAATTTCTTCCACATAAGAGGCGAGTTTGACACGTGCCGTTTCCAGCTCTTTGTGCCACAGACGTATGCCTCTTAGTGCAAAATACTTGGTAATCAGTAAGGCGATAAAGGTAAGGGCGATAAAATAAATCGTATAATAGATATGATCTGCCAGATCGCCAAACTGCGCATCAAGTGCCGTATGCTTTCTGATGTAAGTATAAATATAAATGCTGTTTGCACCTATCCATACAATCACAGACAGCGTCAGCAGCATCGACAGTGCAAGCAGCCGGATAGGGAACGTAGTGACCGCTTCCGAGGAATTAACGTGTTTCTCCTTGTTATATAATACCATCGCAAGCGCTACGCCCAATATAAGGCTGCTGGCTCCTGCAATAATCAATGCCAGCCTGTCGAAGTTCTGATCCGGGTCATATCTGCAATTTGCGTAAGGAGTGATAACGGATGCCGCCATACCGGTATAATGCATGCCGCAAATAGCGGCCCCCATGATCAGTGCGGCCCCCATCCGGTAGAGTGAGCGGGATTTTCCACTATGCCTTGAAAGTGTGAAGGAAATCCAGAGTGCAGCACCGGAGGCAGCGATGGCAATCAATATGGAAAAGACAAAAATGCTTGGCACATAACGCAAATCTGCATCTACCAGCATTGCCGCCATGCCGACATAATGCATGGCGCTGATGCCTATTCCCAAAAGTATGGCTCCACCTAGAATCTGTCCGCCCGAAAGTCGCTTGCGCCCTACGATTACCAATACGCCATAGGCACTGACGATGGCCACCAGCAGCGAAATTACGGTAAGCAGCGGGTCATAATCCACGGCCATACGCATTTTATAGGCTAGCATGCCAATGAAGTGCATGGACCAGATGCCTACTCCCAATGCAACGGCGCCTCCCCAGTATACGAAACGCCTTCCTCGCGGTGATGCCACAATGACCAGCATCTGGGATAGGGAAAGGGCTATATACGAAGCAAAACTCGCCACGACATAGGATAGGGCAACATAGGATGCCTGATAGGAGCCTCCTTCCGCATTCGCCGGCGCTGATCCGTAGATAAAAAAGGATTCAAGCATGGGACGCTCCAATAAAACTTTATACAACCTATAGAGTTGTATTGAGAATATTATCTACAACCATTGCAATATATGATAGCAGCATTTAATAGACTAGTACTGTTGGGTTGTATTAAGGTATTATCTACAACCAATACAATATATAATGGTAACATCTATAGGTTAATGGGGAGGTGGCTGGTTGAATGTCGGTTGAACAGAAAGCTCTTAATGAAGCCCAAGATGCTGACGCCAGCAAGGTGACGCCTGTTTCTACAGCCCAGTTTTCTTTTGAACAGCTTGCGCTTTTCCGCATATCGAAAGTGGCACGACAGCATCGCGAATTGCCGGAAATCCTGATAGTGGAGGATCAGCCTTTCTCCAGCAAGTTACTCAAAAGCATGCTGGATCAGGAATATGTAACCCATGTGGCTGCCAGTGCCGGGCAGGCCTGGATGTTATATGCAACCCATGCCCCGGAAATTTGCCTGCTGGATATAGAGCTCCCTGACATGAGCGGGCATAATCTGGCAAAAATAATTCGCTCGATTGATCCCGAGGCCCATATCATTATGGTGACGGCTAATAATTTCCTGGAAGATGTGACCCGTGCTAAGGAGAATGGGGCGAAGGGCTTTATTATAAAACCCTACAGCAAACAGAAAATTCTGGATGCGGTCCATAAATTTAAGCGCGAGCGAAAACCCAAACGATAGGACGATGCCATGACTGCTCCCGTTGATCTGACTAACCTGCATGAAATGACGGATAATGATACCGAGATGGAAAAGCTTCTTTTTGCGGAGTTCTGCACTTCGTTTGAAAAAGGGATTGATGCATTGAAAAATAGTTTTAACGAAACGGAATCAGAGACATGGCGAGCGGAAGCCCATGGCCTTAAAGGCATTGCGCTCAATCTGGGGGCGGAAACCCTGGGAATGTTGTGCAAGAAAGGCCAGGATGATTTCAAGGCATCTGCGGAAGCCAAAAACGAGATATTTAAAGGCATTGCCGCAGAATATGAGAACGTGAAGCAATTTCTGCACAGTTCTGGGCTTTTATAACAGGGTGTAGGCCTTTCCCCGGGTGATTTGTAGCGTCCTTCGCATATGGAGGAGGGGATGAGATTCGAACTCACGATACGTTTGACCGTATACACACTTTCCAGGCGTGCGCCTTAAACCACTCGGCCACCCCTCCTGCTTAGACTAAGGCAACTCAATCGAAGGCCTTATTAAGAGGGACTCAGGAACCAGAAAATACGGCGAAAGTCAACTTTTCGCAGAATAAAGCGCGTCGGCACGCTGCTTGAAGGCCATGGCCATCTTCTGGGAGGCTTTGCCGAAGAACGGACCGATTAGCGAGTCGAGCAGGCGCGAACGAAACTGAAACGCCAGGTCGAGCGCGATTTCCGAACCTGTGGAGAGCGGCGTGAACACCCAATTATTGCTTAGGTGTTTGAAGGGGCCCTGCAGCAGTCGCACGTCGATGAGGCCTTTATCCGTGGGTTCTTCGGGGCGGGTGAAGAGCACTTCCGAGGCATAGCTCTCAGTGACGTGCTTGAAGCTGACGACGAGCTCCGCTGTCAGACGGCTTTCCTCACGCTCCAGTATGCGTGCCGCGCGACACCATGGCAGAAATTCTGGATAGCGCTCTATGTCGAGCACCAGATCGAAAATCTGTTGTGTGGAGTAGGGGGATGTCTGAATATCGCGATAGCTGTGCATGGCGGCACGTTAGCAAATGCAGGCGCGCATTCAACCGGAATATCCGTTTAAGCGCGCTGAAGTGTCTCGCCTTGCGTTGCGGCGGTCCGATCCTGAAACGATCCCATACGCGGCATGGAGGCCGGGTCCACTTTTTTGAGTTCGGGTTTGGCGAAGGTTTTTCCGGGCTCGCTGGCGACATCAGCGATCTGGGATGAGCGGTCCGAGATGCCTACAGAGTCGGGCAATGCAATATTGTGATAATGGTAAAGATCATCTGCCAATTGGGTATAGACTTTGCCGAACTCCAGCTTTTTATCTTTAAAGTGTGTAACGAGGTAGGCGCTGGTTTCAGCCACCGCCTGCGGCAACTTGTCGGCGGGCACCTTCGCAAGAGCGTCAGCCACATGGGCATCCACCTCATCCATGTTTACCTGCCTCACGCCAAACGGCGCTTTAAAGCGCATGACGAAAGCCAGGGCGAACAAGCTGGCACCGATTCCGCCTATGAAATCCGGTATCGGAACGCCGCGCAGTTTCATGCCGCGCAATTTCATATTGGGGATATGCTCACCAATAAGCGGCTGTTCATTGGCGGCCCATTTTTTAAAGAATCCTTTGGGCAGGAAATTGAAAGAGGGAAGTTTTTCAGGAATGATTTTCCAGTTTGGCAGATGCTCCGGGACAAAATTCCACAAGCGGCTGGACTTGTGAGGAATTTTTACTACATCTCCCAGAACCGTTTTCACTTCCTTCTGGGTAATTTTTTCGGGAATGGTGATTGTGCGTCGGAAAAACCGGTCATAAGCCATCGTGCTGGCTCCCAGCGCTTCCGTGAACGTGCTGATTTTAAATGTATGCTTCTCCCGGAATTTATTAATTTTGTCTTTCGTGCTGCCTGGTTTGGGTTTGTCCGGATCGTAAGGGTCGGGAACTTTGGACAAGAAAGCAATATTCTTGCCCATGATCCAACCCGTTCCTGCTATGCGGGTAAAGGTGTCGGGATTTTTTACGGCGTTCCATGCAGCTTTAAATTCACCATTGGCAAGTTTCCCCGCGCCCTCTGCCCAGTGCGCGACCGACTGCTTGGTTTTGCCATCCACTTTTTTCAGTTTTACAATGGAGAAGATGAGCGACAGGCCACCTATATAACGCAACCCTATCTCACCCAGCATCACTGAGTGGCCTTTCATGAAGCCGTGGAATTTCTGCCAGGTCGTTTTAGGTTTTTCCGGCTCTGTGCGTGTAGGGGCGAGCGTGTTCGGGTCTGGAAGTTTTGTTCCTTCCGGCACGTAAGGTGTCAGAAGCGTGTTGACCTTTTCTTTGATGAAATGCAGGTGATGGGGATCGGTTTTCTTCTCGGCACCGAAAGCGATATTCGTCAGATTTGCCATTAAATTTAAAGAGGCAAATCCGATAGTCGCCGTATCCATCCCGCCTTTGGCCATGGCGCCCGAAATGAGCTGCATCGGATGGCCGATCATGCTGAGGATGCCGCGTGCTTTCCACAGATTAACGCCCTTCTTTGCTTCCGGCGGCAATTTGAGGTTGCCATCGTGTTCTTTCAGGCTTTTTATGATATCGGCCTGCGTCTTATCTCCGCGCGTTACCAGAACACTCTCATTACCTATCGGCGTTTCGGCCGTTATCTGCTGGCCGATGTCCGCAAGCCACTGCTTCACCCCTTGCACGTCGGCGCCCGCTTTTAAGTGCAGAAACGTCGAATTACCTTTCGGCACCGGCGTAAATTCAACCGAAGTTATGGCAGAGTTTTGATTGGTATTTTTGTAAATGGCCATGCGTCAGATTGAGTCCGAATTGTTCCGTTGTTCCTGCCGCATTTGCTGCGGTATTTTTTTAGAGAATATCCTACCTTGCATACTAGCTTTTTACAGGGCGGCACTCAAGACAAGACATTGATTGAGCTTGAAATTTAACACAACTGTAACAATAAAATATGCATAAATGGCCTGATTAACAGGCTCAGATTCCAGCCCTTTTCCTGATCTCAGCCGCAACGGATGCGGAATCGTCAAGGCGATAGGCAGGAGTGAACAGCTTATCGTCTCCTGCGAGTGGCCTTGCCAGACCTTTAGCATAAAGCGCATCAATAAATGCCTTGTGCTTTCTCGACATAAACCCTTCGCCTTCGTAGACGAACACAGGTTTGCCTGTAGCACATGCTTCCGAACACATCGATACGGAGTCGCCGGTGGCTATGACGACATCCGCAAGGCCCAAAAAGCCGTAATAAGGATTGGCGGGAGGATTTCCGCCCTCCTGCCAGGCATAAAGATAATGCGGACAATCCAGATGCGGTTTCATCTGCACGGGCATTTCTTCTCCCGTCCGGCGACTGGTGGTAATGAGCAGTGAGCCTTTCAGGCGTTTTGCAAGATCGCTTGCCAATGTGGAGAGTTTCATGGCATGGCGTGCGGCGAAGTTCTGTGGATTCCGTCCGCCCCCAATGAGGATGGCAATGCGCGGGGAGGGCAGGTGCGAGAGGATTTCGGTCCAGGCGCCGGCTTCATGCGCCAGTTTTTCACGTGTCACTCGATGCGGGGCGCCGAGTGTCAGGAATATATTTCCCCCTTCAGGGATGCCATCGTGCAGCGGGGTGGCGATGAGATCGAGATGCTGCCCCGGATAGCCCGGCCATTGTATTTGGGTCGTAAAGGTAGCAGGGTTTTGGCGTTTGATGTATGCCGCGACAAGCCCGAGCCTGCGTGCGGTGGAAAGGGTGATGTCTGGCCAGGGGGGTGATAACTCAGTGCGCGTCTGGGGTGTAATGCCCAGAGTGTTCCACCAGATAAGGGGATTGGGCAATCGGACAAGACCGCTGAAGCGCAAGTTTTTGATCGTGTAGGGAAGCCCTAGCGCGTCTGCAACCCCCAGCGTCTGGCTGGTATTGCCGGCCCGTTCGTCAAGCAGCGCCCATATTGTCTTGCCAGCCAAAGTAATCCTCTTCTTTGAAACGCTATACGGTTGTTGTCTTCTAAACCGTAAGGCGGTAGAAGACAAATACTATGCCACAGCCCCAGAATCATGCTTTCGCCCCTGCGCCGCAAACGGCGCTGATCGATCTCGATAAATTCAACGCTGCATCCCTTCAAACAGCGCCGTTTGACTATGTCATCGTACCGGCATTCATCTATCCCGCGGTGTTCGATTCCATCGTAAAGGATTATCCCGACATCAAAGAACGCGGCAGCTTTTCCCTCTCGACTTTAACCTACGGCCCTGTTTTCAGGCAGTTGCTGGATGAGTTAAGCGGCGACGCATTTCGTGATGCGGTGGCCAAGAAATTCTCCGTCGATCTTACTGGAACGCCCAAGATGATCACGGTACGCGGTGCCTGCGGAAAAAAAGACGGCAGCGTTCATACCGACACGGAAAGCAAAATCCTTTCGTTGTTGCTTTACATGAATCCTGCCTGGGAGAAAGAAGGCGGAAGGTTGCGTTTGCTGGGCAGCAGAAATATCGACGACGTGGTGACGGAAGTGCCGCCTGAAGCGGGAACACTGCTCATTTTCCGCCGGGCCGATAATTCTTTCCATGGGCACAAACCCTTTGTTGGTCCGCGCAAGGTGGTGCAGCTTAACTGGATCACGGATGAAAAATTCGCCGACCGTAATGATGCACGTCACCGCTGGTCTTCCTTCATCAAGAAGCTCAACCCCTTTGCCAGCGAATATTAAAAGCCGCTACTCAGCCGTTGATAGCCAACTGGGTCACCTTCTGCATGTAACCTGCGAGTTTGGGACGCAGCGATAAGGCAGGCTTTTCAATCAAGCGCCAGGAAACGATGCCGCAGGCGACGCTCGCGGGAAATGCCAGTGCGATGGTCTCCCCTAACGAAATGCCTGGTATCGAGGCGGTTATCATTTGCATGACGGGCCATGAATATATGTATATGCCGTAGGAATAATCCCCCAGTTTATTATAAGCGAGCAGCCATTTTGACGGGAAGAACCCGAGGTAAAATACAATGTACGCCCAGAGAATGACGAATATATCTATGAAATACGGATTTCCGCGCAACCACACCATTGCAGCGAATGCCAGCAGTGCAAAAATGAAATGGTAGGGGATATAATTCCGGTACCTGTAAAAGATCATCCCCATCACGAAGGGCAGTGTAGTTTCGTACAGGTAAGGAGTGCGTATCGTATGAATATGGTGAGCAATGTTGACCGCATGATTTATCCAGCTCACGCAGCCATAAAGAAAGAAGTACACCGTAATCGAAACAATAAAAAACAATCTCCGGTGCGCAGTCAGCGAGCCGACATATACCACCAGAAAATAGCAGATTACCTCATAGTAAAGGCTCCATAATGAGCCATTGACGACGCCCGGAAACGGATTGTGTGTAAATACTTTGGGCAGGGTCACCATGGGTGTCCGAAGCAGAAGGTTTTTGACCACATAGAGGGCAGGCGTGGTTGATTCCAGGTATTCGCGCAGGGGCAGTTCCGTGAAAAGCGGCCCTATGAGAAATGCTGTGATGAACAGGCTTATCAGTAGGCCCGGGTAGAGGCGCAGGAAGCGTGCGAAGCAAAAATCACTGAAACTGCTTTTGCGTTCGAAACTCTGCGAAACAAAAAATCCAGAAATAATAAAGAAGGTCCATACTGCGAGGCGCCCCAGGTTGTAACCTGGCAGATACGGCGCAAGAAAGTCGTTGGTTTCTATTCCAAGCGCCAGGGCATAGGCATGGGATACGATGACGGAACTGGCCGAAACAACCCGGAGCAGATTGAAATTATTGGCCCGACCGACATAATAGTGACTGAGAGAATGCAAATATTTTTTCCTGTGACATGCGTGCAGAGTATATGGGTATTTTTAGTGTAAGCTCTAACTAATCACGAATGTTTTTCGCTGCCAATACTTGCTGATACATTTCCCCGCGTCTATGCCGGGCCGCTCAATATATACGTGCATGATGGTTGCTAAAACTATGAGAAGCACGGCGTTGATTAGAATTACGCACCAATACTGGTATGCAGAGGAAAGGGCAAAGACGCTGATAAGCGGCTGTGAAAAAAGGAGAATCAATACCCCCCCCTGTAATAGATAAATTCCATAACTTACATCACCCAGCCTGCGTGCTGGTTTGCTGGTGAGAAGTCCAAAAAGCGTACATCCGCAAATGATAAGATAAAACGCTACTCCTAATAATAAGCAGGCCATGCCCTCCCATCCGGAATTCTCAATGCCATGAAATAACGTAAAGACGGTAATGAATAGAAGAAGTAACACGAGCGAAGAGATGGATTCGGGTAATTTCAGAATCAGGCCTTTGTGCTGTAATGAACCGCATGTCATGCCAATAAGAAATAAAAGTATACACACTGAGGCTGGTGCATTCCCAACTATCGAAGTTGAGGGATGTGTAACTACATATACAAGGGTGGCCAATAGACCGATAACGACACAAGGTAAATGAAACTTGGGAAAGCGCGTTACAAGTGCGGTGAAGGGAAGGCTAATATAGAACCACCATTCGTATTTTAGCGTCCATGTCACGCCTGCAAGCACCCAGCCTGAACTCGGGTAGCCATTTAAATCATCGATAGGATAGAATCCTAACGTGAAACATTTAATCAGCTGTTTTACCATTATCATAACATGGACATGCAAATGCCATTCTGAGTGCATGCCCATAACTACGAACATGAATAGAACGACGCAGAGATAAAGTGGCCCAATACGAAATATTCTTCCTACATAGAGGGAGAACCAAGAAATTCGGCCCTGCTGCACAATAACACGCGACCAGAAAAGATAGCCGGTGATCATGAAGAATATTGCCACGCCCACTTGCCCGAGAAGCGTATAGAATTGCGAAGGAGGTGCTTCCCAGCGACCATTGAGTAGGAAGCTATGGTAAAGCAGCGCATGATGGAAAAATACTCCAAGCGCCAAGAATCCTCTTAGCCCGTCTAGAGTTGAAACGCGGTTTCCTTTTGGATTTGGAGGAG
>Ga0207130_1179_pt1 | contig 19080 bp, 18 predicted proteins | sample Alteio_BWMinHeat_16_FD_153545 | JGI IMG/M metagenome (GOLD analysis project Ga0207130, IMG submission 153545) | Enriched cells from forest soil in Barre Woods Harvard Forest LTER site, Petersham, Massachusetts, United States -... | ecosystem: Environmental > Terrestrial > Soil > Temperate forest >... | reverse complement strand
AGCACCCACCACGGGGCTTAAATGGTTTGCCGATTCGGGCATCCATAAAGTAACCTGCACGCCGAATACTTCTTCAATATGTTTTGCCACCACTTCCGACATTGCTTTCTTCCCGCGCGTGGAAGCAAGGGAACGGGTAAGTGTGTAGAGCGTCTGCGTGCGGTGTTCGCGCCGTCTTGAAATCATCGCTTGGAGACGCAACTGCGTAGCCTGCGCGGTAATCACCATGCTGGTAATCAACATGACGCACAGTGTGAGCCAGTAGGAACGATCATAAATCTCCAGCGTATAGAGCGGAGGAATGAAAAAGAAATTGAAGCATGCAGCGCTCATCAGCGCATACAGAATGGAAGGGCCACGGCCAAACCTTGTAGCGATAACTATATTGCCGATAAGATAGATCAGCACTTGGTCAATAGGCCGCATTATACCGCCAAGCGCCATATTGATCAGTGTGCATACCGCCACCGCAAGTACACTCATGGCGTAAAGCTGCGGCCGGAAGCTGATAATTCCCATTCTGCTTTTTGCCAACCTGCGGTCCGGAGCAGCATCGACGGTCACGATATACACGTCAATTGTGCCGCTTTTACGAATGATCTGATCCGCAAGCGCGCCATGGGTCAAGTCTCTCCAGCGCGATTTATTGGGTTTGCCCAGAATGATTTTGGTAATGTTGTTTTCACGCGCATAGGTGATGATCTCTTCGACGGCATTACTGCCTTGCAGCACCACGGTCTTGGCACCCATACGTTCCGCCATGCGCATGACGGACTCTATCGCCGCCCTGCCTTCCTCACTTAAATTGTAATGCCGGATATTTTCCACATATCCCGCGACCCAAGGCGCTTTCAATGAAACAGCCATACGTTTAGCGGTGCGGATAAGCTTGGCTGAAAGCGGGTCGGGACCTACGCATACCATAACCTTGTCGGTTACCGGCAGCGTTTCGCGGATACCTTCACGTATATTGTAAGCATCCATCTGGGCATCTACGCGTTCGGCAGTGCGCCGCAGCGCCAGCTCACGTAGTGCAATGATATTGTTCTTCTTAAAGAAATTTTCTGCAGCCCGTGCTTTTATCATGTCGGCGATATAAACTTTGCCTTCCTGCAGGCGCTTGAGCAGCTCATCCGGTGTGATATCGACCAGTGCAATATCTTCAGCCGTATCAAAAATAGAATCCGGAACGGTTTCTTTGACACGCACGCCGGTGACACCGGCCACCAGATCGCTGAGCGACTCCAGATGTTGCACATTCAGCGTCGTATAAACGTCTATACCCGCGGCAAGCAACTCTTCCACATCCTGCCAGCGTTTAGGATGGCGCGAGCCGGGTGCATTCGTATGGGCAAGCTCATCCATAAGGCAAATGGCGGGTTTGCGCGCCTTCGCCGCATCCAGGTTGAATTCTCTGAGCGTGATATCGCGGTGCGTCACTTCCACCATAGGAATGATGGAAATGCCCTGCAGAAGTTTCTGCGTCTCACCGCGACCATGCGTCTCCACTACGCCTGCTACGACGTCCACGCCTTCGCGCAATCGTTCATGGGCCGCAGACAGCATCGCAAACGTCTTCCCCGTTCCTGCGCAGCCGCCAAAGAAAATCTTGAGGCGCCCACGCCGGGCTTGTGCTTCTTCCGCCTGTACCAGCCCGAGCAGGGCATCAGGATCGGGTCTGCGATAGGAATCATTCACACGTGCGTCACAATTTGCCATCCAGATCGAGGTTGAGCATCAACACATTCACCCCCGGTTCGCCCAGTATACCGAACTGCCTGCCTTGGGTATGTTTTTTTATGATTTCTCGTACTGTTTCAAGTGGCATCCCGCGCGTTTTTGCAACACGGGAAGCCTGATATTCCGCCGATGCAGGGCTGATATGCGGATCAAGCCCGCTGCCGGAGCTCGTCACCAGATCCACGGGGATGGGTTGGGCGTTTGCTGGGTCGGCCTTGTGCAGAGCATCCACGCGTGCTTTTGCGGCGTCAAACAATGCAGGGTTGGCAGGGCTTAAATTACTGCCGCTGGAAGAGGCTGCGTTATAGCTTTGCGGTGATGTCGCGGATAATCTGCCCCAGAAATATTTAGGATCCGTGAAATTCTGGCCAATAAGTTCAGAGCCCAGCACTTTGTTATCTTTCATGATCAGGCTGCCGTGCGTTTCTTTGGGAAATGCCGCCTGCAACAGCCACGTAGAAAGCAGCGGGTAGGTAAAGCCCAGCAGCAAGGTCAGAAAAAGAAACAGCAGAAAGTTGGCGCGAAGATAGAGGCTCATATCAAACGACTCCCACTAATGTCAGGCCCATATCGATGATTTTGATGCCTATGAATGGCACGATAATGCCGCCAACGCCATATACGGCCATATTGTAGCGCAGCAGGCCAGAAGCACCGATAGGTCGGTACTTCACTCCCTTGAGCGCCAGCGGAATCAGGAAAATGATAATAAGCGCATTGAAAATCACCGCCGAGAGAATGGCCGAAAGCGGCGAGGTAAGTCCCATGATGTTGAGCACATGGAGGGCCGGATAGGTGCTCACGAATGCAGCCGGGATGATGGCAAAGTATTTGGCGATATCATTGGCGATGGAGAATGTCGTCAGGCTTCCACGCGTCATCAGCAGTTGCTTGCCAATCTCGACAATCTCGATGAGCTTGGTGGGGTTGGAATCGAGATCGATCATATTGCCCGCTTCCTTGGCTGCCTGCGTGCCACTATTCATGGTCACAGCCACATCCGCCTGGGCAAGAGCTGGCGCGTCATTGGTGCCATCTCCCACCATGGCGACCAGCTCTCCACCTTCTTGCATCTTGCGGATGTATTTGAGTTTAGCCTCGGGTGTAGCCTGCGCGATAAAATCATCGACACCTGCTTCCGACGCGATTGCAGCGGCAGTGAGCGGATTGTCGCCGGTGACCATGACGCTTTTGATGCCCATCGCACGCAGTTCCGCAAGGCGCTCCTTAATGCCCGTCTTCACCACATCTTTGAGATGGATGACACCCAGCACTTTAGCCCCATCCGCCACAAGCAGGGGCGTACCGCCTTGGCGCGCGATCGTATCGGCCTGTTTGCTTACGGCTTCAGGCATTGTTGAACCGCGCGATGTGACATGTGCTTCAATAGCAGCCCCAGCACCTTTCAAAATTTGGCGGTCTTTCATGGTAATGCCGCTGACACGCGACTCCGCGCTAAAAGGCACAAAAGTCGCTTCCAGCTCTTGTGGATCTTTGGCTTTCACGCCGTGTTTCTCCTGCGCAAGCGCTACGATACTTCGGCCTTCGGGCGTTTCATCCGCGAGTGAGGAAAGCAGAGCCGCTTCCGCCAACTGTTGCACCGTGACGCCCGTTGCCGGAAAGAATGCGACGGCCTGCCGGTTGCCGTGGGTGATGGTGCCGGTCTTATCCAGCAGCAGGATGTTCACATCACCCGCCGCTTCTACAGCGCGTCCGGAGGTAGCGATGACATTGGCCTGGATGAGGCGGTTCATGCCCGCAATGCCGATGGCGGAGAGCAATCCCCCGATGGTGGTAGGGGCAAGGCACACCAGCAGCGCTATCAGCACCGTAATGCTTATGGGCGTACCCTGCCCTGCGCGCTCCACAGAAAACAGCGAATATGGAAGTAACGTCGCCGTAGCCAGTAAGAAGATAATCGTCATGGCGGCGAGCAGGATGGACAGCGCAATTTCATTAGGAGTTTTCTGGCGTTTGGCGCCCTCGACCAAGGCAATCATCTTGTCTAAGAAGCTTTCACCCGGATTGGAGGTGATCCGGATGACAATCCAGTCCGAAAGCACACGCGTGCCGCCAGTGACAGCATCACGGTCACCGCCCGCCTCACGAATCACGGGAGCCGATTCGCCGGTGATTGCACTTTCATCCACCGAGGCAATGCCTTGCATCACCTGACCATCGCCCGGAATAAAGTCACCCGTTTCGACAAACACCAGATCGTCCATGCGCAGGCTATTGGCAGTCACGGTTTTGTACAGACGATGCTCATTAATATCGTGCAGCTTCTTTGCCGGAATATCGCGACGGGCGCTTTTGAGGCTCTCGGCCTGCGCCTTGCCTTTACCCTCGGCGATCGCTTCAGCAAAGTTTGCAAAGATCACCGTAAACCAGAGCCAGAATGTCACCCATCCGATAAACCAGCTGGGCTCACCGGTGGGCGTAACGAGGTTATGGGCAAATAACAGCGTGGTAATGCAAGCGCCCACAAACACAGTGAACATCACCGGATTGCGCATCTGGTAGCGCGGTGTGAGGCGGGTGAAGGAATGCAGTATTGCCTCGCGTGCGCTTCTGTCGAACATGGAAGTGGATGCAGTCATGAGCATAACCTTATTTCATCAGGTTGAAATGTTCGGCAATGGGGCCCAATGCCAGCGCCGGAACATAGGTCAATATGCCCACGAGAATGATCGTGCCTGCCAGGATCGTGATGAACAGCGGGGTATGGGTGGGCAGCGTCCCGGCGGACACGGGGACGGTTTTCTTGGCAGCGAGCGATCCGGCCATTGCCAGAACGGGGATGATGATAAAGAAGCGGCCGAACAACATCACGATGCCCAGCGCCGTATTATAAAAAGGAGTATTGGCGGAAAGACCCGCAAATGCACTGCCGTTATTGTTTGCGGCAGAGGAAAAGGCGTAGAGCACCTCCGAGAAACCCTGCGCTCCGGGATTGAATATCCCGGCTTTACCCGCCTCCACCAGCACACTCGCGGCAGTGCCAAGAAGCACGACAAGCGGAGTGATGAGGATGGCAACCGATGCCATCTTCATTTCGAAGACGTTGATTTTCTTTCCCAGATATTCAGGTGTTCTGCCCACCATCAGCCCGGCGATGAATACGGTGATGATGACGAAGACCAGCATGCCGTATAAACCCGAGCCTACACCGCCGAAGATAACTTCGCCGAACTGGATGAGCACCAGCGGCACCATACCGCCCAGCGGCGTAAAAGAATCATGCATGGCATTGACGGAGCCATTGGAAGCGGCGGTGGTGACGCTTGCCCAGAGCGCGGAATTGGTGGAGCCCAGACGCTGCTCCTTGCCTTCCATATTGCCCGCACTCTGGTCGATACCGAGTGCCGCAAACTTAGGATTTCCGCCCTGCTCTGCCGTGACGCAAAACAGCAGAAGCGGCAAAAGGATTATGGTCATGGCGATCAGTATCGCCCAGCCCTGACGCGTATCGCCGACCATGAACCCGAACGTGTAGCAAAGCGCCGCGGGAATCAGCAGAATCGCCAGTACCTCAAGGAAATTGGAGAAGGGTGTCGGGTTCTCGAACGGATGCGCCGAGTTGACGTTGAAAAATCCGCCGCCGTTAGTGCCCAGTTGCTTGATGGCGATTTGTGACGCCACCGGCCCTACGGCAATGGATTGCTCGGTCAGCGTCTGCGCCTTCTGCGTGATGTTTCCCTGCGCGTCTTTTTGCTCAGGTACCTGCTGCGCTTCCATCATGGTCGCATTCACATACGGCTCAAACGTCTGCACCATACCTTGAGAAGCAAGCAGCGCCGTCCACAGCAACGAGAGCGGCAGCAGGATATAAAGCGTGCCGCGCACCATATCCACCCAGAAATTGCCGATGGTGTTTGTGTTTTTACGTGAAAAACCGCGGATAATGGCAACAAGTACTGCCATGCCTGCCGCTGCAGAAAAGAAATTATGCACGGCTAGACCCGCCATCTGGCTTAAATAGCTCATGGTGGACTCGCCGCCGTATGACTGCCAGTTGGTATTGGTCGTGAAACTGGCCGCCGTATTGAAAGACAGATCGGGAGAGACATTACCCATTTGCGCCGGATTAAAACCCAGATAGTTTTGCAGGCGCAGCTGGGCGTAGAGCGCAAGCAGGCTCACTAGGCTGAATCCGATGACCGCACCGGCATACTGCCTCCAGTGCATTTCTTCCTGCGGATTGATACCGCAGCAGGCATAGAACCCACGTTCGAGCCAACCGAGTACAAATGAGAATAGCTGCTTTTCACCCATGTAGACTTTTGCCATGAAAAGCCCGAGCGGTTTCACACAGATAAAGAGAGCGCCAAAGTACAACAGAACCTGCAGCCATTCATGAAAGTCGGGAAGTGCCAGGTTCATGGGAATATCTCCGGTTTAAGGAGTGCTACAAAGAGATAGACCAATAAGCCTAGCGCCGCGATGGCGGCAATCAGGTAAAATATTGTCATGTCAACTGCTCCTCAAATAGTCGCAAAGAGCCACCAACCCTGTCGTAAGCAGGAAAAACGCGACAGCCAGAAACACAAATAGAAAATCCATGATTGGTACCCGTTTAAAAACGTTGTGAAATGCCGATATAACTCTGAAGATCCGGCGTTGCCCGATTGAGGCCGATATTGGCACCAATATCCAATTGTAGATTGGGGCGCACAACCCAGCTCAGGGCTGTATCGAAAGAGAGCTGAGTGGTCGTGCCCGCTGGCTCATTATTGACATCCGACCACAGTTCAACTGCGCCTGTTACTGCATCTGAGAACAAGGTGTGGCTTACATTTATCACACCCTGATAATTCGTATGATAGCCTGTATCTTGTGCGTCTTTGAACGCATCTATTTCAGGATCAATGACCAGCGAGAAGCTTTGCGGCAAAGCAAACGAGATAGGCACAATCAGACCCTCTTCGACTGACTTGTTGCCAATACCCGGCGCTGCTGTGGGTATCTTGACGTAAGGGAACAATGTCATAGCCGCATTGCCGCCATCGTTACCGAAGAGACTATATTTTGCCCTGAGATAAAGATCCCCCATGCCCGTGAGGTCGCTATTGCTGTGAGTGGCTTTATCATGTGAGCTGACTTCTACTAAAGGCGCAATATTGACTTCAAAATCTATACGATTGGTAAGCCCCAGTTTGAAAGTGGGATTGGTGAAGAGATAGGTGTTCTGTGTATGACTGCCATTGTGGTTATAGGTCCAGTTGAATGCATCGGCTTCATACTGGAAATGCCCGACATCTAACGTGCAGGGAGAATTGGACTTTGTTGGCCTGTCCGTGCAGAAGCTACGCATCTGGGTATCAGGCGTTGGATTAAATAAGGTGTACGCGCTTTTATCCGGTGCTGGCGTGCTGGCAATATCCTCCGCGTGCAGTGGCGTTGACACGCTAGCGAGCAGCAGCAGTATATAGAATTGTTCAGAACGCGGCGTAATACCCATAATAGCTCCCTATGGGTAAACGCTAACTCTTAGGGAGAGTATGAAGTGTCAAAACTTCAGGGAACCGCGTAAAAAAATCGTATAGATTCGTGTATCACATTAGCTTGCTATATCGTAACCACGCACCCATAAGTGCCAATGGACTTAGCTCAAGCTCTGTTAACCCTAATCTTCATCGAGAGGTTATAGAACAAATTCTAAATACACTTTTTGGGGTAAAATTTTAGATACAAGGTATCTCTTCTGGGTATCTGACAAAGTCAAATGAGGATTATAGCCTGATTATCAGCTACTTCCGTGTTGATATTGTAGCGGCTTTGTGGTGCCCCGAAGAGGACTCGAACCTCCAAGACCTTGCGATCACTAGTACCTGAAACTAGCGCGTCTACCAATTCCGCCATCGGGGCATATTTCAAAAGGCTTCGCGTTATAAAAGAATAGCCGACGCTTGTCTATAACAAGTTATTATTATTTTTATTCAAAGAGATGGCATTATTTTATTGTTCGCCATTGGCAATACTGAAATGGTCATTGAATTACAGGATGCTTCAAGAGGGTATTTTATCCGAACTGGCTCGGCTCACTAAGAGTTGCACGATAACTCGACACCCTTGGTGCGGAATGTCCTCTGTCCATACTCTTTAATACTATATTTATATCTGCCGAATATAAGGTCTTAGATACTTGCATATACGTTACGCCGATTACTGGAGAATAAATGGCACGAGCTTTTGGGAAGTTATTGAGCGTAATCATCATAGCGATTGGCCTGCTCGTCATGAGCGGCTGGCTGCTCAATCAGGAGCTCCTTAAGACCGTTAACCCCAATCTGATCATCATGGTATTCAATACCGCAGCCTGTTTCTTCCTAGTGGCCGTGGCAATTCTTTTACCCGAATCACGACCGGTTCTACGGCAAACGGGCCATCGCTTCATCGGAATTTTCATCGTTATTTTTGCCGCGGTCACGTTCTTGCAGGACATATTGCATACTGATTTCGGCATCGACCAGCTGTTCAGCAAAGTGACAGTGGGTGATTATAATCCCAATCCCGGCCGCATGGCCCCCCAGACGTCCATCTGTTTCATGCTGTGCGGCTGGACGTTGATTCTGCTGCACCACAGGCGAAAACGCTGGGTCAACGTCGTCACGCAGGCGCTTACTCTCTTTGTCATGATGCTTGCCATCATCGGCATTGCCGCATCTGCGGTGCGTCTTGAGCTGCTGTACGACTGGTATAGGTACGGACGCATGGCCGTGCCTACGGCGGCCTGCTTTCTCATGTTATCCACCGCGTTGTGGATTAGCTGGTACCATCAGGAAGCCCGGGCCGGCGCCTATCTCGAGAAACAGGAAAAACGCATCAGCGTCACCGGCATCATCATCATCGCCTTTGTCGCCTTGTCCGCAGGCATGTCGGGTTTCGGCATACTCGCCAACCAGATGGAGCATATGCTGGAGCTGAGCCTCAAAGAGGCCCATAAGAACCATAGCCAGCTCGTAAACAACGAGATCGATCTCAGCCTGTCGGGCATGGTGCCCATCAATACGCGCCTGCTGCTGAAACGTTATCTGATCGCCTTTAACAACAATCCCGGCGACGCGGAAGCACAGGCTATTATCAAAAAGGACATGGAAGCCTTTTTAGACACCAAAACATTTCTGGCCGCCTCCATCTACTCGAAGTCAGGCCAGCTTGTTACGCAAGTGGGGAATTTTACCCAAGATCCGGATATGACCATCCCCCTGAAGAGCAGCGATCCTAAAGTCCAGCTTCAGCTGCTATGGAAGAACGGGGGGATATTACGGGCAAGGATCGATACCGAACAGGACGGTAATAAAATCGGCACCGCAGTAGTGGAACGAAGACTGCACTATATGGATCAACTCTTAAGTGAGAAAGATCTCCTCGGAGAAACAGGGGAGACGCGAATCTGTTATGCCCTTACTGCACAAACCATGCAGTGCCTGCCCAGCAGGAGCCACTCGACGTTCCCCGTAGAACCTCGGATCAGGGGAGATTACGTCACCAGCATGCATTACGCCCTGCAGGGAGAGAATGGCATACGGATAGGCCGTGACTATATGGACCATCAGGTAGTGAGCGCCTACGGTCCCCTGGGCGATTTCGGACCCGGCATCGTGGTGAAAATAGATGCTGCGGAATTTTACGGCCCTATTCGCGAGAAGCTGCAATACGCCATAGGACTGGTGTTGCTGGTTTCCACAGCGGGTGTTTTTGTACAGAGCCTGCAGCTCGTTCCCTTGGTGAGAACGCTCGTCAAGTCGGAAGAGCGCGTGAAGAGCATTATGATAAACGTGGCCGACGGCATTATCGCCGTCAACCAGCAAGGCCACATCGAATCCGTGAATCCTGCTCTGTGTGAGATGTTCGGCTACCGCATGGAAGAGTTAGTCGGTAAGGATGCGGCCATTCTCCTGCCGAAGCGCATGCATGCGCTTGAGCATCAGGGAATGGACGGTTTCTTGAGAAGCAAGGAAGCACAGATCGTGGGAAAGGGATCCCTTGAACTGCCCGCCCAGCACAAGGACGGCCACGAATTTACCATTCTGCTGACGATCTCAGCCCTGCAACTGGACGAAGAGCGCGTGTTTGTCGGCAGCATCCGTGACATCACGGAACACAGGCGGCTGGAGAAATTGAAGACCGAATTCATCTCCACCGTAAGCCACGAACTGCGCACACCGCTTACTTCCATTCGCGGATCGCTTGGGCTTATGAAAGCGGGCGTGGCAGGCGATATGTCGGCCAAGGCAAAGGAAATGACCGAGATCGCCCATAAAAATTGCGAGCGGCTCATTCTGCTTATCAACGACATCCTCGACATCGACAAAATTGAATCCGGCCAGATGCGCTTCGACCTGAAACAGGAAAACGCAAACTATCTGGTGCAGCAGGCGGTGGAAGCCAACACCGCCTACGGTGAGAAGTTCGGCGTCCGCTTCGCGATCGAGGTTTTAGAGATTCCTGCTATGATTCATGTGGACGCCAACCGCTTCATTCAGGTGCTGTCCAACCTGCTTTCCAATGCCGCCAAGTTCTCCAATGCCGAAGATGTAGTGTCAGTGCGCATTGTCCGGGAAACAGGGCAAGTGCGCATCTTCGTAACCGATAAAGGTCCCGGTATTCCGCAGGAATTTCAATCACGCGTCTTTGGTAAATTCGCCCAGGCAGACGGTTCCCTCTCGCGAGAGAAATCCGGAACCGGACTGGGGCTCAACATCAGCAAACAGATTATCGAGCACATGGGTGGGAGCATTGGATTCACTTCGGAAATCGACAGAGAAACCACGTTCTGGGTTGCGATGAAGGAAACGACAACACAAAGTCATGATACGGAGTGGGAGGAAGCCGTCGAATATCTGAGCACGGATGATTTTTACTTTCTTCCGCGCATCCTGCATGCGGAAGATGATTATGATTTCTGTCGCATTATCGCTCATTCACTGCAAGGCAGGGCTATCATCCATGCCGCAGCTACAGTGGCTGACACGGAAAAATTATTGCGCTCGAATGTGTATGATCTGCTGATACTGGATATAGCCCTGCCCGACGGCTCAGGTCTTCGCCTCCTCGATCAGATAAAAGAGAATAACCAGCACACTAAGGTGATGATACTGTCCGCACGCGAAGTGGATGAGAAAACCCGCAAGAAAGTGGAGTTCGCACTCGTGAAATCGAGAGTGTCGGAAGATAAGATAATCGAGCACATCCTGAAGATTGTGCGCAAGGAACCCGGTTTCCGACCCCATAAGGATTCATGACATGGCCCCACCGCTCAAAAAGATTTTATGCATCGACGACGAGGATGACATACTGCAGGTGGCCACATTGGCGCTGGAGCAGATCGGAGGGTTCGAAGTGTCTTCATGCAACAGCGGCAAGGCAGGGCTGGAGTATGTGTGCAAAATGCCACCCGACCTGATTCTGCTGGATGCAATGATGCCGCACATGGACGGCCCCTCTACCTTGAAGGAATTACGCAAGAATCCTGAAACGGGTATCATCCCGGTTATCTTCATGACCGCACGGGTACAGCCGGAACAGATACAGGAATACATAGCCATAGGTGCCGTGGGCGTAATCACCAAACCCTTTGATCCGATGACGTTGTCAAAAGACATTGCACTGTTATGGGAGAAGCTGCATGGCGCTTGATAAAGCGGACTTGGAAGCCTTACTGGCCCCCCTGCGCCAGAAGTACCTCGTTCAGTTGAAGACACTGCTGCCTGAAATAGAAATGATACATTCGCATCTTATGGAAGGGACGTGCTCACCTAAAGATATGGAGATATTAAAATACACCGCCCACCGTTTGTTCGGCAGCGGGTCTACCTACGGTTTCGTTGCCATCACGAAGTCCGCAAGGGCGCTGGAAATAGAACTGCTAAACAGTGGCGAGCCACGTGATCTGGCGCAGCTGAGTACTGCGTTCCAGACATTTCTGGAAGCGTGCAAAGATGCTCTGAACAGTACCGCGCGGGAATCCTGATACCCGATCAATCAACTTAAGATGGCATCTAATACGTGGCTTGTTAATAATTTATTATTATCTCTGTGGTTATATGATCGCTTAAAAGCCGCGCATCCGCATCAAGAGGAACATCATGGCGCCCGAGATTAAACGTATTGTCTGTATCGACGACGACAAAAACATTCTGGAGGTTAATAAAAAACTTCTGGAAGCATCCGGCGGCTATCAGGTGGCATGTTACACCAGCGGATTCGAGGGTATTAAAAGCATCAAAGCGCAGAAACCGGATCTGGTTCTGCTTGATATGATGATGCCCGTGATGGACGGTGCTGCCGTATTAAAAGTGCTGAGGAACGACTCGGAAACAAGCATGATACCCGTCATATTCATGACTGCCCAGAAAACGCCTACGGATGTGAAGAAGTACATGGATATGGGAGCCTTGTCCGTCATCACAAAGCCCATCGACATCGAAGATTTCCCCTTCCAGATGGAAATGCTGTCGAAGATCATCCTGAAGTAAAGCCTGGAACCTGCCCTGCCCGCCAGCCCTGTTAATGCAGGAGGCAAGATACCTAACCCATTGATCAGGTGTGTGCAAAATTATACTGTACAAGCCCGGCTTATTTGTTATACAGACCGCCTGCTAAATACGACTATTCCGCGGTAGCTCAGTGGTAGAGCAATCGGCTGTTAACCGATCGGTCGTAGGTTCGAGCCCTACCCGCGGAGCCATCGTTTTTAATACCCCCCTATGTCAGCTTCCATCGCGACTCATAGGCAGGCTATGACAAGTGTGAAACGCCCCACCTATTCATTCTTCCGGCGTCTTGTCCATAAGCCGGAATTTTTTGTAGGACTTGATCATAAAATAAATTGAAACGGCGGCAAACGTAGCATGCACCACCAGGGATTGTTCTTGTCCCGCATGCAACGGCTGGTATCCATGTTCAATGGCATGAATGGTAATAAGAATCACGAGTATGATAACCGACTCCATGCCCACCAGAACGACAATCGGCAACAGGCCCGGACTTACATAGAGCCACGCAACCGCGCCCCCGATGGTGAGGAAATAATTATTGATGAAGCCGATGTCCAGTTTTGCCACCAGTGAAATCAGCATCCAGATCCACAATCCTGCCTGTATGGATATGGGATAAACCCATACATGCCTGGAAGGAGGCGCCCAGAGGGAATAAACGATAAACACCGTCACAGACGCGCCAAGCGGTATGAAAACCGTATTGCGGCAAAATATCCACAGAAGGAGTATGCACCAGATGACAAAACGGTTCTCGGACATCATGGATCGACCACATCCGCACAAGCATCGGTAGGGGCGCTTGCGACTCCTCCTACCACTGGAATAATCTTGATGCCTGCCGAAGCAACGCGGCAAGGCGCGGCTGCCGCACCGCAACCGGCCAATATCACAGAGAATAAAAGGAATTGCACCAGCAGGAGCGAACGTCCGCTTAGCCTTTTTACAAAGCACTTTCCAGGCACTTGACCTTTTATTTGCATGTTTACGTCCCGATATTCTTCAAGAATGCCTGCCAGCATCATACACTCCGGCACATAATATGCTTTACTTTAAATAAAAAAAGTATTCCCTTCATGCGGCTGCAACCCTCCTTCAGAAAGGATATCCCCATGTTACGATTATTTAGCACCCTTGTTGTTTTACTGATCAGCTCCAATGCCTTTGCCGCTCCGCTCACGGAGCAACAGAAGATTGATACACTGCTTAAGGCGTTCGACACGCCTGGCATCACCTTCGTCCGCAACGGCGCGGAACATGACGGTGCATGGGCAAAGAAGCACCTTACGGACAAACTGAAATCGGCGAAAACGAAAGTGACGACCGCCGATGCATTCATCACGGATATCGCCAGCACCTCCAGCCATTCGGGAAAACCCTATCTGGTTAAAACAAAAGACGGCAAGACAGTGGAAAGCGCCGTCTGGCTGCGTGCGAAGCTGGAAGAAATCAATAAGAATGCAGAAGCAAACTAAGCCTGCGCCGCATCAGGTATAAATAAAGCCGCAATACTGCCTCAGGGAAACCAACGGCGGGTATTGCGGCTTTATCATGAGTGCTTATTTTAAAGAAATTCTCGAATTTATATATATCGGCATGATACGGCGCCGCTGTCATAAAAATTTAATAAAATACAAACGAGATTGTATATAAATTAGTGAATAATTAATAATTATTAATCATAATTACCCCTCTGTTTCTTTTTATTCTTTAAGTCGCCCAAAGGGTAAAAAAGGGGTCCCTCGTGTCTATCAAACGTAAATTGACCTTGATGACCATGAGCATCAGCACCGCTGCGGTGATGGTTACGGTCATGTCTATCACTTCCTATCTTATTTACGATATGCACAGGAGCAAAATGGAGTCCCTGGCGCTCACAGCAACCATTGCGGGTGATCGCAGCCTTGCCGCCTTGATGTTCCAGTATAAGGAGCAGGCGCAGAACAATCTCGAGATTTACCGTCAGAGTCCCTCCATCCAGGTCGCCTGCATCTATAACGCGCAAGGAACCCTGTTTGCGGGTTATGAATCGCCCCAGAATAAATGCCAAAACCATCAGGAAGACATTCCTTCAAAAGAATCGGGACTACTTTCCGCCAGTGTTCCAATTCGCAAGAACGGCGAAACGGTCGGATATGTCTATCTTGCAAGCGATGCGCGCGAAATCGGCGTCTATGTAAGCAAGATCATGCAGATCAGCAGTACGGTCATCATTACCGTGCTCGCTGTCACCTTGCTGCTTACATTGTATTTCCAGCACACTATTTCCGACCCCATTCTCGAACTCGCCTCCACTGCGCAATCGATTACGGCAAGCGGCAACTATAATGTAAAAGCCCGCAGCAGCTATCCCGATGAAACCGGACTGCTTGCAAATGCGTTCAACGAAATGCTTCTCGAAGTTCACAAACGCGACAACGCACTGATGCAGGCAAACGAAGGGCTGGAAGAAAGAATCGCAGTACGCACCCATGAACTTGAGGAAGCCAAGCACAAGGCGGAGCTGGCAAACGAGGCCAAATCGGAATTCCTGCGCAATATGTCGCATGAATTCCGCACGCCGCTGCATGCCATCCTCAGCTTCTCGGCCTACGGAGTGAAGGAATATAAAAATGCGGCCCGTAAGGAGCTTCTGAAATATTTCGATCAGATCAATAAAAGCTCAGAGCGCCTGGGCAAACTGGTCAACGAAGTGCTCGACCTGGCGCGGCTCGAGCAGGGTTGCCTCATATTATGCCCACGCTACGCGGACCTGCGCGAATTGGCGAATCAGGCCGCTGAAAGCGTCCAGTCCCTCATGATGAATAAGAATATCTCCCTGCGGCTTGATCACGCGCATGAAGCGGTAGGGGCGCTTTGCGATCATGATAAAATCCTGCAGGTCATCACCAATCTGTTTTCCAATGCCATCAAGTTTACTCCCGAGAGGCATACTCTTACGCTTAGGACGCGCATCCAGAAAACCGGGGCGAAGGAAGAAGCCGTCGTATCGCTTGCCGACGAAGGCGTGGGCATTCCCGAAGGCGAACAGGAAGCCATTTTCGAATCTTTCCGGCAAAGTACGCGCACCAACACCGGCGCAGGCGGAACGGGGCTTGGGCTTGCCATATGCAGAAAAATCATCACAGCGCATCAGGGCAGAATATGGGCGCAGAACAATACAGCCGAAGCGGGCTCCACCATCACCTTCTGCCTCCCTGCCGTACATGAAATAATACACCCCAGCATGATATCACCACAGGAGATGTCTCATGAAAGCCTCTACAAAATCTAAGCGCAGAATACTGGCGGTGGACGACGATGACGTCAACCTGACGATCCTTGCCAAAACGTCCGAAGATGCGGGATATAAGGTCATTCCCTTCACCTCGAGCGAGGCAGCATGGTCTTACCTGGTGCAGCATCCCCGCGAAGTGGACATCGCGGTGCTCGATAAAATGATGCCCGGCGTAAGCGGAATGGAATTGCTGGGATGCATCAAGCGCAACCCCTTGCTTAAATACATTCCCGTGATCCTGCAGACTGGCGATGTCGGCCTTACGCAAATGCGCGAAGGGCTGGAGGGCGGAGCCTATTACTATCTCACCAAGCCGTTCCATCCGGAGATATTCCTCGCCATCCTGAAAGCCGCAGAGAACGAATGTATCCTGCGCGAAGAACTGCTGGCCCAGGAAAATCTGAAGCAAGGCAAATTCCTGGGACTGATGCGGGATGGTGAATTTCACATCAAGACCATTGCGGAAGCCCGCCTGCTTGCCGCCGCCCTCGCGCAGGTAAGTCCCACGCCCGATCTCACCGCGCGGGGATTAAGCGAACTCCTGTTCAACGCAATCGAGCACGGCAACCTGGAGATCGGCGGTAAAAAGAAAAGCGAGCTGGTATTGAACGATGCGTGGATGCAGGAGGTGTCAGCACGCATGGATGATTCGCAGTACCAGAACCGCAAGGTCAAGGTCCGGGTGCAGAAAAATCTTTCCGCATTTCATTTTGTCATCACCGATGAGGGCAGCGGCTTTAACTGGCATGACTGTCTGAACGCCAGTGCCTCCGGCATATTAAACCAGCCCAATGGAAGGGGTATCGCGATTGCCAACCAGGTGCTGCATAACCTGCACTATAATAAGGAAGGCAATGAAGTGTCCTTCGCCATCGGTGAAGAAAGCGACATGGTGGTGTCCCTCCAGCAGGGCATGCAGATTAATACCCTGTAGCTGCGGAAAAAATATGCCAGATGGCCTGTAAGCCGGGTTTTGTCTTTCACTCTTAACGAGCGGAGATGATCATTCCTCTGGGATGGCTGTTGCCAGCCACCTCGCGCGACCTACCCGAATCACTCAGCGCGGAAAGCGCCTGCCGAACTTACGCTCGGCGCATGATCCCTATTTGGTCTTGCTCCCGGCGGGGTTTGCCCTGCCGCTTACGTTACCGTAAGCGCGGTGCGCTCTTACCGCACCATTTCACCCTTACCTGCAAGCAGGCGGTATAATTTCTGTGGCACTTTCCCTGGGATCACTCCCGGCGGGGGTTACCCGCCACCGTTTTCCGTGGAGCCCGGACTTTCCTCCAGATATTGCTATCCAGCGATCACCCGGCCATCTGGCAAGGTAAGTTTAGCGCATCACAAGCAGGCCCGCAAGCGCTGCCTCGCAGGCCTCATCCCAGGTCCCACGGATGTCGGAAGGGTGAAAATGGCGCTGAAAGGCAATCACTGCTTTATGGGTGGCCTCATCAAAACTGCCGTTATGCGGCACCTCATAGCCATATTCCGCCAGGTCCGACTGCATCTTGAGCACCGCATCACCCGCATCACCCGGTTTGAGCGCCCGCCCCTTTTCCGCACCGCGCCCTCTTTTGCCCGGCCATAAGCCTACGCCCTGCCGGGCAAGCCACTGCCAGTTAAACAGCTCACCCGGATCTTCCTTGCGAGAAGGCGCTATATCGGAATGGCCCACGACATCGCGCGGCGCTATTTTATAGCGCTGCACGATAGCTGCACCCAGTACGGCGACAGCTTTCATCTGGGTCTCCGGAAACGCACGATAGCCCCATTCATGGCCGGGATTGGCAATCTCAATGCCGATGGAGATCGGATTGACGTTGCGCTGCCCACGCCAGAAGCTGACGCCTGCATGCCACGCGCACTCCTTCTCATCCACCAGCATATGCACGGTGCCGTCCTCTTCCACGAGGTAATGGGCGCTGACCTTGCTGGCAGCATCGCACAATCGGGCAAGTGCGTCCTCTGCCATCTGCATCCCCGTGTAATGTAGTACGAGCAAGGACACGGCCGCATCATTGCGGCTGCTGAAGTTTGGCGATCGCCAGTGTTTCCGGATTGCGCTCAAAGCTAGAGGATGTAAATGAGACCGAGGGCCATGGCGGCGATTCCCAGGTGTTTCTTGTAAGGAGCGAGATCATCGCGCCACTGACTGGCCTTGGTGAGCAGTGAAGGAACGGGATTATTCATGATTTTTTTCAAAAGATCGATGGAAAGCATCATCCCGATCGTCATCAGCAATCCTGCCGATATCCATATCTCCAGAATATGCAGCGGGAAGAGATTCACATAGCGCAGCCAGCCTATTGCATCCAGCAACCAGACAAGACCAAACACCAATCCCGCAGCGCCGATATATTCCTTATGAGGATTAAGCTTTTCGATAAATTTCTTGGAGGCGGGCACTTTCTCAAAGAGGAAATCTTGAGCTACGAGTGCGCCTAGTACGATAAGCAGAAGACTGAACACTAAACCCATAGGACCCCCCTATATGATGTTGTTATAATTGCATGAGACCTTTATCAGGCTGTAATACAAAAAGAAAGTTTTTAATCGCCTTCACCGGGATTTGTAATAACGGGCGCGTGATAAGTGTCACACTGGCAAACACCGCAGCTGCCTGAATTAAATACCGCACAACGGATACAGCCATGCCGCTCCTTTGTGCAACGCTCCTGCGGAAGACGGAGAGCTTTTCTTGCCCCGTCATGGACCGCAAAACGCATGACAGCTTTCACCCCGCATGCTATACAGCCTTTGAATAATAAAAATAAGATAGGGGCTTTTTTAGAAATTCGGCTCACGACAAGGCAATTATGAAGTGTGTGTGTGCAGAAGCACCGGTAACCATCGATTGCCATCAATGCGGAATGTACGAATAAGTCTTATTATAACAACGGGTAGAGTGCGACATGGCCGATAAAAAAGATAAAAAAGAAGAGGACGACGAAGAAAAAGATTCTGCCGAGGAAGGCAAAGAAGACGGCGCAGAAGGCGATGACGAAGGCGCGGCAAAACGCAAAAAAAAGCGCAAACTCATAATTATGGCTGCCATCGCGGCTGTACTGCTTGGTGGCGGCGGCTCGGCCGTCTATTTCAGCGGTGTATTTTCCAGCGCTCCGAAAGTCGAAGCCCCTTCTAAAAAAGGCAAAAAGAAAAAGGGCGGCGAGGAGCCCGCAGAGCACACGACCGGCTCAAGCGTAAAAGCCGTGAAGCAGAATCCGAACGAATGGATTCCGGGCCTGGTGCCGGGACATGAAGGCGATGATGTTCTTTATTACAACCTGCCTGAGTTTCTCGTGAACCTCGACACCAGCAGCAAACAAACCAGCTTCATTAAAATGAAGGTGACGCTGGAAGCTCCGTCTGAGGGTAACAATGCCGACGCCATCGACAACCGGCTTCCCCGTATCATCGACAAGTTCAACACCTATCTGCGCCTGCTTCGCACCAGTGACATCGGCGGTTCGGCAGGCCTTTACCGCCTGCGTGAAGAGTTATTGCTGCAGGTGAATAAAGAAATTTACCCCGGTAAGGTGAACGACATATTGTTCCAGGAAA
>Ga0207130_1178_pt1 | contig 19133 bp, 17 predicted proteins | sample Alteio_BWMinHeat_16_FD_153545 | JGI IMG/M metagenome (GOLD analysis project Ga0207130, IMG submission 153545) | Enriched cells from forest soil in Barre Woods Harvard Forest LTER site, Petersham, Massachusetts, United States -... | ecosystem: Environmental > Terrestrial > Soil > Temperate forest >... | reverse complement strand
ATCAGATTCCGGACCCGGGCGATTATTTCTTACGCGAGATCGCCGAAGAAAGCATCATTCTTACTCGCGACAACAGCGGCATGGTTCGAGCGTTCTTCAACGTATGCCGACACCGCGGTACGCGGATTTGCACCCTAGCGGAAGGCCGTTTCCAAGGGCGCATCCAGTGCGGTTATCATGGCTGGACCTATGGTTTAGACGGCAAGCTGATCGGTGCGCCGCACATGGGCGAAGGCTTCTGCCGGGAAGACTATCCGTTGAACCGGGTGCAGGCGGAGGTTTGGGACGGGTACGTCTTCCTCAATTTAAGTCGAGATTCGGAGCCACTGGCCTCACAGTTGGCAGATCTTCCGCAGAAATTTGTGCGCTGGCAAATGGCAGATCTGCGACTACACAGGCGCAGCCTATATGAGGTTAAGGCCAACTGGAAACTGATCATGCTGAATTACAACGAGTGCTTGCACTGCCCTATGCTGCATCCGCGTCTCAACGCGATATCGGACTACCTGTCGGGCGATAATGACAAGCCCCATCGTTCATATATTGGTGGTTCAATGGAATTTCGTGGCGGTGCTAAGACGATGACCCTAGATGGCAAGCTGCGGCGTGAATACCTTCCCGGACTGACAGATGCCGAACGTCAAAGAGTTTATTATTATGCAATTTATCCAAATTTGTTCTTGAGCTTGCATCCCGACTACGTGATGACCCACACGTTGTGGCCACGCGCCGTGGATCGGACGGACGTTGTTTGCGAGTGGCTCTTTCACCCCAATGAGATGGCCAAGAGTAACTTCGAAGGAAATGATGCCGTCGAGTTTTGGGATCTCACAAACCGCGAGGACTGGGCCATCTCGGAGCTTTCGCAGGCTGGAATAAGGTCAAGAGCATACAGTCCGGGGCCATACTCGCTTTGTGAGACACTGCCTCACGCCTTTGACGAGATGATTCTAAAACGCGAAAAACTGGCAAGGTGACGACGAACAGACACGCATTGGCGCGCTCAGCCGCTGCCTTTTGGTCAAAAGCTATAGCGTAGGGCAAACTGCATAACACGCGGCTTTGTCAGGGTCTGGTTGTATTCTCCAAACGTACTCGTGGTTCCGAGCGAAGGTAAACCATTTCCGTTAGAAAGGTCGAACCCGAAACGAACTGAATTGGTAATATTGAACGTTTCCCAGCTAAACCTGAGCGATTGTGATTCTGCGAGTCTCCAAGTCTTGCTTACGCCCGTATCGACTCCAAAGAAGCCGGCGCCACGAACAACATTCCGATTGCCGGACTCGCCTGGGTAGGCAAAGCGGAAAGCTCCCAAAGCGGCATTCACGTCCTTGAAAATATTTGGATTTCGATTGGAATCGAGAAACGTACCACTTTCGGGTACTTTGCCGGTGAGGACTGCTGCTCCTTCCAGATTCCAATTCGTCGGGAAAAAGAAACCGTTACCAATGCTGTAGGGATAACCGCTCGTCCAGCGATAAAGACCTGAAAACTGCCATCCTCCCAGTAGCGCTTGAGAGAACCTACCCATTGTGGAACCCCACCGCTGGCCGCGTCCCACCGGCAGCTCGTAAACCCAGTTGGAGTTTATCTGGTGAAGCGCATCGAAATCGGAAGGCCCGCGCTGCTGTTTTGGAGCCCATGAGTTTATGATCTGGCTCGCATAGGAGAAATAACCATTGAAATTCGTCCGTTCAGCGTTCGAACTGACGTCTATCGACTTCGAGAGTGTGTAGTTGACATCCAGCAGCAGTCCATGTGCCATACGATGTTGAAGCGAGAACTGTGCCGCATTGTATGAGCTATTGCCAATGGATCGCCAAGCATACAGAGTAGCGAACTGTCCGCTAAAGAATTGATAGGGCTGTGTAACTCCGCCGATAGTTGCGCAGGCGGGAAAGCAGAAGACATCCGCGTTCTGCAAGGCAACTGTTTCGTTGTGTAGGTTGCAGAAGTACGAGTCGTACATGGCCTGCGTCGCTGTGACCGAAGTCAATGCCGATTCTCCCGGGGCACCACACCCGGACAGTTGCGTCGCGGCGGGCCCAGCTGCGTTCGGGAATATATTCTGCCAATACGGGATTTTGCCAACAGCATTCACTGGTGTGCCAGCGACTGCCAACCGAGACAATTGACTGGCTGCAGAAAAATAATCGCTGCCGGACCCGGGGTCCCTCAGATCTAAAGGCATAGCCAAGTCTTCTTGTTGCAGGAGCCGGTGTGCAAAGCGGCCCACATAGGAGACCGAGAAAACGAAATTGCGAGGAAGTTCGCGGGTAATTGAAAAATCCACCAAGTGGGAATAGGGAGTCTTCATTTTGTCATCCAAGCCCCACCCAATTCCGAAGCCGCCCGTATCGAATGAAGTGGGCGGAGTGACCGGGAACCCTTGGTTGGGCGGTGGAATAACCATTACTGGTCCGGCAGGACTGGAGGTTGGGATGTCGTAAAGGGTGGTGAACCTAGGCGCCGTATCAACCGTAACATTTCCAGCCGGATTGGTTAACAGCGTGGAAAGGCCAAAGGATCCATAACGGTCAAAGGTGTTAACGACGCCTTCTCCGAAATGATCATAGTAGATCCCGTATCCGCCCCGTACCGACGTTTTTCCCGAGCTGCCTAATAGCGAATGTAACCATCCGGAGCCTGGTCCCGGTGACCACGCGAAAGCGATTCGCGGACCAAGGTCTTTATAATCCCAATTCCAATATGGCTTAGCCCCATTGGCTTGCCCCGAGAGCCCTAAGCTGAAGGGTGGATTAACGGCCTGTCCTTGGAGCGCGTTCACCCAACGTTGCCTAAACCAACCATTGAGACTGAGGCTTGGTGCTACCTGGGTACCCGAGGTTTCATACGGAGGCTGTAACAGTGTGTATCTCAGACCTCCGGTCAGGACGAGATTACTGGTGATTCGCCAGCTGTCCTGAACGTACCATTCAGCCTCGTGATCACGAAAGTGGCGTGCGACCGGAGTGCCTTCTGACAAAACGGCACCTGATTTTGTTCGATTGTAAATCGCGTCGACCTCTGCAATGATTCCCGCTAGGGTGGTCATCGGTATGTCGTAGGAAGTCTGAAAAAAGCTGGCTACGGCCGGAAACTGGAATTTTGCGGGATCTAAACTCCCACCCTTGTTGGCCAACCCAGAGTTTTTGAGAAAAGCGACATTCGTTTGTGCGTCAAAGAACGAATTCTGCGTTGAGCTTAGGAGGTCGTTCACCATCCGAAAGTTGGCCCCGAACTGAATGGTATGCTTGCCCTTAGTCCAAGACACATCGTCGACCAACGCATGTACTGGCACTTGAACTGAAGTCGCTCTTGAAAAACTCAAAGGATCGTCCAGTCCGAACAAAATGACGTGATGCTGGTCGCTCAGGCCTGTCGACGTTGTTCCTTGCCTTATATAGCCGTAACCAAAGCTGTTAATGAGATTATTCCTCAACACCGCTGTGTAGCCACCCGCAATCCCTTTGCTGTTGTTCAGAAAAGAGTGATTAGGTGGATCGCCGGGGAATTGCGACCCGCCTGTGTTCCCGGTTCCTGATAAGTGGTCGTTCTGCAAATTGCCGCGCAGGAAAACTCTGTGACTGCCGTTTGGGGTGATGTTGTAGTCAAGTTTGGTGATATATGTGTCTAGCTTTCCGGGTGCTGGGGCAGAAAACGTGTAACCCTGATAATTAAGCCCGTCGCCAACATTGAAAGCGTTAGGCAAAGGATAACTCTGCAAAACTTGGATAACAGCTGGATTCACGCCTCGACCCGATGGACATGTCCTCAGTGCCGTACAATTCAGATCCATTGTTGCGATCTGTGACGGATTCAAACTGACGTTCGTGTTCGAAGGATCGCCCGCGACACAATTCGGTGCTGCGGGACATGTCACGTATTGAATAATTCCTTGGCGCAAATTTGCGCTGGGCACGATGCGAGTGATCTGGCTGTTCTCTCGTGTTCGCTGTCCTTCATACGTTGCGAAGAAAAATAGTCGATTCTTCTTGATTGGTCCTCCGATGGAAGTGCCAAACGTGTTGCGAATTAGCTCTCCAGGTCGATTCGGCAAGCCAGAGAGGAGCTGGGCCTGCTTGTTGAACCAATCGTTCGCGGAGGTAAAGGTCGCGCGGTTGTACTCATACAACGACCCGTGGAACTTGTTTGTGCCACTTTTAGTTATGAGGGTGACTTGAGCGCCCGAGGAACGACCTGCATCCGCATTTGCATTGGTCGTGGTAACGCGGAATTCCTGTATTGAATCAAGGGTTGCACGAAGCGCTCCGTGGAACGCGTAGCCCTTTATCTGGTCATTGTCGTCGATGCCATCGATAGTGATATTGGTCTGGTCACTTCGACCGCCGTTCACCGCTCCGTTACGGCTGTCGGCGTCGGGGTTTATGGTGTCATTGTTGCCCACGAAGGCTACCCCGGGCTGCAAGCTGAGAATTGCCGCGGGATCGCGTCCTTCGAACGGCAGAGAATCGATTTGCCGCTCATTAAAAGCATGGCCGAGCGTGGCATCTTGCGTGTTGACGAGGCCTACTTCTGCGTCGACTTCGACCGTCGTAATCTCGCCTTGCACCTTCGCCGTGAAGTTGATCGTCGCAGGTGTATCGACAAGCAACCTAACGTTCTCTTCCTTGATTGTCGCAAAACCTTTTGCCCCAACCGTAATGGAATAGGTACCAGGCGGCAGATGCAGGAACTGGTAAACGCCTGCATTGTTGGTCTTGGTCGAGCGCGAGACACCTGTTTGGTTGTCCACTAACATCAGATCCGCGGCTGGCAGCACCGCGCCGTTAGAATCTGCCACTATTCCTTGGAGCGAGGTGGCGGAAGTCTGACTCCAGGCGGAAGTTTCTAAGGAAGCGATGATCAAGATCGGCAGGATCAAGCGACAGACGGGAGACATGGCTGAGCTCCTTGTCGACAAATCCGTGTACAAACTGAAGGAATTTGCCTAGTTATCACACTCAACCGGCAGGGTCAAGCTTTTTTGTTGAGATTTAGCTGGCGTCGCCCAGACACGATTCTTGCCAGGCAACTGACGAGCAGAAGGCGAACCGTGGACAAAACAAGCCTGCCGGATTAATCTGAGGCCCACATGCGAACTATTCTTTCGGCGATTCTAGTCGTTCTATTTGCAGCCGGCGATGTCGGACACTCAACTAGTGTAGCGTCTACAAAGTCAGTCGAAAGTATCCTGGACAGCAAGGAGCAAGAGTTGGAACAGCTCTACGCTACGTACTGGCAGATCCAGTATCAACTCGAACAAGGCGATACTTCCGTCTCGGACAAAGATATTAATCGCAGAATCCGCGATGTAATAAATGATCCTAAATTCCTCGACACATTGAAGGCGGCGCATCTCGATGACCCTGTCCTACAGCGCCGGCGGCAGTTGTTCCTAGAAGTGGCAACGGATTCCCAGATCTCTACCAATACTGACTTGGCCACACGGGTCGAGTCGATTCGAAAAGACGGGAGCGGCATACGATATAAGATCGGTGGCAAACTACTGGACCGGCCGGAACTTGATAATGTCCTCGGCCACGAGGTTGATCGCGATCTCCGCCGGCAGGCTTGGTACGCTCAAGCGGACCTGACCAAACTGACGGGTGATCGCATCCGCGAAGTCATGAAACTGCGTAACCAACTGGGGTTACGCTACGCGGGTGAGAACTTTAGTGATTTCATGCTGAGACGTCGCGCCACAAACCGGCAGGATCTCTCGAGCTGGTTCGAACAGATCAGAACGTCGACTGAGCCGGAATATCGGGCGCTTCTTTCCCGGATGCAACGGGAACTGCACGTCGAGAAGCTAGAGCCATGGGATCTCGAATACTATTTTTCGACCCTGAGTCCCGAGCTTGAGAGCAAATTCGAACGGGAGGGAGCCTGGCAGCGTACTACTAAAGTTGCAGGCCTACTGGGATTCGATTTCAGTCGTCTTCCGGTAGACGTGAAAATTACCGACATCACGTTCGGCGGGTACACAATGCCGATCTGGTACGGAAAAGAAATTAAACTACTCGTAAGTAAACACACTGGAATTCGTTTCGCGGACACGATGCTTCACGAATCCGGACACGCATTGCACTTCAGTTTTGTGCAAGAACCGACATTCATACTTCGAGACAACTACCCCCCGCCGATGGATGAGGGACTTGGCCAAACAATGGCCTTGATGCTGTTTCGACCAGAGATCTCGACTACGGTTTACGGGGTCTCAAGTGATGAAGCACATGCTCTTATCGAGAGACGCCGTTTGGAATCGCATTATTCCTTACGTACTCTTATGGTGCAATCCGAGTTTGAACTTGAAGCTTACGACAATCCGCAGCAGGACTTCGCCGTTCTCTATGATCGTATTTGCTCGAAGTACCTCGATGTGGACTGCCATCAATCAAACACTTGGGGATACGATCCTTTTTACGCTGCGATTCCAATCTACCAGCAGAACTATGTGCTAGCTGAGATGTTCGCGTATCAGGTCCACTACACTCTAGATCAAAGGTTTGGCAGGAACTGGGGTCGAGAGGGCGGGTCTTACCTCCATGACAAATTCTTGATTCGTGGTGGATCGCTTATGTTGGATCAGATCATGCGGCAAGGCACGGGTGAAGGGCTAAACCCCAAGTACCTCGTCACGGCGCTGAAAGCCAAGCCCACTGCCGCGGCAGCAAAGCCAGCGTCGAAGTGAATCTCAAGATTAAGGATGGATGTTGTCTGTTGGCGGCTGTTTTTTGATAATTTCTCCGCCCTTCATCACGAACACGACGTTTTCCATGGCGCTAATGGCCTGTGTTGGGTCACCTGAGACGGCGATGATGTCAGCGAACTTGCCTGCCTCTATTGAGCCGACTTCGTCCGACAGCCTGAGCAAGTCTGCGGCGTGAATTGTTGCGGTCTGAAGCGCCTCGATCGGAGTCAGTCCGCCTTTTACCATTGCCGGAAACTCCTTTGGCAAGAAGTCAGGGTCATCGTCGAGGCCAAAGGCAATTTTTATGTGATGCTTGAGGGCGCGCTGGAAAGCGTCGGATTGGTACTGCAAGATCGTTCGTGACTTTTCCAGGGCAACTGGATCCAGTCCGCTCGGATTCCCAATTGCTGCATATCGCTGAATCACCGATAACGTGGGCACCAGCCATGTACCTTGTTTCTCCATGAGCGTCGCACCCTCTTCGTCCAGCAGAGTGCCGTGCTCGATTGAATCCACACCTGCCCTTACCGCAGCCTTGATTCCATCAGTGCCTTCAGCATGAGCCATGACTAATTTGTGGGCACGATGGGCCACTTCCACGGCTCTCCTCATCTGCTCCTCACTCAGCTCTTGCACATTAAAGTCACTCATCGGGTCAGAAATGCCACCTGTGGCAATGAGCTTTATCCAGTCGGCACCATATTTAATGTCGTGCCTAACTGCCGCCGAGATGTCGTCAACGCTATCACTGAGATTTGGACGACGAGGAAGAGCCTGGTCAGGGGCGAGGACATCAGTATCACCATGACCGCCTGTCACGGAGACATAATTGCCCGCCGAGACCATGCGCGGTCCTTTGATTAAACCCGCCCTGATGCTGTCACGTAGAGCGAGTTGACCGTAGGCCAGATCTGATTCTCCGGCATCGCGCAAGGTGGTGAAACCGTGATCCAGCCAGACTTGTAAGTTATGGACGCCCCAAAGCGCGCCCTGCGGCGAAGACATGCGCAGTGGCCCAGTCGCCGACAGGTCCTTGAGATTGCCGAGTACATGCGCATGGCAGTCGATAAGGCCGGGAAGAACTGTTAGGCCTGATAGGTCTACTACTCTGACAGTGTCACTGCCATGCTGCCCGATCCGGGCAGAAGGCCCAACTTCAGCGATTTTATTCCCGTCGACGAGAATTGCCTGATCAGCTAGGAGCTTGCCCGTACGGGCATCAATCAATCGGGTTGTTTTGATCAATATCAGTTCCTTTGTTGCAGCAACAGATGGTGCGGGGTTGACAGTTGTGGCGACCAACAAAATCAACAGAGCCCTATAGATCATCATTCCTCCGAGATTTACGGGTGGGCAGATTTGACCTGACTGATCTTTAGCAATGTCGATGTGAGAGTCTACACCCCGCGTTGGCATTTCACTCACGGGCATCAAAGAGCACATTGAAAAGACGAAATGTTTGCCAAACGGGCTGCGGACGATGCTGCTGGACTGCTTGGGCGCTGAGTGGGTTTATTTGCTGCCTAAGAAAACTGCCGACGGCAAAATTGTTGATGAGAATGGTTTAAAACCAGTTGTTTGCAAGTTGAGAGTGGAGGCAGCACTGGCGTCTTTCTTGCGGCGTCAAAGCATTGACACGGTTCGTGATCGCTTGGCATTCGCCGAAGGGAGTCGCTGAAACCGGACTGCGCATCTGCCCTGCAGAGAAAAAGGGCGCAAAAGCACGATGCAGAGTCGAAAGCGACACTTTCTCTGGTCCAGTTTGAGAGCAAAAGTTGAGGAATTGCGGCGATTTCTTGCGATTTTCCTGACAGAGCAGCCGGATTTCTCTGCAACCCAGACTGCATGGCGGAGCGAAGCGGATTCGAACCCTCGGTACAACTTCCAAGCGTGCTTCTAAGACCCGATGTGTCAGTGACGTACTGGGATCTCATCCCAGATCATAGAGCGGCGGAAAGCGCAATCGGCTTCGCCAAACGATTCCAGTAGTCCGGTTTCTGGGATTCCTCCGCAGTTTCGCGGGGCGGAATGAAAGAAGCAACGGTCATAGATAGTGTAAATGAAGGCCAGAGCTTTGGGGTGTTAAAACGAGGTTAAGAATGGTGGATACCAGCATGGCATCCAGCGCAAAGGGTAATCAGATTCTCCTCCGAGTCGTCGCCAGACCGGCTGCGAAATGCCTGGTGGTGCACCTCAAGATTCGACATCGTGCCACAACTCTGACATCGCCAACCGTCTCGACGTAGTACGCGCTGACGCACGTCTTTGTACAACTCGGATGAGAGTCGCAGCCGAGGTTTCTTGGGTCGAATTCGGTTCACGACGCCTTCTCAAGGGCATGAGCGACAAATGCCTCTTGTTGTTCAACTGGCAGGAATTTGAAGGAGCGTGCGATCGAGTGCAAAAGCAGGTCGGGATTGTCCAGGTTGGCCCCCGCCAGGAAATCGGCGCAGATCATCTCCAGACAATAACCACGGGACTTATCGCTCCCCAGCATGAGAGCCGCGGTCTCAATCGCTTGCTCAATCACTGGGATCTGACTCTTGTACAGCTTGAAATAGACGATTTCCCAGGGTTCGGTTTCCCGCCCGGTCAGTTCCTTCTCGACCTCCCGTTTGAACTGTTCCTTCGGCATCTCGCGAGCCTTGTGCAACCAGGTTGCACAATCGAACTCCTGCCTGTCCCGCCGTGCCAGCTTCGCCAGTTCCAACCCCTTCGTCCATCCCACCTCCTTCAGCTCTCTCCGCACCTGCGGCGGCAAGTGCTCGTGGATCGACATCAGGTAGTAAGCTTTCCGCCGCGATTCCGGGAAGCGCCTCTCCAGAAACTCGTCGAACGACTTGAGATTCTCCAGCCGCCAGTACTGACCGGCCCGTACTTCGCACAGATAGCGGCCCAGTTCGACGAAGCGGGTGTCGCGCTCGGTTTCCGTCCGCCGTTCCCGGCTTAAGATCTGATCGATCTTGGTCAGCACAAACAGGGCGCGTCGACGGTTGAGTTTGGGCGGCATAGGCGGATTTCTAGTACGCAAGCTCGTCAAGCCAGCCAAGGTCTTCTGCTCCTGGCCGCCTTATCAGTGCGGCCTCGACCAAATCCTGCCGTCCCAGACACAGTCCCAGGTATGGGCAACTGCTACAGGGGTTCTGAGGAAATCGAATACCGCTGTGGGGCAGAAATTCAGCCGATTCGATCCGCCCGATCGTGTCCTCGACCAGGTGGCCGAACTCCTGCCGCTGCTCGTCGGTAATGGTGGTGTGGAGGTACTGAACCTCAGCCATCCGCTTGCGGACGAACACCACCTGGGCGACCTCGGCAATGCCTGTCATCCAGGAATAGCAGACCAGCTGTGGGTCGAGGGCCAGCAGGCCATCCGGTTCCTCGGGGTAGCGACTGGAAGTGGTCTTCCACTCGAGCAGGGAGAGCGTGCCATCCAAGTGCCCGATCGCATCGACGTAGGCCACGAAGTCATTCTTTTCTGAGACCGCTCGGGTGAACTTGATTTGCAGATTGCGGCGGGGCTGGCGAATCCGAATGCGGTCGTCCTGGCAGAAGCGCTCCAGCAGTTGAATCCCTTGCTGCAGCATACGGTCCCAGGTGTCGCCTTTCGAATACTGCAGACCCTGGTTCTGACAGGCCGCCCACTCACGAAACAAGACAGCGGTCGAGTCTTCGCGGAGGAAGTAGGCCGCCAGGGCTTGTTCGAAGGCTCGGCCGAAGAGCATGGCGGCCCGGGTATCCTTCTCCCGCCAGCCGTCGAGGTAGCGATGGCGATAGCGTCGTGGGCAGGTGAGGTACTGGCTGATCTGGGTGTAACTATAGGTCATGAGCACACCTCAGACTCACGATGATTACTGTCGGTAAAGATGGAGAGCTCTTCCCAACGTGCAGCCGGTGCAAAGCCATCGAAGTTGAGGACAGAGATGCCGTGCACCGTGACTTGGCTGACTTTTACCACACCCCAGAGGTCGACCAGGGCGTGGTCATCGATCTCATTCTTGCCTAGCAGCTCGGGGTCATAGCCGAAGTCGCGCAGGAACCAACTCAGCTTCCACATGGCCCTGGGTGTGCAGTACAGGCGGCCGGTCATGAAACACCCGGTCAGATGCCGGGGCTTGAGGACGACGAAGCGGATATCGTAATAAGGCTTTTGCTTGTGCCAGCGATAGTGCGCTCGATCCACTCGGACAAGGAGTAGCCCGTCCGGAACGGAGTGAATAGCCGACACATCCGCGGGACGGAGAGACTCGAAATAGCGCCTCATGCCGCACCATCCTTGCTGGCGAGATAGCTATTGAGCTGACCGAGCAGTGCGTTCCGGTCTTTCTCGGCCCAGTCGGCCAGGTGGGCGACGAAGTTTTCGACCTGCTCGCGAGAGGCTTCGCGGAGAGTCTTGGTGCCGCAGAAATCGACGGCGTAGGACTTGACCAAAGTGGCATCGAGTTGGTGCTGGCGGATAAGCTGGCAGAGGCGGTCGCGGACCTTGGGGCCGCCATAGTTCCCGTTGACTGGCTGGGGCGGAAGCTTCTTCTTCGACTCTCGAGAGGAAGAAGCTGGTTCGGCACACGACCCTATCTCCTCGATCGAGCAGATGCCGATTCCGTAAGCCTTGCGCAGGGCCCGATTGACCGCACGCGTTTCCGCCACCCGCATCTCGGCGCCGTGGACCAGGGGCGAAACATTGGAGGGATCGGCATCGCCATACCCAACAAAACCTCTGCAGGCGCGAGATTTATAGAGAGTCGCCTTAAAAGCGTATCTTGAAGTGGTCGGATCACAAAACTCTCGCACTGCTTCCACCTCAATACCCGAGCAGCGGCGCGCTATTCGGAGTAGTCCTGCGTGCGTGATGTACCAGCGGCCATCGATCATCAAGATTTCGCCGGCGGCAACCGACAGGTTGTGTTCATGCGTAAGCTCTTTGAGACAGTCGATGGCTCCTGCCGGCAGTCTGCCCCAGATGCGCTTCGCGACGCGTACGTTGGATCGCAGTCCCGTTCGTAACTTATCCATGTTTGCACTCCAAAGGCATTCATTGTCATCCATATGATGACATTAAGCATCTCGTTTGTCAATGACTCAACAGCTTAATAACCTCTAATGGGTGGTAAGATTCAGTCGTCAAAAGTGACAAAGGAAACTAGGCTGACATTTCGAGTGCGGTCCGAGTTGAAGAAGAGCCTCGAGGCTATCGCCGCAAGGGAAGCCCGGAGCGTGGCTCAAGTTTGTGAAGTCATCTTGCAGAGTGGGGTTGCTGCATACCACAAAGAAGGGGCGAAGTATCTTCACCGCTTGATCGTCGGCCAAAAGCTCAAAGGGGATCAAGGTTAGCTAACTGGACGAGACCCCTCAGCTCACATCTTTCCCGCCTCGCCTGCCAATAGCGCCGGCAGGTTTTGTCACTGAAAGAAATGCATCGCACTACTGGACAAACACGGCAGTTGCCAGCGTGGGGTGAATCCCTTATAATCTAATTGCTGTTAGTGCAATATCCCGCCTCCAGTTTTCAACGTCTCTCGCATTCGTCCCCAACGTTGTTTTCGCGAATATTTGAAATTTAGCCGCCGGCCATCGGCGCGCTCGAACTGGAACATCGGATCGGGTTCGTTTTCCTTAACCGCGGCAAAGTGACACGGGTGAGAATCTTGAAAACAACTGCGCGTAGAACGACGGCGAAAAAACCTGAGGCGACAAACCAAATCCGAACGACCTCATGCGAAATCTTCCCTGACGGCTCCATGGTCGAACTTGTTACGACCAGCTCGACGAATGGAAATAAACCGGCGCTGCTGTTCTGGGACGGAGATGAAGCGGTGGTCAGCTCCAAGGTCGAGTACGGCGGCCAAGTCTATCAGCCGATCGAACTGCACGCCACCCTCCAGGAGGCAATCCGCCTTCCGGTTGGAGCAATTAGTTACGGCACAGCCCAAGAACTTTTTACCGAAGTCGCCAGCGTGTTCGGACATTACGCGGGGTTTTCCAAGCCCGAGGCTGACGCGATTGCAATGTGGAGCGTCACTACTTGGTTTCCTGATTGCTTGGCCAGCCCACCAGCTTTGCTGATCACCGGGCCGGCTATGAACCAAGCGGTTGCGCTGTTCCGGCTCCTCAGTTGCGTATGTCGCCACCCGCTGATGCTGGCCGACATTTCCCGCTCCGCAATTCGCTCGCTACCTATGCATTTGCGGCCCACCTTGCTGATTAATCAGCCAGATTTATCGTCCGGAGTGCGCGCCCTCTGGTGCACATCAAACTACGCCGGCATGCTGGTGCCCGGCAAGGGAGGCTCCGTCCTGAACATTGGCTGCCCGAAGGTACTTTATTCGGGGCTGGAAGAAGTGACCGACCCGTGGAGCGATACAGCGCTTCATATGGCGTTGCCTCCGAGGTACGGTAACCCTTCTCTTCTGGAGGTGCCTGAACAGTCTCAAATCGCGGATCACCTGCAGCCGCGACTTCTTATGTACCGTCTGCAAAACTTTCGCAAAGTCCGCGAATCACGGCCCGCTCGGAGTCGGCTGACGTTTCCAACCAGCGAAGTCGCGCGCAGTCTGGCCGCCTGCATTCAAGGAGAGCCTGATTTCGCCAAGATCGCTAGTTCGTTGCTTGAACGCCAGGAGCAGGACTTAATCGCGCGACGCAGCTGCGACGCCAACATCGGGATGGTCGAGGTGATTTGGGTCCCGTCCCACGAAGCCAGAGAGATCTCGGTCAGCAAGGTCACGGAACTCACGAACGTTCTCTTGCGTTGCCGGGGAGAGACACTGCTATACGGCGCAACAGAGATCGGTTGGCGATTGAAAAATCTGGGCATCTATCGCCATCGGAATGGAAAGGGCATGGTTTTGCGTTTCTCGCAGGAGACGCGCCTCCGCATTCACCAGCTGGTGCGGCAGCTTGGGCTGAGCCTGCCGGCGATTGATGGATGCCGGGACTGCGCTCCGCCCCAAGGGGCTGGTACGCAATGACTTTTGCACATTTTGCAGGTTTTGTAGAAATTTCAGAATCCTAAGGAGACGCCATGCCAATCAGACGACCTCACCTGAGCCGAGCGGAACTGCCCAGATATTTGTCTGCCGCACAACAACTTTGCACCGCCAGGTGCGATATCGAAATTCCGGCAGAATGGCGGGAACACTCGAATGCTTTCGACATCCACATTGGCCCGCCGGAGGAAAACATAATCCGCCAACTTCCAAATGGAGGTGTTGGCTGCGCGGTGTGGGCACGGCTGATTGCCCGGCGAACCGGTGTGATCCTGGAAGACTTCGGGCTCGCAGCCGCGTGGGATCCGGACTTGATCCCTCTCTCTCTTGGGAAAAAAGACCTCTACTCTTTCGCACGGGGTTTCGATTTTAGACGCGAAGAGGTTCTGAACCACAGGATCGAAAAACTGCTTCGCTTTCATCATCGCGGATACTTGGCGGAGGGGTGGCTGCTCGCGACAGGTCTCAAGCCGATTCCGGACACCTATAGAAACAATATGTCTGTACCGGTGGAAGTTCGGTTCACGGACCAGTTCGGCAGCGATCACTTTGGGAAGGCAGATGCTTTCGTCGAGCGCAGCGCGCGCCAGAAAACCCCTGCTTTGCGACCAGTGAAAGTTTCAGGATTGTTTGAGCCTCTGGTGCCAGGAATGAGGGATGCAATCGAGGAGAGCGGAATCATCACCTGCCAGGCCGAACACAAGGTTCCCGCTGGAGGCGCCCGCCGTTCGTCGGCGTGGCGAGTAAGCCCTGGTCGAGAATCTGTGGGGTTACCCTTCCTCGTGAAGCCTTGACCGTGAGCTGGACGTTGCCATGGCGGAGCTGGATCGGCTTCAGATGCGGAGGCGATGTAAGACTGCACCTCCAGAAGTGCGAGTTCATCTGACCCGGGACGTTTAGCGGCAAGAGATTATTACGAAACGAAGCCAACAAGTACTGCGTTTTCAGCGGATGGCTTGAAGTGGGGTGTCGAGAACTCCGTAATCGCAGTTCCTAGCGAGGCTGCCGCACCAGGTGATCCGTGTCAGTGTTCCTGTTTTCGGGCTAGTCTTGCAAACCTATCCGGCGCGAATCGGACAAGTCGCGCTCCGGATCCGGTTCTAGGTTGTGAATTCAGCTGGTGCGCGCGAAGGCACCCAACGTGCCAACGCCAGCCTTGGATTTTCTAGATATTCACATCTTCGAGTGCTGAAATCTGGTCTAATATGCGGGAGCATTGAGGTAGGCCCTAAATCCCATGATTCGTGCTCTGCTGTCCCTCCTGCTCCTAACCGGCCCTGCGTGGGCCACTTCTATCACCATCGGCGACCTGAAATATCTCTCCACCAGTAACGGGATTAGCGGTTACAAAGTCAGCTTCACTACGACTGGAGTCACGGCCAATCCCCTGACATTCGCCAACGCGACCTTGTTCGTGGGCGGACACCAGGAAAGCACAGGCCCAATTAGCACGATCACCGCGGGCTTGCCCACCTCCATACTGTTCGAGGGTGGCCCCGGTCTGCGACTCCCTCCATGCCCCTGTACCTCCTTGCGACTGCAACTCCTTTTTCCGGGAAGCGGACCTATCACGTTTATGTTAGCGAACGGACAACAGTTCACCACCAATCGTATGAACGTGACGCTGCTTTTGCCTACTTCCGGCATGTTCCTGATGCCGGGCGCGACCGCGCCGATCGTCCTTATGCCTGTCCCTGAGCCCGAGACTTTGGCCTTGGTGACCACAGGACTCATGGCCATCTGGCCTTATTTCCGCCGACGCATCACAGGAAAAACACACCTATCTAAGGTTCGATCGGACGCGTGTCGGACCTGCAAACCATCATCCCGGTGTTCGGCGGTGATCTGAACTCGTCATCCGGCTTGCCTCGCGACGTGGTCCCAGTTACATGCTCCCGCTGAGCCGCTTCGAAATCAAAGTGGCGTGTAGCACACCTTTCTCGTCGTAAGTGCCACGGCAGATCACTCGATCTCCGTCTTTCACCTGGGTGGCATCAATGTCGTTGACCGTTTTGCTGCCGTGCGCCTGACTGACCCACTTCGTCGAGCTGTCGTACTGGACGGCCTTCTCGACGCTCGAACCCACCTTGCGTACTGTCAACGTAGACTTGTCCGGACTGCTCCTCACGACGCGGCCCTCCCAGCGCTCCTCCTTCGCGGCTTTTTTCTTGGTGGGGGCCTCCTGCGAAAACACTGGCGTGGACAGCGAGCAGGCAAGTACGGCGGCGAACAGTAATGTGAGCAGCTTCTTCACCATATAAACCCCATCCTTTCAATGGAAAAATTGTGCACTCGGCGGGAAAGAATAGACCCAAGGACCGAAAAGAACAAGTCCCATCTTAACTTTGCAGGACGCATGCCGGATTGCCCTTGGTTCGGGGCCGGACAAATCGCAGTTGCCGAGCGGGGTTTCGTGGGGGTAAATTTGTCCGGGTCAAAGTGCAGCGGAGGATACTTCGATGGACCTACTTCGTATCCAGTGGCGGAAATTCACGGTTGCCACGGTGGTTTGCCTGACGTGCCCTCTCTTGATCATGGCGTCCGACCAGCCAACCCTGACCAAAGAGCAGATTAAGCAATTCCTTCTGACCGCCAAGATTGTGAAGGCTGAGCAATCCAAGAAAGGCATCAACAACACTGTGCGCCTTACGCTCTCCGATGGCACGGTGACCCACGATGCCTCTTTCCAACCCGTTGACATACACAAACCCCAGATGCAGCTTGCCAGCGGCACCGAGATGAACTTTGTCGATTCCTACAAATACAACATCGCAGCTTATCAGCTGGCTGAAATGCTCGGCCTTGACGACCTTGTTCCTGTCTACGTCGAGCGCAAGTGGAGAGGCGATACCGGTTCACTGAGTTGGTGGCTGCCAGTGAAGATGGACGAGGCAGAACGCCACAGGCAGAAACTAACTGCGCCCGATGCAGACGCCTGGAACCATCAGATGTACAAAGTACGCGTCCTGGACCAGTTGGTCTACGACAACGATCCCAACCTCACCAACGTATTAATTGGCGAGGACTGGAAGATTTGGAGGATTGATTTCACCCGCGCCTTCCGGCTCTCCAAAGATCTGAGAAACCCTGGTGACCTGGTGCAGTGCGACCGGCAGTTGCTCGAGAAGCTGAAAGCGCTGGATGGAAACGAACTGGCAGAGAAAACAAAACATTATCTGACCAAGGATGAAGTCAAAGGCGTGATGGCTCGACGAGATAAGATCGTGGCGCGCTTCCAGCAGCTAATCGCCGAAAAGGGCGAGGGCGAGGTTTTGTACTAAAGGGCATCGCGGGCGTGACGAAAGAGCTTAGCGAGGGATCTAGTCGGCAGCAAGAATGTCGAGGGAGAACTGGCGCGCCCGGAGAGATTCGAACTCCCGACCTACAGCTCCGGAGGCAGTCCAAACACTATCGGCCTTCGATAAATCAAGCATTTAGAGCGGGCCATCTAGGGCCGAATGCGGCACTATCGGCGTCAATTGAACACATTCTGAACACAGGCGCGTCGCGCAAAGTCTGACGTGTGACCGAACTTTATGGCTAGAACCTGCACAATTTGCTGTCACAAGGTGGAATGATGGCAGACGGCGAAAATGGTGATGGGTTGGTCACTGCTAACACTGAACAAAACAGTGAACAGCTCACAGGCAGAAAACGTAGCCTCGCCAACCTGAAGCCGTGGCCAAAAGGATTCTGCCCAAATACAAGGGGTCGGGGTCCGAAGCCTATTACCGAGGCTTACGCCAAACTTGCCCACAAGAAAGTGCCAGGCGATCCGAAAGGCAGAACCTACGCTGAGCTGATAGCTGAAGGCCAGTACACGGCGGCTAGCAAAGGCAAGACTGATGCTGAGCGGGAGATTGCTGACCGTTTGGAAGGGAAAGCGGCTCAACCTTTTGGGGATGGCACTCCCAGTATGAGCGTGACCCTAAACATCGAAATGGTAAGGAAGAAGCTGTTTGGCGACGACTAGCGCGTCCGAGTAGAAGGGCAGAAACAAAATGAAATCCGCAAAACTGATTTGCGTTATTGCAATGGCAATATTCGTTCTGCTGGCGATTCCGGGTGGGTTGACCGCGCAGGACAGGCAAGTTCAGCAACGTCCCAAACTCCGCCGATTGAGCACTGACAAGTTCAGCAACGCTGATGGCCAGCACGCTACTGAACTCGAGTCCTCCACCTTCGCCTTCGGTTCCACTTTCGTAACCTCATTTGAAGTCGCCCGCGGAAATGGTCATGCCGGCGGTGGCGATATAGGATTCGCCACCTCCACGGACGCTGGCGTGACCTGGAAGAGCGGATTGGTCTCCGGCCTCACCACCGTCCACGGTGGTACTGCCGCCGCCACAGGCAATGCCGTGGTCACGTATGATGCCGCACACCGGGTTTGGATCATCACCACGCTGCTTGCGAACTTTAATCCATTGACTACCACACTGGTAGTCGTCCGGTCTTCCGATGGCATCCACTGGGGAAATCCAATTACGGTGAACGCTACGACGAATCCTGACAAACCGTGGATCGCCTGCGACAACACCCCCACCAGCCCATTCTTTGGCCATTGCTATGTGCAATGGGACACCATCAACGTCGGTACCATCTATTTCAGCACTTCCACCGATGGTGGCTTGACGTGGGGTCCCGGACTAAACCCAGTAGGATCGCCGCTGGGCGGCAATGGCCAACTCCTAGTCCAGCCGGATGGCACCGTCGTCGCGCCAATTGTGACGACTCCCGACAACTTCTCAACCTTAGACATGTCGGCCATCATTTCCAGGAACGGCGGAGCCAGTTGGAATACGCCCGTGACCATCTCAAGGGCGGTTCACGGTCACAACACATTCGACTTCCGCATGGGGATCAATCCCTCCGCCAGAACTGACAGCGCCGGGAAAGTTTATGCCGTGTGGTCGGATTGCCGTTTCCGCAGTGGTTGTTCTTCGAATGACTTGGTGATAAGCAAGTCGAGCCATGGTGCCACCTGGACTCCTCCGGCCCGTATTCCGATCGATCCCACAACCAGCACCGTCGACCACTTCACGCCCGGCCTGGCCGTCGATACCGCCACCCGCGGCGCTACGGCCCATCTCACCGTCACCTATTACACGTATACGCGCGCTAATTGCACGGACTCGACTTGCCAGCTCAATCTGGGATTCATTACTTCGCAAGACGGCGGCAAGAGCTGGAGTGCGGCACAGACTTTGGCAGGTCCCATGTCTATCACTTGGCTAGCGAACACTGATTTAGGCCGAGACATCGGAGATTACACTTCCGCGTGCTATGTGAGTGGAAAAGCTTTCGGCGTGTTTGCTGTCGCCCACGCAAATTCGGGCACGGTGTTTGACCAGGCGATCTACACCACCACGGAACCGTTGTCGCATTAAGCGGCAGGGATTTCACGTCGCAAAGATCTAGGCCGCATCAATTAGCGGTGCCCGGACTCCCTACTGCCC
>Ga0207130_1175_pt1 | contig 19345 bp, 25 predicted proteins | sample Alteio_BWMinHeat_16_FD_153545 | JGI IMG/M metagenome (GOLD analysis project Ga0207130, IMG submission 153545) | Enriched cells from forest soil in Barre Woods Harvard Forest LTER site, Petersham, Massachusetts, United States -... | ecosystem: Environmental > Terrestrial > Soil > Temperate forest >... | reverse complement strand
CATGTCAAAGAAGAAACGAAACGTTTGAAATCTAACGACGTCACGGATCGGACGATGGATGGAGATCTTTCGGCAAGCGAGGATTTCCAGCTTTCCCGTGCGCTTGATCTGCTGCGCTCCCTGTCGGTGTACAAGTCGATGAACTAAGGCAGTTTTGTCATTAAGCCTGCCGGGCAAACAAGGATGCCACAATGCGATCTATAGATAAGATCAAGGCATGGCGCCCGAAGACTCCTCCTGTGGTCACACAATTTACCCGGCGGCACCTGGCGCGATTCACTCCTGATTTCTGGTTCTGGGGCACCATCGTTCTGGTATTGATCTTCATTACCTTCATGCTGCTTGCCAAGATTTTCCTGGTGGGTGGAAGCCTGCGCGGCCAAGCCATCGAAGCGGGCCAGCGCGTACTGATTCATGTGGACAACAGTGAGATCGACGGCAATCCACGTCACACCAAAACAGAAGCTCCCGCCACCGTGAATGTCGAGGGATCGACTATCATCAGCAAGGACGGGCTGGCTCCTGCACCCTTGGCTGCACTCTCGGCACAAACCGATAAAGGACTCGTTCCGATGGTAGGCCAGGACGGGACACTGCCGTGGAAATACTATGCCCGACCCTATAAGAAACAGGAAAAACGTCCCATTGTGGCCATAGTGATCACCCATCTGGGCCTCAATAAACCCTTAACGGAAGAAACGCTCAAATTACCACATGCGTTTACTTTAAGCTTCTCTCCCTATGCAAGTGATGCACGTAAATGGGCGGTCGACGCACGCGAGGAAGGGTTCGAAACCTTGGCGGATCTGCCCATGCAGTCGGCGGATTACCTTAAAACCGGCGCAGATCCAGGTCCCTACGGCCTCCTTGAGGATATGAACCTGGATGAGGCGAGTGCGCGCCTGCGCTGGGTGTTGTCACGCTTTGCCGGTTTCGTCGGCGTGCTGGCGCCCGAGGATGAAAATCTTACCTCCAATCCTGCGGGCTTACGCCCGACGCTTACCGAGCTGGCGGGACATGGCGTATTATTTCTTTACGTAAAGACTCCGAAAAACATAGCACTCGCCGATATGGTGAAGGCCCATCAGTTTTACGCACTGGGAATCGATAAGGTGGTTGATAACGACATCGCACCAGGCCCGATTGACCAGCAGTTGCAGGATCTGACCACACTCGCCAAGACGCAGGGATATGCCGTCGGATTCGCTCACTCCTATCCTCCCACACTGGAGGCGCTTACCCGCTGGGCGGACAGTCTGGACGCACAGGGAGTCGATCTGGTTCCGGTCTCGGCAATTGCGCTGCGGATGTTCCCCTGATGCAAACCACTACACAAACACGCGCACTGCCTTACCGTCCCGGAGTCGGCATCATGCTGATAAATCCGCAAGGGCTGGTGTTCGTTGCCAAGCGCATCGACCGGACGTCCGAGGCATGGCAGATGCCGCAAGGCGGTATGGACGAAGGTGAGGTCCCACTAAAGACGGCAACGCGCGAATTGCTTGAAGAAACGGGCACGGACAAAGCGGAGTTACTCATGGAAAGCAGCGGATGGTACACGTATGACCTGCCGGACGATCTCGTACCCGTCATATGGGGAGGGCGCTTTCGCGGACAAAGGCAGAAATGGTTCGCCATGCGTTTCACCGGCACCGACGCGGACATCAACATTCATACACAAGAGCCGGAATTCTGCGAGTGGAAATGGGTGAAAGCAGCGACGCTCCCGGACCTCATCGTCCCCTTCAAGCGCGATTTATACAGCAAGCTCATAGAAGAATTCCATGTGTGGGTTGCGCCGTAGCAACTTAAGCAATACCGCTGTTTTTACTGAAGAAACTGCCCACCTCCGTCTTCGTGCTTTAAACAGGGGTGGCAACAGCATGCTAAAAAACCCCAAAAATCATTGACCCCAGAGGCGGAAAACATTAGGTTTTCCGTCCTTTACCTCAAGGAAACACATGCCGGAACCACGCAAAAAACCCGACCCCAGAGACAACACCCAGCCGATCGAAATAACGGGGGCCGAGATGGTCGTGCGCGCCATTGCCGATCAGGGAACCGACACGGTGTTCGGCTATCCGGGCGGCGCGGTGCTGCCGATATATGATGCGCTCTTCAAGCAGAATCGCCTGCGCCACATCCTCGTGCGCCATGAACAGGCAGCGACTCATGCCGCAGAAGGCTATGCACGTTCCACCGGTAAAGTTGCCGCGGTCATTGTAACCAGTGGTCCTGGTGCCACCAACGCCGTCACAGGTCTTACCGATGCGCTAATGGATTCGATCCCGATGGTCTGCATCACCGGCCAGGTGCCTTCCCATCTCATCGGGTCCGATGCGTTTCAGGAAGCCGACACGACCGGTATCACCCGCTCTTGCACCAAATATAATTACCTCGTGCGCGACGTGAATGACTTGGGACGTATTGTGCACGAAGCCTTCCACATCGCACGGACCGGGCGGCCCGGCCCGGTCGTGGTCGACGTGCCGAAAAACATTCTCAATTCGCCCGGGCTTTACTACGGCAAGAGCGGTTTTGAACGCAAATCCTATAACCCGCAACGCGAAGGTGATGCCCGCCAGATCGAGAAAGCCATCGATCTGATGGCCCATGCCAAACGCCCGGTCTTTTATGTGGGCGGCGGCTTGATCAACGCAGGCGATCTTGCCTGCGAGGCCCTCACCGCATTCATCCGGATGACGGGCTTTCCCGTCACAACAACGCTCATGGGACTGGGCGCGTTCCCCGGCTCCGACCCGCAATGCCTGCAGATGCTGGGCATGCACGGAAGCTTGGAAGCCAATATGGCGATGCACGACTGCGACGTGATGATCTGCATCGGCGCGCGGTTTGACGATCGCGTCACCGGCAAGCTTGAGGGCTTTTCGCCTAAATCGAAAAAGATCCATGTCGATATCGACGCTTCCTCCATTAATAAAAATGTCCGTGTGCACGTGCCCGTCGTAGGTGATGCCGGCGTGGTGGTGAAGCAGATGATGACCGCATGGAAGGCCCGCAAAGCCCAGCCGGACAGAAGCGCGCTTGCGGCATGGTGGAAACAGATAGAGGGCTGGCGCGCGAAAAAAAGCTTCAGCTACCGCATGAGCCAGGACGTGATCAAACCGCAATACGCCCTCGAGCGGCTCTACCAGGCTATAAAGAAGCGCGATTTCTATGCCACGACCGATGTCGGCCAGCACCAGATGTGGGCCGCGCAGTTCCTGAAATTCGAGCAACCGCGCCGCTGGATGACCTCGGGCGGCCTGGGCACCATGGGTTACGGCATGCCGTGCGCGCTGGGTGCACAGATTGCACACCCGGAAAAGACCGTCGTCTGCGTTACCGGAGAAGCGAGCCTGATGATGAACATTCAAGAGCTTTCCACGCTCAAGCAATACCGCCTGCCGGTGAAGGTATTTATCCTGAATAACCGTTACATGGGCATGGTGCGCCAGTGGCAGGAAATGTTCCATGGCGGCCGCTATTCGGAATCCTACATGGACTCCCTGCCCGACTTCGTCAAACTCGCGGAAGCCTATGGTATCAAAGGCCTGCGCGCAACCAAAGTCGGCGAGATGGACAATGTGATTAAGGAAATGCTCGCCCATGACGGCCCGGTGGTGGTCGATGTAATGGTGGACCAGCACGAGAACGTCTACCCCATGATTCCCGCTGGTGCAGCACATCATGAAATCGTGCTGGGGCCCGATGGCCGCAATGACGGTAAACTCGACAAGAATCAGGTGTAACCATGACCAGCAAGAAACGCATCACGACCGATATCGTCTATGATATCCCCGACGTGGAAGTGGCCATCGAGCGCCATACGCTCGCCGTCATCGTCGACAACGAATTCGGCGTTCTGGCACGCGTCATCGGCCTGTTCTCCGGGCGCGGCTATAATATCGAAAGCCTGACGGTGGCCGAAGTCGAGGAAGACAAGAACCTTTCGCGCATCACGGTCGTCACCTCCGGCAGCGTCATGGTCATCGAGCAGATCAAGCGCCTGCTGGAGCGCATGGTTCCGGTGCACAAGGTAAACGACCTGACCGTCGAAGGCGCGCATGTCGAGCGTGAGCTGGCGCTCATCAAGGTGAAAGGCGCCGGCAAGAACCGCATGGAGGCATTGCGCATCGCCGAGATTTTCCGCGCCCGCTCGGTGGATTCGACGCATGACAGCTTTGTCTTCGAGATAACGGGCACCAGCGAGAAGGTGGATGCTTTCATCGATCTCATGCGCCCGCTGGGCATGTTTGAGATGGCACGCTCCGGCGTCGTGGCGATTGCGCGCGGACGCAATACGAAAAAGAAGAAATAGCTATGTTCTCACAAGAAGAAGGAAAAGCGGTTGAAGATGCCGTAGATAAAATGCTTCAAAAAATTGGATTTGAGAAAGACTCGTCTGAATACCAGCATTTTTCAAGAAATGGCGGATTGAATGCGTGTTTCGTGGATAAAGCAGAATTATACAATACTTTAAAGAAAACCAAGAAGGTCACAAACGAAAAGCTGCTAGCGCCTGAAGCCATCCGACTGGTAATTGAGCAGCACAGGTTGGCCTATGCAGGCAAAGATACATCTCACCTGACGGGTCTGGCTATTACGGAGGCAAACGGGGTCGAGCGAACTGTCAGCATCGAAGAGCTGAATAATAACTTACTAAATGCCATCATGGTAACGGGGCTGGAAGCACGAATGCACCATTTTGGTATGGACCCGGACAAAGAATCACACATTCAAATCTGAACTCAAAGGAGCAAACCATGCGTGTTTATTACGACAGAGATGCCGACGTTAACCTGATCAAATCCAAGAAAGTCGCCATCATCGGCTACGGCAGCCAAGGCCACGCCCATGCGGCGAACCTGCGCGACTCCGGATGCAAGAACGTGAAGATCGCCCTGCAGTTCGGCTCCAAGTCCATCGAGAAGGCGAAGAAAGCCGGATTCGACGTGGTGACTCCCGCCGAGGCTGCCAAATGGGCGGATATCGTCATGATACTCACGCCGGATGAGACGCAGGCGGAACTGTATAAGAACGAACTGGCGCCCAACCTCAAGAAAGGCGTGGCAATTGCGTTCGCACACGGTTTTAACATCCATTTCCAACTTATCGAAGCCAAGAAGGAAACCGATGTATTCATGATCGCCCCCAAAGGCCCCGGCCACACGGTGCGCGGCGAATACCAGAAGGGCGGCGGTGTTCCCTGCCTCATCGCCATCCATCAGGATGCGTCCGGCAACGCGCACGACATCGCGCTTTCCTATGCTTCCGCCATCGGCGGCGGCCGCTCCGGCATCATCGAAACGACGTTCCGCGAAGAATGCGAGACGGATCTTTTCGGTGAACAGGCCGTGCTCTGCGGCGGCCTCACTAATCTGATCCAAGCAGGGTTCGAGACGCTGGTCGAAGCGGGCTACGCACCGGAAATGGCCTATTTCGAATGCCTGCACGAAGTGAAGCTCATCGTCGATCTCATCTATGAAGGCGGCATCGCCAACATGCGCTATTCCATCTCCAACACGGCGGAATATGGTGACTACAAGACCGGACCGCGCATCGTGACGGAGGAGACGAAGAAGGAAATGAAGCGCGTGCTCGAAGACATCCAGTCGGGCCGTTTCGCCCGCGACTGGATGCTGGAGAATGCCGCCGGCAAGCCCAGCTTCAAGGCGACGCGCCGTTTAAGCGCCGAGCACCCGATCGAAGCCATCGGCGCCAAGCTGCGCAAGATGATGCCATGGATCGCCAAGAACAAGCTCGTCGATAAGGCGAAAAATTGATTATTTAGACCAATATAGAATAACTTGGTCTGATTCTAATCCCTCATTTCAATGGGTTAAAATTATTCCGGAACCGTCATAAAACCTTAACATCCAAATGTTAAACTCTTACGTAATTTTATCATTAAGGGAGAACGATTGTGGATAATAAAACCGACGCGCCCGATGTATTAAGAAACTTGGACAAAGTGGCAACCCGTTTCAGTGACGAACGTAAATATCAACTCGCGGTTAGAGAAAATATCGATAAATATGTCAAAAAGAACGGTAATCCTCCTCCGTTTGAATTGTCCCCTTCCGGTGCGGAAGCCTTCCTGGAATTCCTTAATAAGGAAAATCCCAACATGATTTTCCTCCCTGACAACAAAGGGATGGCAATGCCAACCAAATATTTTAAAGAATTCATGGCGGGGCATTTAGGGATGGGCAAAGAGGTGGTAGAGAATATTCCTGCACCCGTCATAGCCAATATGTTTGCCCAGATAAGCGGGGGACACTCTGATTTGGATTCAAACGGCATGGAAGTAATCGCATATTCCGAGGACGCACTCAAGGGAATCGCGGCGACTAAGGATAAAAGAGCGTGGCTGGAGAACAGCGCAGCTAGGGTTTAACTATATCTGTGCGGCCTTGCTCAACGCTGAATATGGCCATGTATAAACTTCTTTTTAGCCTTTACAGCGTTGCCCGCACGCGCTAGCTTTCCTTTATGAACAGCGCCGCCCGTATCCTGCTTCCCCTTCTGCCGCTGCTGCTGCGCTAGCTGCGCACATTCCCTTTTCCTCATCCCCATTTTCCATTATTATTTCCAACCTTATCTCATCTCATAAGGCAGCATTTCTATGGCACAAGACCGCGTTATCATTTTCGACACCACGCTGCGCGACGGCGAACAGTCGCCCGGCAACTCCATGAACCTGGAAGAAAAGCTGCTGGTGGCCGACGCGCTGGACGCGATGGGCGTGGATGTCATCGAGGCGGGCTTCGCCATGGCGAGCAACGGCGATTTTGAGTCTGTGCATGCCATCGCAAAACGCATCAAGAATGCCGTCGTCTGCTCGCTTGCGCGCGCCAAGACCGGCGACATCGAGCGCGCCGCAGAAGCGCTCAAGCCTGCTAAACAGCCGCGTATTCATACCTTCATGTCCACGAGCCCCATCCACCTCAAATACCAATTTAAGATGAGCGAGGAAGAAGTGCTCGACCTGATTGCGACCACGGTCAAGCTCGCGCGCAAATATACCGATAACGTCGAATGGTCGGCGATGGACGCGACGCGTACGCCGCTGCCCTATCTGTGCAGGGCGTTTGAAGTGGCCATCAAAGCCGGTGCGACGACGGTCAACGTGCCCGATACGGTGGGCTACACCGCGCCGGACGAATATTTCAACATCATCACGACGATTAAAAATACCGTTCCCAATATCGACAAGGCCATCATTTCGACCCATTGCCAGAATGACTTAGGCCTCGCCACCGCTAATTCGCTGGCCGCCATTCGTGCCGGCGCACGCCAGATCGAGTGCACCATCAACGGCATCGGCGAGCGCGCGGGCAATACGGCGCTGGAAGAAGTCGTAATGACCATACACACCCGCCGGGATCTCTATCCGTTCACTACCGGCATCAAGACCGAGCACATCATGCGCTGCTCGCGCCTCATTACCTCCGTCACCGGCCAGCAGGTGCAGAACAACAAGGCCATCGTCGGTGCAAATGCCTTTGCGCATGAATCGGGCATCCACCAGGACGGCGTGCTCAAGCATGCGGGCACCTACGAGATCATGACGCCGGAATCCGTGGGCCTTACCAAGTCCAACCTTGTCATGGGCAAACACTCGGGACGCCATGCGTTTAAGGACAAGATCAAAGACATGGGCTTTGAGCTGGGCGACAATGCGCTTGAAGAAGCCTTTGCGCGCTTTAAGGATCTAGCGGACAAGAAAAAGGAAATCTACGACGAAGACATCATCGCGCTGGTGGATGCACGCATTGCATCCAAAAACGACCCCATCCAATTCTCCGCCCTTAAAGTGATCTGCGGCACGGTGGGCGAGCAAACCGCCGAAATGACGCTTATCATCGACGGCACGCCCAAAACCGCCAAGGTCGAAGGCGTTGGCTCGGTCGACGCCACGTTCAAAGCCATCAAGACGCTCGTTCCGCATGAAGCGCGGCTCAAGCTCTATCAAGTGCATGGCGTCACTGCCGGAACCGATGCACAGGCGGAAGTCACCGTGCGGTTGATGGACGGGGAGCGCGTTATCAACGGCCACGGCTCCGATACGGATACGTTGGTCGCATCCGCCAAAGCTTATGTGGATGCGCTGTGCAGACTTAAGGTTGCCCGCAAGGATGTGGAAGATATCGCGACTTGAGTGGAAGGCTTGCTCAGCGTGAATGCTGCTGCGATTTATCTTCGTCTTTCTTCACGCGCGTGAACAGCTTGCTTATCGCCGACATATTGGTCAGGCTAAGCGTAACGGCCAGTGCAATACCGGCGTTGGTAAAAGCGCGCTCGGCGACTCTCATCTTATTCGTGCGGTTGAGCGCCGTCCAGTAATCCGATCTGTTCTTAAGATGAAGTTCATCTGCAAAAATCTTTTTAATATCGCCCTCAAACCCGTGTTCAATTGTCCTCAGTTCTTGGGCGACAGTACCCTTAATCGGTTGATCCTTACTATCGAGGCCTTTCATAGCCTTTAAACGATCGGTCGTGCGCTGTATCCTTCGGTCGACAATTTCTTGCACTTCACCTTTATGCTGATGATAAATCGAATCCTTGATCGCATCATCGGCGATGTAAGCGCCGACTCCCAAAGCACCGACATACGCAACCCCGGTCAGCACTTTCTGAGAGGTGTTTTTGCTAGGGTCTTCGGACGCGGTATCTTTATCTTTAACGGCCATATGCCTGTGTAAATACGGTTTACCACATCAATGATAACAAATCGCTGCCTGGACGCCAGTGACAGTTTAATGACATAGAATAGTGTTACATAACAATAATATAATGCATGTCACCTAAGGTTATTCAAGGAACCAGAACTGTCCGCCCAGGATAAGATAATCGTGTTTTCATAGCGGAAGGCCGTATTTTCTGCGATGAAAGCCTGTAATATTCTGAAAGCTCCGACACCTTGCCTGACACCTTAATTGCATATGGCAGCCAACCGATGATAGGCGTATTTGATTCCGGCGTGGGCGGTCTTTCCGTACATCGCACACTGGTGGAACGCCTGCCACAGGCTGATTTTATTTATCTTGCCGATCAGGCCAATACCCCTTACGGCGGCAGACCTTCCGACGAGATCGTCGCACTTACCCGGGCAGGATGTATACGGCTGTTTGAAGAGGGCGCATCGCTCATTGTGCTAGCCTGCAATACGGCCGCCGCTATTGCATTGCGCCCCCTGCAAAGCGACTGGCTTCCTGCATACCGCCAGAAATTGGGAAGGCCCATAAACGTTATTGGCCTCATCGTACCGACCATCGAAGCCGCTACCGGGCTTTCCTGGAAAGACACTACCAGCAGCAGGCTTGAGACGATGGGACCGAAGAAAACCATAGGCATCTTTGCGACCCCAGCCACGGTGCGCTCGCAAGTGTATGAAGTGGAAATCCATAAGCGCCGCCCGGATATCACGGTGTTTCAGGAGCCGTGCCCGGAACTGGCGCATCTGATTGAAACCGGAGCCGATCACGAACATCTGCGCGGCGTCATTGAAAGCCATGTGAAAGCGCTCTGCGCGCATATCGGCGATAGGCCGTGGGAAGCCATCCTCGGCTGCACTCATTATGACATTGTATCGGATCTGTTTGCGCATGCGCTTCCCTCCGCCACAAAACTCATCCATCAGCCCAGCGCCACTGCCGACGCACTCATCCGCTACCTTGCGCATCATGCGGAATACGATAGCGGTCACACGGGAAAGCGGCGTTTTATCACGACCGGGGTCGCACTTCAAAGCAAGCTGGCGGAGGAATTCTGGAACGGGCCCCTGGCATTTGAGACGCTGCTTGCGGCATAATCAACGTTTCTTCCGACGCAAAAAGTTTCTTGTAAAACAGCACCACACGCCCTTTTTGTCATAAAAAGTACATAAATAATTCATATCATTTTAACCCGAAAAGTGACATTTCTTGCTATGATACAAAGCATAGTGGGATAAACCACGAATGAGGAGAGGGTGATATATGGCTTCTTTCTGGGATAGAGTAAAAGGTCTTGCCAAGGGTGCGATTCTGGGAGCGGTCCTTCATACGCCCGGTGGCGCTTTGGCAGGTGGCTTGTTAGGTGCCGCAATGCCGGATACCAGTGAGGGGGCTTTCAAATTCGGTATGATTGGTGCCGTAATCGGTGCCATTATAGGCCTTATATTCGGGGGACCGGGAGGGCTTATGGCGGGTGCGAAGCTGGGCGGGGAAATAGGCGCTGCAATCGGTGGAATTAAAGGCTTTCTCAAGCACGATGAACCCAAGACGAATAATGATGTTTCCAGCGAAATAACCCCGGCGATGCGCAAAAGACAGATCGAACGCGAACAAGGCGTGGAAATAACCAGACAGAAAACCCCCGGCATGCTGCAGCAGGTGGAAAGCTTCCTGGGATTCGGCGGAAAATAATTACCGATAATGCCCATTCACCGGATGTATCTGCAATCCTGAATTTGAGGACGATGTCATGAACAGTATGCTCAAAGGCGGCCTCATAGTAGGCCTTATAGGGTTGGTATTAGGATTGATGTCGGGCGGCGGCATGGGAGGGGGGTTGATGGGCCTTCTGGCGGGCGGCGGCATAGGCGCGGCCCTGGGCAAATTCACCCACCTGTTTGGCAGCGATAAAACCGAGACTCCGGTTGCCACCGGACCGTATGTTCCCCATAAACCGGTCTATGAGCGGGTGGTATCGCCGGAACCGGATATTACTGCCTTGAACACTCCCAACGTAGACCGAAATACCGATCGCCAGATAGGCCAATAGCCTAGGCGTTCCACTCATCATCCCGTACAAAATCTTATCTTCGCTTTGTCTTTAACTATCCACGTATTTTTAAAAATACTTTGGGTAAAAATCCACGTGGGAAATTTTGATTTTTAGTCTACTATACCAGGATAAATATTGCGCCAAACTATCCTGTAATTGAGCGCAATCTCACGAACCCCGAATGCCGAGGCGCGCAATGAAACAACGGTCACATCATTTATGGGCGATAGTTTTGCTGGCAACGGGCGCCTGCAATCAGGCCGCCCCCATCACACACAACGGAAATATCAGCGCTTTGCCGGGCACATTGGTGGTGTGCAGCGGCGAATGCACGGAACGCACTGCCGGAATATGGACGTTTCACGGGCGTCAGGGGGAGGCGAAATGGCCGGATGGGGCATTGGCGCAGCTGAACGTGGACCGGTTCGATGCCGGCGGTGTCGTCATACATCGCACGGATATGCCTAACTCCAGCTCTCCGGGACTCACGGCACTCTATACGGGAAATCTGCATGACAACCGTGTCGATGGAACCGTTGTCTGGTCCTGGGGAAACCGCAAAACCACGGGCACATGGACAGCCACGGTCCAGACGATGGCAGATCGGGAGCGTCAGGCGGAAATGGCACGACAGGCGCAAGCGCCTATGACACCTGAGCAGCAGGCGCAGACCCGGCAGATGCAGGCCGAACAGAGCGCCATGTTTATGAACATGGTCGGCGCCATGATGAGCGGCATGCCCACTGACGATAGCGGGAGTACGGGTGGTGGCGGTTTCGCAGGAGGCTCCAGCGGACAGGATGACGAAGCGGCGTTCCAGAGAAGCGAGCGTCAGATGCGCAATAATGAATACAGGGAACAGAGCGGCGCGCCAGGCCCGGCGTATTAGAGATTCTACCCATACGCCGCTTAAAAACAGATTCTTCCCACCCGGAATCTAACGGTCAAAAATCAATACATTGAACGTTCCCGATAGTACCGGTGGGCGACCCTTAGGATTGTCTTTCGTCGGAGTCGGTGCAGGACCGAAACCAGCAGAAGGCACAAACAGCCGGTGCGTTTTTTCGTCCAGTCCGAAGGTTTTGGATCGCAAGGGTGTTTTTACGGTTTGCGTCACGTGATAGTGATCGGCATCATCCTGTGCGATAACCGTCAGTGTGCCGTCGGCAGCAGTACTGATGATCTCGTGCGTTGCGGCATCAAATGCCGTAGCATCCACATGCTTGCCTATGGGCAGCGTGGTAATGACATGACCGTTATGTGCGTTCACTACCGCCAGCATGCTGTTGGCACAGCCCGCAAAAAGGCGGTGATTGACGCGATCCATCGCAAGGCTTGCCGGCTCCGTACAAGAAGCGAGCTTCCAACGCTTCACTACTTTCAGGCGACGGGAATCGATAACAAGCATTTCGTTCTTGTCTTCGAGGTTGAGAAATACATGTCCTTTGCCATCGGCTACTGCAAACTCAGGGGCCCCTTTAAGCGCAATCGTGCCGATCTTCCGAGCATGGGCAGGATCGATTACGGTTGCGCTGCCGCTGTCCGCATCGAAGGCAAACACATGTTTTGTTGCAGGATCGTAAATAATGGAATCCGGCTTTTTTCCCGTCGGGATTTCACCCTTCACTGCGAGTGTTTTGAGATCGAATACGGTCACCTTGTTAGCCTTGCCGTTAGTCGCAAATCCCAAGCCCGCTTCCGGTACCGCCACCACTCCATGGGCGCCGTCAAGTGGACCAACACTCCCCAGGACTTTGCCGCTATCCGCATCCAACACATCTGCTTTCGTGCTATGCGCTATATAGACTCTGCGCGTCTCGTTATCGACACTTACGAGATCCCACCCGCCTTCGCCCGCTACCGGTATGGACTCTGCCAGATGATACCCCTGAGGCTGCTGCGCGGCGCAGGCGGCAAGCATCAAAGCGGTTGCAAGCAAAAGGGCTATACGCATATGTATCTCCTGTGTAGATTTCGCGAACGTGATACTCTCTATTTGTAGGCGACATGGCAAAAACCAGTACCGACCAGAAAGATTATATAAGTAAAATCCCTGAAGTCACGTTGACCTTCTGGATTATCAAAATTGCCGCAACGACGCTGGGTGAAACGGGCGGAGATGCCGTATCCATGTCGATGAACCTGGGCTATGCACTTGCCACAGCCATTTTCTTCACCTTTTTCCTTGCCGCTGTAGTGGCGCAGGTAGCCGCACGGACGTTTCATCGTTTTCTGTACTGGGCAGTGATCGTGGCCACCACCACCGTGGGGACTACCATGGCAGATTATGCGGATCGCTCCCTGGGGATCGGCTATGTCGGAGGGTCGCTTATTCTTTTTATAATCCTGATGAGTGTACTCGGTCTCTGGCGGCTCTCGCAGGGCTCTGTATCCATTAACACTATCAAGTCCCCCAAGGCCGAAATATTTTATTGGGTAACCATTTTGTTTTCCAATACGCTTGGAACTGCGCTGGGTGACTTCTTTGCGGATGATTCCGGGCTGGGATATGAAGGGGGTGCATTTGTTTTCTCGGGCGTACTGGTAGTTATTGCGAGCACCTATTTCTTCACCAAGCTATCCCATACCCTGATTTTCTGGGCCGCTTTCATCTTAACCCGGCCGCTGGGTGCGACGATGGGTGACCTGCTCACCAAGCCTCATGATCATGGAGGTCTCGATTTAAGCCGTGTAAGCTCTTCCCTGGTGATCATGGTCTTCATGATCGCTTGCATTCTGTTCACATCCAAACGCTCGGGAAGTCATCCGCAATAAAGAATGGGGTAATAATGTGTTAGATTCCACCATCTATGCCATAGGCTGGAGATACAAAGAAGCAGGCTAATTAAGCCTCGGGAAATGGTGCCGCTAGCATGAATCGAACATGCGACCCCGTCATTACCAATGACGTGCTCTACCCCTGAGCTATAGCGGCATCTTTATGCTGCGCCCATCCATAGGGCAGCATGCTTTCGAAAAGCCGCGCGAAAATGCCACAAGCCACCCGGCAAAGCAAGCGCCATTTGACCTTGCACATTGGCGCATGATACTAGATGAGTGAGGCCATGCGAAGGGAAGAGCCATGAAAAATCACGCGGATAATACCAAAATCGTTGCCTCCGTATCACAGGAGCCCGCATCGCGGGCATCCGCGCGCGAAGAAAAGCTTGCACGCGCGCTCAAACGCAACCTGCAGCGGCGCAAACAGGCTGCAGGGCGCAATACGCAAGCCGACGCGTAGCAAGGCAGCCCCGCAGTGTCCCACCATCACGAGAGCGAGAAACATAAGAAACAACGCCTGCGCAACGAACGCAACCGCATCATATTCATGATGTCGGAAACCGCGCGCCTGAAGGTGGACATCGGCGCTCCGATGAAGCAGATAAAGAATACGGACAAGCATACTGCGAAAGAGCCCAAGCTATGGAGCAAGCAGCTTACTTCCATCCGTAATCGCCTCGATAACAGCCGCAGGCTGGCCGATGACCGCTTCAACCGTTTTGCCGGCACCGGTGACGGTGGCGGCCGCGGAAGGTAACCTTTCCGGTATTGTACTATTATAATACGAAATTATATTTATATACGTGATAAATATGTATATACTTAATATTATTATATATCAATATATCAACTGATTTATTGCTTCACAGGACAATTTAGAACACCTCCAAATATTAACAGTTGTTTAATGACATGAAATGTGGTTATATTAACTTTTACAGCTTATAGAAAATTAAAAAGTTGGGGGTGTGACCATGCGCGTTCTGCTCGTAGAAGACGATTCTTCCACTGCCAAGGCTATTGAGCTTTCGCTTGCCTCTGAGGGTATTATCTGTGACACGACGGAGCTCGGTGAAGAAGGCCTCGAGATTGGTAAAATTTACGATTACGATATAATAATCCTTGATTTGATGCTGCCGGATATCGACGGTTATGAGGTGCTGCGCCGTTTCCGCGCCGCCAAAATCACCACGCCGATTCTCATTCTCTCCGGCCTCTCCGGCCCCGATCAGAAAATCAAAGGACTGGGCTACGGCGCCGACGACTATCTCACGAAACCTTTCAATAAAGGCGAGCTCATTGCCCGCATTCAGGCAATCGTCCGCCGTTCCAAAGGTCATTCCGAGTCGGTCATCCGCACAGGTAAACTTTCGGTCAACCTGGATACGCGCTCCGTTGAAGTGGATGCCAAGCCGCTGCACCTGACCAGCAAGGAATACGGCATTATCGAGCTTTTATCCTTACGCAAGGGATCGACGCTTACCAAGGAGATGTTCCTTAATCACCTCTATGGCGGCATCGACGAGCCGGAACTCAAGATCATCGACGTTTTCGTCTGCAAGCTTCGCAAGAAACTTGCGCAGGCTGCCGGCGGCGAAAACTATATTGAAACCGTATGGGGCCGCGGCTACGTACTCAAGGAACCCGATGGCACCAGCAATAAATACATCGATAAGGACATCGAGGAAGAAGCCGTTTAACTTCCTTCAAGTGGCATACAAAAAAGCGCAGCACCTTCGGGTCTGCGCTTTTTTATTGCATTGCTAATCGCCGGTAGAGCCGTCTCCTGCATCCGTACCGCGCTTGGGCACGGCCGCCGTTGCAGAGGGCACCTCGCAATCGTCGCCATCACACTCATCCGCACAGGTGTAGCTGAGTTCGCGGCAAAGCCGTTTGTCCGTAGCGCATCCCGTAAGCAGCCCTAATCCGCCAAAAAAAACCGCAATGAAAAACCATGTCGGCAGCTTCATACGCATCTTCCTTGAGCAAAAAATAACCTGTCGCATATCCTAGGCTGGGTTAATAGGCTGGCGCAGGACGCATTCAACGGCGGTTTCACTTACCTGCCACGAGAGCTCCGCCCCTATTTCCTTGGTAAGCAGCCTGGTAAGTTCAGCCTGCACCGTCTTGGGCAGGAGGTTTTCAAGCGTCACCTGGCCCAAGAGCACTTCCTCGATCTCTTTATCCCACTTGATGCTCGTGCCGTTCGAACTTACACGGATTTCCTTGGCATGTTCTTCCGCAGTGATGCGTATCGATAACGTGCCCCCCCGCAATAACGTAGCGGAGACGATAATGAGCAAGTTCAGAAGCAGGCGGCCCATTTTATAACTCACTGAGACGCCGGAAGCCGCCGTATGCGTATCCGGCCAATCAAGTTTTACCTTACTGCCAGCGAAGAAATCCTCCGCAATTTTTTTCTTCTCGGAGAGATCCGCCTCGCCATCCTCGTTGATTCGCCCATACGCCTTTCGATAAAATTGCAGGCGTGAAACAGCCTGCGAAGCGCTGGAATTTATAAGCTCGATTGCCTGTCCCTGGAGATCAAACCCCTCGTCGCTTAGAAATTCCGCTCCATTGGCAAGCGCACCAATAGGCCCCGTGAGGTCATGGCACAACCGGGTACACAACAGTTCAGCGAGTTTCAGTTCCTGTACCAGAAAATCTCCATACACTTATGACTCTATTGATAGAGCCAACTCCTTTACGAAGAGTTAACGCTCCTTGAAAAAGAGTGTCGCTTGCGGGATAAAAAATCGAGCAGGGAATAGAACAACGGACACATTCCGCGCATGTGCGAACCTGCTTCAGAAAAAAGCTCCTGCGAATGGGGGACCTATGCCACCGCTTCTTCCTGTCTGCCGCCAAAACCGCTAAGCTTGCGGTACAGGGTCGAACGCCCTATTCCCAGACGCCGGGCCACTTCCGTCATGCGCCCATGATAATACTGCATGGCAAAACGGATGGCTTCCGCTTCAATATCCTCCATCCGGCGGATGTTTCCGTCTTCTCCGGTAAGGGGGAAAACCGGCGCCGCCTGCATACCGCCAGTGTTTGCAAGCCCGCCTCCTGCAGTATGTAGAGCTCCCGCCTCCTGCATGCGTTCCCGGCGCAACCGCTCCACTTCTCGATGCGCGTCACGCAATAAAATAAGATTGCGAAAACTGGTGCTGATGCGTTCCATCGCCACGGGCTTGGTGAGAAAGTCCTGTGCGCCCGCATTCAATGCTGCAACGGCTGCTTCGTAATCCCCGTATTTTACCAACACGACGAGAGGAGCGTGCAAACTGAGCGTCTTAAGATTCGTCTCGGGATTTGTTCCACCTCCTGTGGACCAGTCAAACAGAATCAAGTCGGGCCTGTGGTTGGGATCGGTAAAAAAATACTGTGTGGCTTCGGAGGCAGATGATGCGGACAGCGTGCGATAACCCAGTCTGTTTTGCAGGGAATACGTCAATAAATCACGTTGGGCTGGCTCACTATCGACGATAAGGATCGTATGTACCATAATTGACTCCCTGGATATATATTGAACACATTCTTAAGTTGTTCTTACGGTATATTGTACTACCATAGGTTTTATTCTAGGACAAGTATTTTCAAATTCATACGCCTCTTGCGTATCTACTACCCTATTGTCTCAGTGCTAGAATATTGGATTTATACTCTTTTGGATTTCCAGTGAATACTGCGGATCCCGCCACCAGGACATCCGCCCCGGCCTCGCGTACCTGCTTCGCCGTTTCGGGATTAATGCCTCCGTCCACCTCCAGGTCAACGGAACGACCGGACTTGTCTATCATGGCACGCAGGTCTTTTATCTTCTGCAACTGCGAGGCGATGAAACTCTGCCCTCCGAATCCCGGATTGACCGTCATCACCAGTATAAGATCCACCATATCCATGACATGGGCCAGGGCCGATACGGGTGTTGAGGGCACGATGGATACTCCGCATTTTTTCTTACATGCCTTGATGGCCTGTAAGCTTCGATGCAGATGCGGGCCCGCCTCCGCATGCACCGTAATAATATCGGCTCCTGCCTCCGCGAATGCCGAAATATACGGATCAGCGGGAGCGATCATAAGATGCACATCGAACGGCAACTTGCTCAGAGAGCGCACAGCACGCACCACCAGGGGGCCTATCGTAAGATTGGGCACGAAATGCCCGTCCATGACATCCACATGGATATAGTCCGCACCTGCGGCTTCCACTGCTTTTATCTCTTCGCCCAATCGTGCGAAATCGGCAGAAAGGATAGAAGGGGCAATGCGAATGGGCTGCTGCATGGATGAAAGAATAATGATTGGCGTTTCGTGGCAAGTGATAGCAGAGAAATCGGCAACGACCAACCCTAAATCAATGCCTTATCTATGTTTTATTGAACAGTGATAATGGCCCGGAGTGTTTGCCCCATTCCTTAGGGGCGGGCGGATGCCAGCAGCTGCTCCTGCTCCGGTACCATAACGGCTTCGCCTGCATCGCCGCCGGTAACAAGCGTGGCAAGCATATGTCCGGAATCCTCCGCTGCCAGCAAGCGGACGACATCAGGAGAACGCATGAAAATATCCGATGCCTGGCTGATATCGGCGCGTGAGAGTTTCTCTTTCTCGCCAATCGCTTCGGCTTTATTGCGCAGCATGGCGGTCGGCGTCATATCCAGCACTGATTTAACGGCCTTGAGCGTAAAATGGATGTTGCCCAGTACCTGGGCATCTTCCGATTGCCCGGCATCGCCATGGATGACGTTTCTGGCGACGCGGATAACATCCCGAAGCTGACAGCATGCCTGACGGGCATAATCCTGAAGCACTTCACCCAAGCCGACGCTGCTGCGCGTTATGAGCTCCAGAACATGCTCTACGCTGTGAAGGGCGCTTTTCTCATCGCTTATGCGGCGAAGGCATTCGCGGGCAAGAGAAGATTCATTCAGTGGTTGCACTTCTATCATCGGCATTCTCCCAAGGGGATATTGCTCTCATCATAAGACGGAAGAATTAAAGATCCTTTAAACTTTGCAAGCAAATTGCGTAAAATCCATCCATTCCGCCGGCTTCCTTCAGGAGACCAGGATGGGTGCGTAATGCACCATTTTTATCTACTATTTCAAATACTTCCAAATTTTGTGGTACAGGCTGGATAGTGTAGCGTGGATAAGCTGCATGAAAAGCTTCCAACTGTAATTCACCTTCCTGGGGTTGTAGCGAACAGACACAGTAAAGCAGCTTGCCGCCCGGCTTGAGCCAGCCCGTTACGCGGCTCAAAAGACGTCGCTGCAGGTTCGCCAGATCCGTGACATCTTCCTGTTTCTTATGCCAGGCAATCTCAGGATGGCGGCGTAGCGTCCCGGTAGCAGAGCACGGGGCATCGAGCACGATGGCATCAAAGAGTTTCTCCGGCTTGAATTTCAGGATATCTGCCTCGATCATCTCAGCCCGAAAACGCAGGCGCTCAAGGTTACTGCGCAGCAAAGCAAGCCTGCGTGCCGACTTGTCCACCGCCGTCACCTGCGCTCCGGCTGCCAGGAGTTGTGCGGTCTTTCCGCCCGGTGCGGCACAGAGATCGAGCACGTCCTGTCCATGCACGTCACCCAATAACTTGACCGGCAACGCGGCAGCGGCATCTTGTACCCACCACGCTCCTTCCTCAAAACCTGGGAGTTTTTCTATCTTTCCAGCCTGCGCAACCCTCACCGATCCGGTAGGCAACACCACGCCACCCAGCTTCTGTGCCCATCCCGCCGCACCTTCCTTCACGGTGATGTCAAGCGGCGGCTCAAGCAGCCGCG
>Ga0207130_1177_pt1 | contig 19375 bp, 12 predicted proteins | sample Alteio_BWMinHeat_16_FD_153545 | JGI IMG/M metagenome (GOLD analysis project Ga0207130, IMG submission 153545) | Enriched cells from forest soil in Barre Woods Harvard Forest LTER site, Petersham, Massachusetts, United States -... | ecosystem: Environmental > Terrestrial > Soil > Temperate forest >... | reverse complement strand
CGCTGCTTGCGGCGTTGAGCGCCACATCGATCTCGGCGAAGCTGGGGCGCTCATGTCCGCTGATGCCGGCGCGTGCGAACTCGACCGAGACTACCGGCGCATTGCCGTGCAGATGGGCGAGCAGCGCCGTCTTGATGCAAGTCATGTAATGGCCGTCATCCTCGAAATACATTCCTAAGAATTTGCCGATGGGAGAGACGAATCCATACGAGATAAGCACACCGGAAAAGGTGCCCACCAGTGCCGCGCCGATGAGGGAGCCCAGCACGGCCGGAGGTTCGGTGATGCTGCCCATGGTCGTGATAACGCCCAGCACGGCGGCCACGATGCCCAACGCCGGCATGGCGTCGCCCATGGTGGTGACGGCGCTTGAGATACGCTCATGTTCATGATGATGAGATTCGAGATCATGCTCCATCATTTCTTCGATCTGGTAGTGATCTTCCACGCCCATAGTCATTACGCGAAGGTTGTCGCAGAGGAAATCGACGGCGTGATGGTTCTTGATGAAGGTAGGATATTGCGAAAAAAGCGCGCTTTCATGCGGGTGTTCGATATGGCCTTCCATCTCAAGCATGCCCTTGGACTTCATCGTTTTGAACACCATGTAGAGCATGGTCAGCAACTCAACATAGTGGGCTTTTTTATAAGGAGTCCCTTTCATCATGAATTTCAGGCTCTTGCCAACATCTTTCACCACTTTCATGGGATTAGAGATGAAGACGGAACCCAGCGCTGCGCCGCAGATGATGATGAATTCGTTGGGTTGCCAGAGCACAGCAAGATTGCCGTGATGCATCGTATAACCGCCGATGACCGAGCCCAGCACGACCGCAACGCCTACCAGAAACAGCATAGTGCGTTCCCCTGTTTCCTTTAAAATTTTGCTTAAAACTATGCGCCAGAAGGCAGCACAAGCGCAATTATGGTGTGTAAGGTTTGAATAAAGCGTTAATGATAAGGGATATTTTCGCCACAGTCGTGAAATGTGCCCCTGGCCTTCCCAGGGCGTATTGTCACGAAAGTTTCACATAACTGTAACAAATTGTTAAAAAGCTTTTGGTATAGTTGAGCCTGAAATAATAGCCTAAAGCAACCAATGGAGCGTTCACATGTCTGACAAGCCCACTGCAATCGAACTCAACGGCGCCATGCTCAATTACCTGATCGAGCATGATGGGCTTAAGGCCCAGGCTTTCAAAATCACCGGTGAGAGGACGGCTGGCGGTAAAGCCGCGCTGGACGAGGTTATTAAGGAAGCAGGGCTCAAGCCCGGCCAGGAATACATGGCCGAAAAGGTGTTAATCGATCGCTTCATGGCGGCAAAGAACCGCGTGGACGGTACCCATATCGATCCGGGCTATCTCGACTATCAAAATGCGTTTGCCAGCAACGCTGTCAATGGGGTCAAGGATCAAGCGTTGAAAGCATTTGAAGAGGTAAACGCCAAAGATAATACACTCCCCCCGAAAGAAGGGCTCCTGGCTATCAATCGCGCGCTGAAAGTGATGCCGGAGATGCGCTCGGGGAATCGGAGCATGATAGAGGTGCAGAATTCACACTACCATGAAGACCTCAAGGATTTCGATCATATGAGCGTGAAAGAGCAGCACGCCATGCTGGAGGCATGGCAGAAGGCTATGGTTTCGCGTGACAGCACGCTTGCAACGGACAATGCAAAGTCCATCAATCAGGACGGCAATTGGGGCATTCATGCCGACAAGCTCCTTGCCCAGACCGATTCGGAATATGCGGTGATATACGCCAAAAACAATCCCGCACCTGTGAAGCAGGAAGAAAAAAAAGAGGATCTGGCTGCTAAGAAACATGGCAAGGGCAACCATCCCGGCAAGTCCAAAGAGGACGAAGTGGCGAAGGAAACCAAGCCCGAGCCGAAGCATTTTCAGACCGGTGAGGACGTTACGCTGTCTCAGTTGGTGACGACGGGTGCCGGCCATACGGCCAATGCGTCCCGCACGCTCAAGGACGGCCAGAAGAAAATCGACGGCATCAAGGGCGGCAAAACGGATACCGACGTTACCGCGTACAATGCCGAACATAGCATTAAGGGTGCGGAGCTGACGGAAGAGAGCCTTAAGGCGATGCGCAAGGATTTCGCCGACAAGCTGGGCATCGACGTCAACGACAAGGCCGCGATGAGCGCTGCCATTGCCAAGGCTGCCGAACGCGTCAATAACGGTGAGGACATTGCCGTGGTCCTTGCCAAGCCCGCCGAGGATAAGTCGGTAGCGACCAAGGGCACGCCCGATAAATCCGCCACGCTGACCCCGGATCAGGAGAGGGAGGCGCTCAAAGCCAAGGACCTGGATATCGTCATGCATAATGCTTCGGATTCCGATGCCTTCAAGAGTGCGGTGGCGAATCTGCAGCGTCTGGGGCTGGATGCCAGCGATTCCAGAAACAAGGATAAGCTCCTTAGCGACGATCAGATACACCAGGATCTGCAGCTTGCGCTTCAGAACTATAAGTCCAAGCCGGTGGAAGCGGGTTCAGATGACATTAAGCTGTCGACCGCAGGCGTTAAACTTCCGGGCAGCCCTGATTTTGTAAAGAGATAGCGTACTTCCTTCTGGGATTGTAAATCTGCGGCGCCCACGGTTCGGGTGCCGCTTTTTTATGTAGAGCCCTAGCGTGTTCTCTATATCCGTTCCCTCACTGTCTCTGCCCCTTACAGTGTATGTATTGTCATTAAAGCTTCACACAAATGTAACAAAGCGTTAAAGAGTTTTTGATATAGTTTGCCCTGAGAATGGCTATCCACCACACCAGAAGAATCAGGAACCCCTATGGCGCCACCCAAAGAGCTTGATAAAGACGTCTTCAACGAGCAGATGATGCTGCGCTATCTTCAGGAATACGAAGATCTGAAGGGTCCCAAGGTGGATGTGACCGCAGTGAAAAACGGCACGCAGGAAAAAGCCATGGCTCAGGTGACGCAGGATGCAGGTCTCAATGGAATCCGTCACACTTGGCAACGCAATGACGGCACACTCCAGAAGGTTCTGGAGAAGCGATTTCTCGCAGCGTATAACGACCAGCATCATATCCATCTTGATGTCAACGATCCCGAGCAGCTGGTGCAGGCGCAAGCGGTGGCCTATCAGGACATGCTGCGGCAGAAATATTACCGCAAGCCGGGCTGGGACAACGTCATGGATCCCATCGTCGCCGACCAGAGCCGCGATAAAGACGAGGACGTAAGCACCAAGAAACTGCGCCAGATGAAGCTGCGTTTTCTTCAGGAAAACGGCGATCTCAAAGGTGCGAAGGTGGAACCGACGGGCGAGTCCGATGCCGCGACCGACGCCGCCGTGGCCAGTATCAGCAAGCAAGCGAAGATAGGCTGGGTCACCGACTTAATCACCGACCGTAACGATAAGGCCATTAATGATCGCTTCATGGCGACGTATGATAAGGTGTATAATGCCCAGCATCCCAACGGCAAGATTCATTGGACGACGAGCGATCCCGGCAGGCTGGAGCAGGTCGAGAAAGAGCTGGTTGCCAAGTCCAAGAACCAGCCCAACGATCTGCAGGATATAAAAGCCAGCATTCTTTCCGTGCCCTCGGATGCGGAGCTTGTCATCCTTAACAACCAGTTCACCAAAGGCAGCACACACCATCGTGATCCTGAGACGCTCAGTGATATGACCGAGCAGGAGAGAGTGGAGATGGTAAGGGCTTATCAGGCGATGTCGAATAAAGACCTGAAAACGTCTCTGGCCGTAACCGGACATATGGATGGCGCCACCCGCAAAGCGCTTGCGGCGCAGGACAAGGCCGCCGCCGCGCTCTACGGCACGGACCCCCAGGCGTATGCCGCACGGGAAGCCGATAAACACCACGACATCTTGGCGCAGGCGCGCAACGTCGCCCAGCCGATAAACCACACGGGGTATCTCACGGAAGTTTCCGGCTCACACAAGCCTGCGACGATTGATGACATCTCGAAAGGCTTGAAGGATTTCAAGCAGCCTGTGCTCGCTGCGAATCAGTCCGAAGTGAAGCTGCAGAATGTGGGCAAGGGTACGGAGACGGATAAAACCCGCAAGCTCACGTAAACGTCATTCTCTCGTGGGTACTGGAAAAACCGGCCAGGTAAAAACGGCTGCGTGGACTTAGGCTTCTTCGCCTTCTGCTTCGACTTCGACTTCGGTCTCTTCCTCTTCTTCTTCCTCAGCCAGCGGCGAGCGCTTGAGCTTCTTGGCACCGCTGTCTGCGGTCTTGGTCTTCACCAGCTTGCCCTTTTCCGCGTCCCATGCGTACTGGTAGACGACGGTCTTGGTGCCGGTCGTGACGATGTCGCCGCTCGCAAGCTGCAGCACGTCGAAACCCTTTTGCAGTGCCTCGTTGATGAGGGCGGAGGATTGGCGCAGATAGGCCGGATCGTTCATCATGTTGACTACCGGTGAGTCTATTTCAGCCTTCTTTTTGGCTCCGGCCTTGCCGGACAGGTTGAACTTCTTAAGCAGGCGATTTTCGTATGTCATTGACCGGTGTCCTATTGTCGCAGGCGGGGTTTTAGTTAATAGTTAATCTTTACTAATATTGCTTCTATTCCAAATCATAGCCCGTGTCAAAAGAATTGGCTACGGATTAGGACGGGAATATCAACATATAGATGGGTGTAACGTGCTGCCCAACTAATGCTATGAACCTAAAATGATTTTTAGTGAGGTTGGCCTTATTTGTCAATGGTTGCGAGCAGCTATACAACCGCACCTATTCCTTAACATTTCTATACGCTTTCAAAAAAACCGGCGGGGAAAGTCCCCGCCGGAGTTGGTTACGAGCCTATAGAGCTGCGAGTATTTGGCCCATCCTTACTGGATGATCTGGTCCAGCTGCTGCAGCAATTGGTCGGCGACGGTCAGCACCTTCGAGTTGGCGCCGTAAGCCTGCTGCGCCACGATGAGGTCCGTCAGCTGCGTCGAAAGGTCGACGTTCGACTGTTCGAGCGCGGAGGGTGAAATGGTGCCCACGCCGTTGCTGCCCGGCAGTTGGGGGTTGACCACTCCGGAAGCGAGCGTCTGCTTGTAGGCATCGCCCGAGACGGCCTCCAACCCATTCGGATTGTTCACCTGGGCGAGCGGCACCTGGTAGGTCTTCTGCGTCTGGCCGTTGCTGAAGCTCTCGATGACGAAACCGTTCGTATCGATGTTGACGCCGGTGAGCTGACCGACGGACGAACCGTTCTGGTTGGCGACCGACACGTCGAAAGCGGAGGCCGACTGAATCAATCCGTCGCTTTTGCCCTGTGTGCCGAGATTCACCGTAATGTTGCTCTGGTTGGCGCCGTTCGTCCATGTCACCTGCAGCGGATTGGTAATGCTGTTGGTGCCCGCGCCCGTGATTTGCTGAAGCGTGCCATCACCCTTGAACACTACGACGCCGGCCGCAATTTGCCCGTCGCTGGAAGAAACGTCCGTCTTGGGGACGGCGGTCAGTTCCACGGCCCAGGTATTGGTGCCGAGTTTGGCGAAGTTGAGCGCCAGCGTATGGCTGATGCCGAGTGCGTCAAAGATGGTGATGTCCTTGGTGAATTGCGGAGGCACTGCGCCCGACGACATATCGGTCAGAGGATTGGCCGCACTGTAGCGAATGGGTAGTGTGCCGGTGGTAAAAATAGTCTTGCCGCCCGCATCCGGCGCTGCCTGCTGCGTCAGCCCTGAATTGCCTACGCCCAGGAATCCTAACGCATTGATAAGGCTATTTCCGTTATTCGTCGTGACGTCGTCAAATGAGATGGTCTGCTGCGGGTCTGCTGCGTCGATGGTCACGGTCGCGGTGCCGGTCGGATTGTTGACTGTGGCAATGACGTTGGTCGGGTCCACCGAGTTTATCTTGGCGGCAAGGCCTGCAAGCGTGTTGAAGTAATGCGCGCCGGGATTTGCAGTGACGCCGCCGTTGATGTTGGCAAGCTGTGCATTCGGAAGTCCAAGCTCCTGCACCCAGTCGACACCGGCAAGACCGGCACTGGCATTGCCCGTCGCATTGCCGTTGCTGAAGCTGAGCGAACTGTCGGCATCGGCGGCGCTCACCACAAGCTGGCCGCTGGCATTGACGCTGGCGGTCAATGAACCATTGGTCGAATTGTTGATGGCGTTGACCAGTGAATTGAGGCTGTTGAACTGGCCGAGCGATGCCTGCGGCTGGGCATTATAGGTGAAGCTGAAATTACTGCCGTTGACCGCGATGCGGAAGCTCAGTGCATCCGGCGAGAAACCGCTGCTGCTGGTCGTATTGAAAAACGCTCCGGCGGGGGAAGACGCATCCAGAATGTTGCCTGTGAAATTGGTGGAGGTGCGGTTAGAGAACAAGATATTCTGACCAGCATCAAAAGTACCTGCGGTGGGGGTAGAGCTGCTGGCGAGAGCAAAAGTGACAACACCGGTTCCGGCATTTACGGCTGTAATCTTCCACTCACCATTAATATTGGCTGCAGGAACACCACCGGGCGAACCTGTAATCCCCGAGATACTGATATTATTTCCTACCGTATACTGGCCGGAAGTAATGGCCGCAGTGGGAACCGTAATGTTCACTAGATTGGTGCCGTTGGTGGTAATACCCGTGGTAACGGTGTTGGTAGCATAAGTCTGGTTGGCATCCCCGGCTACGGCTGTCTTGTCGGCAGCGCTTCCGCCGTCACCCAAAGTACCGTTGCCCACCTGACGGCCGGTTGTGAATCCGCCGTAGGTAAACGTATCGGGTATGGGATTGGCGCCGTTGGTGATGCTGAACGAATCGCCGCGCACGAGGCCGTTGGCGGTGGTGGGCTGTATTATCTGGGTCTGGGTGTTGTTGGCGTTGGCCGGGTCAAGCGCGAGCTTTGCTACCACGCCGGAACCTGCGAGCACTGCGTGCGTTGCATCCAGGTTGGCCGCAATCGTGATGAGGCTGGTGGGGGTTGCCGTACCGGTGGCCGCCTGGTTGACGTTGACCGTTTTGAGGTTGGTCAGGTTCTGGTTGGTGGGCGGGTTGCCGTTGGCGTCGAGCTGGTAGGCCTGCAGGAAATAGCCGTTGGCGTTGACGAAGTTGCCGAGCGAATCCTGCGTGAATGAGCCCGAACGGGTGAAGAGCACGTTGCCGGTGCCGTCCGCTTTGGTGTTGACGATGAAGAAGCCTGAGCCGGAAATGGCGGCGTCCGTGGCGGATGTGGTGGCGGAGATGAGGCCCTGCTGGCTGACCAGCTGCTGGTTGCTGCCGATCACGCCGCCGGGGGAGAAGGTGGTCGTACCCGAGGGCACCACGAGTGAATCGAACGTGGCCTGGCCCTGTTTGTAGCCGACCGTGTTGACGTTCGAGATGTTGTTCGAGATGATGCCGATCTTGTTCGACTGTGAATCAAGACCCGACACGCCTGCGAATAATGCTCCGAATAAACCCATAACAATTCTCCTTTTATTTTGACTTTGTGAATTCAGTTAAACTGAAATTTCCCTTTTGTTTTTTTATTAAGCACCGCTACCCGATAAAAGTGACGAAAGTACGCTTCCCAGGGATGTGACTTCGTTACCCAAGGATGTGATTTGACTCGAAAGGCCCGAAATAGTCGATGCCAGTCCTGATCCTGACGATGAACCGGGAAGGTTACTGACGTTGGTGACATTGGTGGTGGGCACTTCAAGGCCGTTACCTAAGTCAAGAACGACCGTGCCGTTGCTGATGGAGGCGGAGTTGACCGTGCCGGTGATGAATGGCGTTGCCGTAATGGCGGTACCGTTGGCATCCGCCGCTTTCACGCTGATGCTGTAGATGCCGCTGGGCTCGCTCACGCCGGTGAAGCTGTTCTTGCCGTCCCAGCTGACCGTGTTGCTGCCTGAATTGCCGGTGCCCGTGCCCTGGAAGACGATGGCGCCGGTGCTGTCTTTGACCGTGACCTCTACGCTGCTTGCGGCGGAGGGGAGCGTGTAGCCGAACGTGGTTTTGCCGCCCTTGGTGAGTGAAGCCTGATCGCCGGTCGCCTGGATGGTGGTGCCGATATAGGAAGACGCCGAGCTCACCGCATTGCTCTGTGTGGCCGCCAGAATCTGCTGCAGGTAGGCATTGCCCTCCACCTGCTGCTGCACGCCCGCGAATTCGACCAGCTGCTGGGTGAACTGGTTGGAGTCCACCGGGTTGCTCGGGTCCTGGTTCTGCAACTGCGTGGTAAGCAGGTTGAGAAACGTGTTGAAGTTGGAAGCCAGGCTCAGCTGCGAATTGACGTTGCTGGCGCTCGAGCCGGTGCTTGCTGCCGGTGCCGGTGTGCTGACGGGAGGGGTGGTGCTGACTGTCATAACATTCTCCTTAAACTCTGATGTCGAGCCCTTCCTGGGCTCTCATGGTGTAAACGGCGGTTGTCGCGGCGTAATAATCCGCGTCATCGTCGGTGGTTGCGGCTGCAACCTGTGTATAGCTGCCCTGACTGCCGGGGTTCTGCTGTTGCTGGTTCTGCTGGCCGCTTAAGTTGAAACTCAGGCCACCTGTATCCGTCTTGATGCCGATGTCGCGCAGCGCATTTTCAAGCGAGCGCGCTTCGGTCTGCAGCATCGCCAGCGTCTGGCGGTTGTCGGCGGTGATGGTCACGCCCGTCTTGCCGTCGCTGCCGGTATTCATCTGCACGACCACCTTGCCCAGATCTTCCGGCTGAAGCTGGATCTTGATCTGGTTGCTGTTGTCGATGCCTATGTTTTTGATCTGCACGACTACCTGATCGGTAAGCGGTGCAGGCGCGGAAGTATTACTGATGAGTTTTGCGAATCCGCTGTCCTGACCCGGCTGTATATTGGCGACCGGGGTGGCCTGCGGTACGGGAGTGGTGTTTGCGTTCGTGCTGTCGCCGGCTGCATCCGGGCTCTGTTTGGCGGGCTTGGTGGTGGCGAGCACATCGCTAATCTGAACCAGTGCTGCCTTTATGGCATCGCTTGCGCTCGGCGATTGCTGTGTGGCGTTGAGCGCTGCATCAAACGAAGAGGGAAGAGGAGTGGCACCGGCGGAGCCGTTGCCGGACGAGCCGGATGCGGTGGCGTTTGCGATCTTGGGTGCGGCACCAGCGGCATTCTGCAATTGATTCAGTTCCTTGGTAAGTTGCGCCAGCAGGGCGCTTGCAGCATTACCGCTAGCGCCTGAAGCCGATGATACGGAACCGCTATCCGTTGCGGCGTTTCCCGCCAAAGCAGTGGGAGAAGTGCTGGTAGCGGCACTCAGCTGTTGCAGCAGTGCGGTCAGTTGGGCGAGCATCTGCGCAAGCGCGTCGGTGTTTGTGGCGTTCGCATCCGAGGAATCGCCGTTGCCGGAAGAGCTGGCCTGGGCCTGCGTGCTGCTGCCGTTGCCGGAGGAAAGCGAAGCGGTGGGCGCCGTATTTGTGCTCTGCTGTGAAAGCTGCAGAAGTTCTTCCAATATATGCTGAAGCTGCGAAAGGATATCCGTTGCAGGGGAAGGTGTGCTTGCGCCATTGCCGGAGGTGGTAGCAGCCACTACGGTCGTGTCTTGCGAGGTGTTCGTCGCCTGCAACTGCACCTGCAGCAGCAGGGCGATTACGCTGGCGCCGATATCATTGGAAGCGCCCGAACCCGAAGACGATCCTGATCCCGAAGATGAGCCCGATCCGGAAGAAGCGCCGCTGCCGTTCGTATTGTGGGCATTGGCGGTATTATTAGTAGCGGTATGCGCTGTATTAGTGTCGCCCTGTCCCTTGGCAGCGTCGAGCAGCTTGCTGAAATGATTGCCATCCGTCTGTGTGTGGTCACCGGCGGTGTTGCTATTTACATTCTGGTTCTGCGAAGAATCGCTCTGCTGTGCGCCTTGCGTGTTCTGCGCATTGGGCTGGCCTGCATCCTGTGCCGGCACGTTTGTCTGCGCAGCAGGCTGCACTGACGGTGCAGGCGGTAGAAGTGAGATGCTGATGGTGGTGGTCATAATGCCCGCAGATGAAAAATGAATAACTGTAAGATATAAAGCAAGCCGCGTGCCAACCTCGCGCCACCAAGTAATCACATGATTTATAATGATAATATTTTATAGTTATTCCGGCGGATAGGACATCAAGCAATGGCATGGCATTTGCGGCCCTGTATCCGATGGAAAAAAATGCCCAGTCAAATCAAGGATGTTTTTCTAAAATAAATGTGCTCTTAAAAACGCATTAACCAATATTGCAAATCCATAATTTGTCTGTTCATGTTCGGGGGAATACAATCGCAGGTATGATAGATGAGTCGATCTATGTAGCAGGTACGCGTTTCGGACTGGGGTTAAAACCGGAGGAGGCCGCTCGTATCGGCGGCTCCCCCCAAAACTGGCTGATGCAGCAAATCAGGTCGCCTCAGACAAGCACGGCATTTGTGACGCTGCCGTCATCGGCCAGAAACATGCAGTACCTGCTCAAGACCCGCAAAGAGATAAAGCAACAGGATGCGGGTGCGGGCGACAAGAAAGACATGCAGAAAATGCTGCGCCAGGATTTAAAGGGCGCATTCATCGATGAGTTGCGCGCCAAGGTGGCGCTCGCCATGACCACCGACACTCCTTTTTATGAAAGGCTGGTCGATTTCTGGAGCAACCATTTCACCGTGTCCATTAAGAAGGGGCAGGTGGCGGGACTGGCCGGAAGCTATGAGCGCGAGGCGATCCGTCCGCACGTGACGGGCAAGTTCGCCGATATGCTGCTGGCCGTCGCCCATCACCCGGCGATGCTGGTTTATCTTGATAACGCCCAGTCCATCGGTCCGGATTCCATTGCAGGCGAGCGCCGCGGCAAGGGCTTAAACGAGAATCTCGCGCGCGAAATCATGGAACTGCATACGCTCGGTGTCGATGGCGGCTACAGCCAGACGGATGTCACGACCTTCGCCAAGGTCATCACCGGCTGGAGCGTTGCGCCTCTGGATTCGGATAATGCTGGTGGGTTTGAATTCGCACAACGTCGCCATGAGCCGGGCGAACAACGCATACTCGGCAGGAGCTATCCTCAGGCAGGGGAAGAACAGGGCATCGCGGTGCTGCGCGATCTGGCGAGGCATCCGGCTACTGCGCACCACATTGCCACCAAGCTCGCGCGCCATTTCATTGCCGATTCGCCGCCGGGAGATGCAGTCGCTAAACTGGAACAGGTTTTCCTGGATACAGGCGGCGATCTGCCTGCGCTTTACGATACGCTGACTGGCATCCCGCAGGCATGGGACGTGCGTGCCAACACCAAAATAAAAAGCGGGTACGATCTCGTCATTTCGGCTGCGCGTGCGAGCGGCTGCAATGATGATCGGTTCGTCGATTATGCACTTAAATCCCTCAAGTTCCTGGGCGCCGTGCCGTTTGAGGTGAATTCCCCCGCCGGGATGCCTGATATCGCGCAGGACATTGCCGGGCCCGAAGCCATGATCCAGCGCGTGGAGTGGGCGCAGATGGCCGCCATTAAATTTGAACCTACGCAGAAAGCTTCCAACATCGTGGCATTTACGATAGGCCCGATCATAAGCACTGCGACGCGCAATGCGCTTTTGGGCGCACATAATGATCGTGAAGCGACTGCCATCCTGTTTGGCTCACCGGAATTTCAACGAAGGTAAGAAAACTACCTTTAAGAAAATCAGGGTTGGCGGGCGGCTGATTTTCTTAAAGGTAAATATAAGGAGACACTATGATTACCCGCAGGGATTTTCTGAAATACACGGGCGGGCTTGCCGCCTGGACGGCGCTCTCTATGGGCTTTCCGCGCCTGAGTTTCGCGTCGCTTCCGACCGATAACCGTTTCATACTCGTCATCTTGCGCGGTGCGCTCGACGGGTTGGCAGCGGTGCCTGCCTACGGCGATCGCGATTACGCTTCCATGCGCGGCTCGCTCGCGTTTCATCCGCCGGGCGGCGAGGATTCGGCGCTCGACCTGAACGGGTTCTTCGGTCTCCATCCCTCACTCGAACCGTTGATGCCGCTCTATCGGGCCAAGCAACTCGCCGTCGTCCATGCGGTTGCATCGCCTTACCGCGAACGTTCGCATTTCGACGCGCAGAACCTGCTCGAAAACGGCACCACGCATCCAGGTGGCGCGGCAGGGTGGCTTAACAACGCGCTGGTCGAACTGAATGCGAACGGCAGTTCGGCCATTGCCATCAACCAGCAGATACCGCTGGTACTACAAGGCAAGCTCGGCGTGGCATCCTATTCGCCCAAAGGTCCCAAATGGCATGAAGACAGCGATTATATGCGCAAGATGAAGGCGCTTTACGGGCAGGATTCACTCCTTTCCGGGTCTTTCGGCGAGGGCGTTCGCGCGCAGGAAATTGCAATGGCTTCGCTACCGGCCGACGATCAGATGGCGGGCGGTAAAGCCAAAGGTGCCGATCAACTATATGGTGCGGCGCAGGCAGCGGCGATGTTCCTTGCGCGCGACGACGGTCCGCGCGTGGCGGTACTGGAGGCGTCCGGTTGGGATACGCATGCGGGGCAGGGCACATCCCACGGCGCGCTTGCCAACCGGCTCGCCGATCTGGGACTGGGGCTTGCCGCGTTGCCGCAGCAGATGGGTAAGGCATGGGATAAAACGGTGGTCGTTGTTGTGACCGAGTTCGGGCGCACCGTGCATATCAACGGCACGAACGGCACCGATCACGGCACCGGCAGCGCCGCATTCGTCATGGGGGGCGGCGTGCGCGGCGGGCGGGTGCTGGGGCAATGGCCGGGATTATCGGCGAATGCGCTCTATCAGGGGCGTGACCTCATGCCCACCACCGACATGCGCAGCATCTTCCGTACTGTGCTTTATTCGCACCTGCACGCTTCCGAAGCGTCGCTCAACAATGGTATCTTCCCGGATAGTGAATCCGTGCCCAACCTGCCGGACTTGTTGGCGTAAAAAAGAATCTATCCATAGTCTGGAGGAGTCCTTCACGACGACCCCGCGAAGCGAGGAGGAATGGTGAACTAAGGGCGACACACCCTCTTAAAAAACAATAAAGCCTATGCGGAAAAGGTCACGTTTCCGCTGGAAGCAGCGGTATTGCCGGAACTGACGGCTGCAGCGGTAACGGGTGCTTCCGTTGTGCTCATGCTGGAATCGATGGTATCCCATACATCGCGCATCTGCTTGATCTCGCCAATAATCTCTTCGCACAGTACCACGGCTTCTTTCGGGCGGGAGTTTACCAGCAGGATACGCATGGAGATATTGGTGTAGAATTTATTCAATGTCTGCGCCACTTCGCCGCCATTGTCGAAGTCGATGCTACTTTGCAGTCCGACAATGATATCCGATGCGCGCACCAGCAGCCGGAAACGATCTTCGATCCGATTCTCAGCGGATGCCACCTGCGCCTGTTTCAGGAAGCGGATGGCGCCATCGTAAAGCATAACGATCTGGCGTGTTTTTGCCACGGTACGGGTAGCGATGGAGTAAGCTTTGTATTGCGCATTTTTTTGGGGCGACATCGGGATTGTTCCTTTTTTATGGATCAGCCGCCGCTTGAATTGGCCAGCTGCTGGGCGTTGAGTAAGTTGAGAGAACTGTTTGCGGAAGAAATGGCCGCTTCAAGCTGACTGAATTTCTGCAGCAATGCCTGGCGTTGCGCAGTCACCTGCGTATTGACGTTGGTTATCTGCGTCTGGATGCTCGTGGTGTTTTTCGTGATGCCGGATGAATCCGCCGCCAGCAAGCCCGTGTTGGCGACGAGCGCCGAAGTCACGAAGCTGTTGGCCTGAGCGGCGATACCCACGGAAGTGCTCACGGAGATGTTACTCTCGTTTCCGCTGCCGGTGTAAATGAGGATAAGCCCGGCAAGCGCGCTGGTGGAGGGTGCGGTAAGCGCGACGCCGCCGGTACCGAGCGGGCTTGCGGTGAAATTGACGGTCTGTATGTTGCCTAGCGTATCTGCGTAGGTGGCCACATAGGTAGGGGGTGTTCCCGTCTGGTTCACATCGAGTTTGAAACTCGGAACGCTGTTGCTGGTGGCGCTTTGGAACGATACGAGGTTCGGCGAGGAAGATGTCAGGTTATAACCGAAGACGTTTTCCACACCGCTTAAGTTGGTCTGTATAGCGCTGTCGAGGGCCGTCGTGTCGACGAACAGCTGGTTGCTGATGGCCGGAGTGGTCGACGTCGCGGGAGAGTTGCCGAAGCTGATACCCAAGTCGGCCAGCTGATCACTGCTGCCGCTTTTCAGGTTCGTGACGATGGAGGAAGCGATGGTGGTAAGCCGGCTGTAGATGGAATGCAACGCGTTGTCGGAATAGAGAATCGCCGACGATGCCGGCGTGCCGTCGCTGTTGAGCGCCGTCTGCTGCGCATAGAAGGTGAGCAGGTTATTATAGGACGATGCGAAATTGGTAACCGCCGTCTGGATGCTGGCCGTGTCCGGTGCTATGGCGATGGTAAAATTCGCTCCCGGCTGGGTGGAGGTATCCTGCAGCAGGTTGATGGTGACGCCGCTTACCAGATCGCTGAAGCTGTTGGTCGCGCGGGTAATGGGGACGCCGTTGAAGTCGAACTTGGCATCTTTGCCTGCTGTCGGCGCAGAGAAACTCACCCCGCCGAGCGAGAGGGGAGCGGGGGGGCTGCCGCCATCGGTCACGGTGCCGGGTACGGTGCTGTTGCTTAAATCGAAATTGGTGGCGGAGCCTGTGGCCGTTGATGAAAATACCAACGTATAGACGCCTGGCGCCGTCTGCAGCACGTTTGCCTGGATGCCGGTATTCGTCGTCGCATCATTGAAGTCCGTGGCGACGTTGAAAATATTGTCGGTGGTGCTCAGCGTGACCGTGCCGGAGCCGCTGGGACCGGTAATGGTATAGGTGCCGGCGGTAAACTCGCCTGCGGTGGTGCTGGCGGCAACGATGGAAGCCGTCGTGGAGGTAAAGGTAGTGCTGGAGAGCTGGCTCGTGGAGCTGGCCAGTTGCGACACGTCGGAAATCGTGTAGGTGCCGGCCGACGCGCTGGCGGAAGCCGTGGCCGTCAGGAAGTTGGATGCGGCCTGCGTCGTGTTGGCGGTGACCTGCGCGGAGTTGGTTGCGAATATGTTTGCGCTGGAGTCCGGGCTCTGCGGGGTGCTGAGCTGTTTGGCCGCGGTCTGGAACTGGGTAAGTAAAGTCTGCAATGTACTAAGCGCCGAGACCTTGCTGTTATTGACTGTCACCTGATCGGTGAGCTTGGTCACCTGCGCGGATTGTGCGGCGACAAGGGAATTGATGATGGCCTGGCTGTTGATGCCCGAAGAAACACCGCCCAATACGGATGTACCGTTGGTGTTGGTGAAGCTGTTGCCGAGGTTAATTGCCGATATTGCCATAATTGTTCCTCGCACCCTTTTGCGGCTCTTATTTTAGCCGTTTTTGAGGGCAGTTACCAGTTGCAGTTATGCCTGCAGAATATACAAGCAATAACCGTGCCATTCTCGTCTTCTTGTCTAACTGCTCAGGCGTTTATGGCAATGCGCCCTGAGCTTCCGTGCATCTGTATCTGCTTTAACAATGTAGGTTCAGGGATATAGGTCACTGAACCGTCGCGCAGGCTTACATAGCGTGTGATGTATTTTCCCGTCGCGTCTTTGAAAATGGAAAAATCCGTGTCGCTCACGGCATAGACATTTTTAAATGAAAGGGCGGCCTGCCGCAGCGCCGCCTGGTATTTACTGTCGTCCGCAACCGTTGAGGTGGTGTTGTCGTTCGCGCTCACGGGAGCGGCCGGCTGCACTGGAGCCTGGGTCTGTGTCCCTATGGGAGTCGTATCAGTAGAAATCTTAGGTGTAGGCGGCGCTATCTGCTGAGTAACCCCCGACACAGGATTGATATGTATATCCATGGTCGTACTCCTTGATTCGCTTGAGAGACCTTGTGAGGGCGGCATTGCTGCCGCCCTCACTCGGAATCAATTGCTTAAGCAATCAGCTTGAGCAAGTTCTGGGGCAGCTGGTTGGCCTGGGCCAATACAGCGATACCCGCCTGGAGCTGAACCTGCGATGTAGCAAACTGGGTCGACTCAGATGCGACATCCGTATCAAGCAGCGTGCTCTTTGCAGCACCTTCGTTCTGCACAGCGCTGCTGATAGCGTTGGTTGCGTAGGTGAACCGTTGTTCCAACGCACCGACGTTTGCACGGAGTGAACTGACCGTGTTGATAGCGTCGGTCAGGGTGTTTGCAGCAACTGCCGCATCCGCCTGCGTTTTCACATCCAGCGATTTGCCACTGAACAAGGTGTTCGTGGAAGCGCTGCCGATGGATACGCCGATGGTGTCGGTTGTAACCGAACCCACCTGGAAGCTGAGCGAAGCCGAAGCGTCAGTCAGGCCCAGGGCCGACTTGATACCGGCAGCAACCAGGTCCGCATTGGCCTGTGTGCTGAGATCAAGAGCGGTCGTGGCATTGCTTGCGATGTTGTTGGCACCGGTGGTAATCGCAAGATAGTTACCGGGATTGGTAATATCCTGCAGGCCGATGACCGAGCTGGTTGCGATCTGGTTACCGAGGCCGGCGACGCTTTGGTAAGTGTCACCATTGATAACCGCAGTGAACTTGGCGTCGGTGCTGCCGATTGCCGGAGCCGTAATGGTCAGCGACGAGATGTTCACGTTGCTGAAATCATGGCCGTTGAGCTGGATGGAAGCGCCGTTCAAGTTACCAATCTGCGTACCCGAAGCATCCGTTACGATGTTACCGTTCTGGAAGCTGGTAACGGTACGGTTCTGGTTTATAGTAATGCCCGAAAGAGCATTATTGATCTGCGCCGTAACGTTGTTCACATCCGACTGGCCATTGATAGTAGCGGCGGTGAGCGCACTACCAGCAAGGTTCAACGTGAAGCTGCCACCGTCTGCGGCACCGTTGCTGTTCACACCCGTAAAGGTGATGGCAGTGGGTACTGCAGTGGTAAGAGCGACGCTGCCGGACGTGTAAGTGTCGGCACCGACTTTTACACTGAACACAGCGTGGTCCTGCGCACCAGCGTAGCTGCCAGTGATTGCACCGATGCTGTCGCCACCAAACTGACCTATGAAGGCCAGATTGTTTTTGACAAGGCTCACATCAATGGCAGAACCGAACTGGGTCGTACCTGCGCCCGTACTGGTCAGGATGGAACCGGAAACGCTGCCCGACGCGGTGTAGCGGTTGAGGCCCACGCCGTTGACGTTGTTGGTGAGCGTCGCACCGGTCAGAGCCAGCACTGCAGTTGCACCGGTAGCCGAGATGGTGGTGGTGGAAGAAGAACTGGTCGTGATAGTGTATTTGCCCTGGAGCGCACCACCGACATAGACAGCATTTACGTTGCCGCCCACAGAAGTGAACTGAAGGTTGGCAAGCTGTGCGGCACCGAGACTGTTTAGGTACTGAGCCAGGTTGGCGCCCGTATCAGCGGCGGTGCTACCGGACACTACTTTACCCGAAGCGGCAGCGGTACCGGCAACGGCAGTGGTGAAGGTCACCGTTAAGCCGTTAATGGTAATCGTGTCGGCGTTGGCAGCGGCAGCGGTTTCAGCAAAGATGGCCACCGAGTTGGTAACGGCGGTGCTGGCGATGCTGGTGTTGGTGGTGATGGCAGCGTTACCCGAGATGCTGCCGTTGATCAGGTTCACACCGTTGAAGTTCGTGGAACTGGCGAGCTGATCGATCTGCTGTGAGAGGGTCTGGAATTCCTGGTCGAGGAAGCCCAGCTGCGTGGAGCTCAGTGAACCAGATTGTGCCTGAGTCGCAACGGACTGCTGCTGCTGCAGGATGCTCTGGATCTGCGCCAGCGCGCCATCGGCCACCTGCAGAAGGCTTGAGCCCTGCGATGCGACAGTGAGCGTGGTGTTGAGCGTGTTGATCTGGCTGGCGAGTGCAGTACCGACCGAGAGAGCAGCCACGTCGTTGGATGCCTGTACGATGCGGTTACCGCTTGAGAGGGCCGATACTTCGTTTGCAGTAGCGGAGTTTGCGTTCCCGATGTTCAGCTGGGCTGCAAGTGCTGCAGCATTGCTGTTGATTGATGTAATACTCATGATGATCGTCTCCTACTTGGATGCGTTAAGAACAGAGGGCTACATGCCCGGATAAATGTTAGTCACAAATTCGCGAGGAATTCAAGACCACACCGTACCACCTTACAGATTATGAATTAATAAAAGGTTAAAATGCGTTAGATGTTTGCGACGAAATAGGGCAAATATGCATTATTTAATTAATCATTGTTTTATAAGGAAAATAATGGATATTTATATTTCCCGCATACTATATATATAGGATGTAACGGCCGTACCCGGTTAAAGCTATTCCATCTGAGCGTATATATGAGCACTGCGTCTTCACTCGATCCCATATCGAATCCGCCGCCGGAAGCGGAGGCGATCTATAATTTCCTTACCGTAAAGAATTATCCCGATGCGCAGCGTCTGACGGATGCGCTGCTTGCGCGCGAACCCGAAAATGCGTTGGGCATTTATCTGCGTGGCGTCATCTATAGAAGCGAAGGCAATCTCAGCGGCGCCATCGCCTCGTTTAACAAGGCGCTTAAAATTAAACCGGACTTCAAAAGAGCCTGTCACGATCTGGCCGATACGCTGCAGCAGGCGAAGCAATTGCCGCTGGCGTTTAAAACCTACGAACATCTTATCAAGATAGAGATATCGGAAGGCGTGGACACACTGCCCGCACCGGTGCAACTCTCTAAAGAGTCCGAAAAAACGCTCAACGAATGGAACGACAAAGGCGAAGTGTTGTACAGGCAGGGCCGCGTGGAAGAGGCTGAGAAAATGTTCCGCAAGGCCCTTGCTATCAGTCCCGACTACCCGGACGTTCCCATCAATCTGAGTATCGCATTATGGCGGCAGGGCAAACATGAAGAGTCCGAGAAAATACTGATACACTGCTTAAAGCGCATGCCGAACTATGCGCCCGCGCTCAACCAACTGGGCAATGCCTATAAAGAGCAGCGCAATTTAGTGAAGGCGATTGCGGCGTACCGGCTATCGTCAGCAACGAAAGATTACCGTCAGCCACTCGTCAATCTTGGCAAGACCTATTTCGAGCTGTCGCTTTTCCCGGATTCCATTGAGGCTTATGAGCGCACGCTCAAGATAGAGCCGGACTTCATCGAAGCATTGGGAGAACTCACCTACCTGCGCCAGATGCTTTGCCGCTGGGACAGGCTGGAAGAAACGCGAAAGCCTCTCATTGCTGCAATGCAGGCAGGAGCACAGGCGGGAGAGCCGTTCATCGCAACCATCTATGCGAGCGCAAAATTGCAGCTGGAAAATGCCGTGCGCTGGACACGCAAACTCTATCCGGCGGCGCAAGGCTGGAAAAAAGATATGAAGTTGCCTGCGATCACGCGCAATGATGGCAAACTGCGCATCGGCTATGTGTCATCCGATTTGCAATACCATGCCACGCTTGCTTTGGTGAGCGAGTTGT
>Ga0207130_1176_pt1 | contig 19445 bp, 11 predicted proteins | sample Alteio_BWMinHeat_16_FD_153545 | JGI IMG/M metagenome (GOLD analysis project Ga0207130, IMG submission 153545) | Enriched cells from forest soil in Barre Woods Harvard Forest LTER site, Petersham, Massachusetts, United States -... | ecosystem: Environmental > Terrestrial > Soil > Temperate forest >... | reverse complement strand
CTGCCTTGCGCAACCGGCGGGAACGCAGTCACCCGTAGGGTACCTGCCGGAACACCTAGTCGCTGATAGAATCCGTTCGAATCAGCAGTCACCGGTCCATATTGGAACTGTACCAACCCGCCATTAATATGCTGGTTCTCGATCGTGTAGCTTGCAGAAGGAATGGCGTTCGAGCCAGTGGTGTCAAAGATTGTGCCGGAAACAGAACCCGTCGCCGATAGAGCAATGTCCAAGACTAGTAATTGGCCATCACTGAGGAGTTGCCCACTGTTGGCGGCAGTGTTGCCGGTTCCTGATCGATAGTCCGTGGCGGTCGCCACCACCGTTCCCAATGCTTCATGGCGGAAGAGATATTTGCCTTGGGCATCGGTGTACATCACGCGACGGAAGCCGGAAGCAGCGTTCGTTAGTTGCACGAATATTCCAGACAGAGCTGTTCCGCTTGCATCATGCACGGTCCCGCTTACCTGTCCGGAGGCTGGCATGGTCACGTTGAGCGTGACTGGAACGGCCGGATTAGTAAGACTATCTGACTGGATTGCATCCAGTCCAGAGTCGGAATCCTGTGCGTTGAGCGTAAACGGACCTTGCGCGACTCCGAGCACGGAATAGTTCCCCTGGGCGTCGCTGGAATTGGCGAAAAAGGTTGTAAGGTTGCCGGAGCTATCCGTTTGTGTAATGAAGACCTGCGGGCTCGGCACGGGCGTGGTATCGGTGAACGAGATTTGTCCTTTGACGACTGACAATGAGGTCTGGATATCGACGGTCTGGGTATCGCCGAGCGCGGTAAATGCCCCAGCCTTTTGACCCACCAGTGAGCCGTCCCGTGGCGAAAATGCCTGTACAGTAAAGTTCTTTTGAGTTGGCCTGAGGCCGTTGACCTGATAGGAACCATTTTGGTCGGTCCGCGTACTGGCAATCGTCGCGCCGGTTGAATCCAAAACTGTGATCGAGGCAAATTTGACTGGCGTAGTGCCGTCCACCGCAAACACATGGCCTTGCAGATTCCCGTAGAACGGGGACTGGATCACTTCTGGGACGACTTTGCCATCATCATTGACGGTTATGTTGGCAGCGAAACCGCCCAGCGTCGTCTTGCCCGTTGGATCCTGTACGAAGACACTGAACGTCCCGTCGCGGATACCGGTGTAGGTATAAACACCGTTTGCGTCCGTACTGCCATCCAGATTGAAACCATCTCCTGTGTCATGCCATACGAGCACGCCGGGGAACGCCGTGCCGTCGGGCTTTAAGACAGTTACTTGAACCGTCGCTGATACAAACAGTTTCAGGATAACGGGCTCGACATCCCCAGGTCCCTTGATGCTGCCCTGGAAGAATCCATCGATATTTGTTGAGGGGTTCCCAGGACGCGCGGCATAGATCGTAAACGAGCCTACCGGCTGTGCATACCGAAAACTCCGTACTGATTGAAAGCGTTGACCTTAGCAGCTACGGGCCTGTAGGCTGTTCCATTCTCATGTCAACCTTGCTCTTGGTATTGTTTTCCTCTCTGAGAAGCTCACTGCGCTCCCGCGCTGCGTTGCAGGTTGAGATCCTGGCCCTGCGGCATCAGCTTCTGGTGCTCGAACGTTCTTCTCGCGGTCGGCGGCTTCGCTTCCTGGCCCCGGATCGTATCTTCTAGGTTTGGCTGTCTCGCCTGAGGCAAGGCTGGCGCTCGGCGGTGAAGATTATGAAATCGGAGACCATCATCTCCTGGAGTCGTAAGGGATTCCGACTGTACTGGACCTGGAAGAGCCGAGCCCGCAAAGGCCGACGCCAGTCCTCGACCCAACCACCACTGCAACGAGAACTTCAACGCTCCGTGAAACCTAAAATTCCTGACCGGATCGACTTTCCGGTATGGACAGGAGCAAGCGGGAAAGGCGAAGTCGTGTCCGCTTCGGTCAGCCGACGACGAATTGCTTTCTTCCCACGACAATTCCGTGTTGCCACAAACTGTTCGCCGCTTTGTCCTTAAAGAATTGCACTAAGCATGCAGCAGTTTTCTATTTTGGCGAAGCACAACAGCTATTTGAATCGGACTGCAAGCAAATTCGGCGGAGCGGCGGTGCTGTCCGATTTCTTAAACGCCGTCGGTATTTGGGCAACGTCGGTGTTACCGATCAAATCAATCTTGTCTACAGTATTGGTTCCGGCCACGCTCACCCAAAGGGTGTTTACATCGGGCGCCATAGCGCCGGCAATGGGTTCAGTCGCTCCTGCAGGCAGCGAGATCAGTACGGGCGGACCTCCCTGAAGCTGGCCTACCAGCACCTTGTTGATGCCCGCCGGCAGGACAACCGCGCGAACGCCAAATGATCCCACGATCAATTGACGGGCCGTGAATGCGCCCAGCCCGAAATCAATGAAATTATCGCTGAAACTCACATTGGCATTGGCGGTACAAAATGCGCCGCTGGGAGGAGTGTTCGGTGTAACGGTTACGGTCTCCACATCAAGCCCGGTCTGATTGGCAATCACGATGGTGTCGCTGTTCAGGATGGGCTGCACAAACTGGGGAGCGCTCGTGGTGGCCAGATCTGGCTGCTGGGCGTTATTGCAAGTGGAAAAAACATTTACGGTGCTGTTGTTTGCCATGAAGATGAAAGGCCCAGACGAAAGGGACGCGACATCTTTCGGAGAACCGCCCACAGAAGTCAACGTTTGCAGTGCAAGCCCCGTCGTGAAGATATAAACAGTGCCACCGCCGCCACTGCCGGCGGCAACAAAGGCTTTGAATCCGTCGTTGTCGAAAGCTGCTGCGACCGCGCCCGGAACCACAAAGGTCTGGACAGTATTCGATGACTGGTCAAACACCCACAGCCGCTGGTTGGCAGGATTCGGCTCAATCGGAGTGCCTGTGCTGGGATCGTTGGCAGCATTCGAGAAAATCGCTTTACTTCCGTCGGGCAAGACCGCCAGAACTCTGCCCACCAGGCCCGGCGCGACCAGTGCGACAGTATTCGCCACTGGATCGAGCATTACCAGTCCGGCATTGGTTCCAAGAAACCCACGAACTCCTCCGGTGCCAATCACAATCGAATTCGGCGCGCCTGGCAGCGTGATCGCAGTTCCAGCGGTGTTGGTGTTGGTGCTGATGGGAACCAATGCGGGAGAGGTACCACTCGGAGGAGCAAACGAGCTGGTCACGAAAACTGTGGAGGGCGGGCTTGCTGTATTGGGAATGGTGACCTTGAACAGGTTGCTGTACACAGGCTGGTTAATCCCGTTACCGCAAACGGGGGGCGAACAAGATGCCACAATGCCTGCGCCACCGCCGGATTGGGCAGTCAAAGTGGTTCCTGAGACAGTGGCTGAGGCGGGATTGTCACTAACGATCAGGAACGAAGCATTGTTCAGCACAAAGCCAAGCTCGTCTTGCATATCAGCCTGCAGAGTCAGGATCTGTCCGACCGTCATGGTTGCAGAAGTCGTCGGAGTTCCCGGCGGATCGCCGTGGAGGTGCAAAACGATCCGCACCGGCATGCAGGTTCTGAAATTCGCATTGGCCGAGCTGATCCCGGAAGCGCTGGCAAATACTCCGGTGTTTCCAGGAGCGCGGGCAGTGACCAGCCCGTTGGTGTCCGCTGTGGCGACGACGGCGTCGAGTGTTCCCCAGGTCAATTGTACCTGGTTGGTAACATCAGCGGTGCCGCTGAACGCATGCGCAGTGAACTGTTTGGTTTGAGTGTCGGAAGTGCAGCCGGTGACCGGATCTACGGTGACCTTTGTGATTTTCGGGTGGACAGTGACCGGGACCGGGATGCTGCTGATTCCCTGTGCGCTCACCGTAATGTTAGCCGTTCCCGAAATCCCTGCGCCGCCGCTGAAACCGCTGCAATTAACCGGAGTGGTGAGGGAATCCCAGATTCCAGCGCAGATCATTCCGCCAGTGGAAACGGTGACTACATTCGTGTTCGAAGAGGTGAAAGTAAGGTTTGCGGACACGACGCCGTTGGCGGAATTTTCTGGAGTTGCCGTCAGTTGGGCTACGTCCCCGGAGTTCAACGAAAAGGAGGTTGGAGAAACTACGATCTGAGTGAGTGTGGCGCTGTTGCCGGAGCTACCGTTGCTGGAACTATTGTTGCCGCTGTTGCCGGAACTACTGCTACCGCAGCCCGCAAGAATCACAGTAACCAAAAACAATAAGGTTGTGAGGGCGGAACGCCGCATCTATCCTCGCTGCTGGGCTTTTGCCCTGGGGGACTTCGTTGAATTTTGAATCAGATTTTGCGCGTGACGTAGTATACATGAAGGTAATGCTGCCTGTGTAGTCTGTAGTTGCTTTTGAAGTTTTTCGCACTGAAGCGCATTACTTACATTTTCATTTGTCCAATCCGGAACATGATCTCGTCCGATTCGGAATAAGATGAAAAACCAATCAGATCTGACCTGTCCATACCGAAAACTCGGCACTAACTGATTCCATTGAATTTACTATGCGTAACCTGTAGGCTACTCCGTTCTCATGCTGACCGTCTTCCACGTTTTCTTTTCTTCCCTGCGAAGCTCCCTGTGCTCCCGCGCTGGCTTGCAAGCTGAGATTCTGGCCTTGCGTCATCAACTTCTTGTACTGCAGCGATCGACCCGTGGTCGAAGAGTTCGCTTGCGTGTTGCGGATCGTGTGTTTTGGGTTTGGTTGTCTCGCTTGTGGCAAGGCTGGCGCTCGCACGCCAGGATCTTTCAGCCGGAGACCGTCCTCTCCTGGGGCCGCAAAGGATTCCGGCTGTACTGGACTTGGAAAAGCCGGGCACGCATCGGACGGCCGTCTGAACCCCGAGAAATTCGAGATCTCATACGAAAGATGAGCCAACCCGCGCTGGGGTGCGCCGCGCATTCACGGCGAGCTCATGAAATTGGGCATTGAAGTTGCCGACTACGGTGGCCAAGTACATGACGCGTCCGCGCACACCGTCTTCGCAGACCTGGAAGACGTTTCTGAAGAATCACATGCAGACGTTAGTTTCTGCGGACTTCTTTGTGGTTCCGACGGCAAACTTCCGCCTGCTGTTCGTCTTCCTCGTGCTTTCGCATGATCGCCGTCGGGTGTTGCATTTCGGCGTTACCTCTCATCCCACAGCGGAATGGACGGCGCAGCAGCTCCGGCAGGCTTTTCCCTGGGATACAGCCCCACGCTACCTCTTGCGGGACCGCGATTCCTGCTACGGAGAACCATTTTCCGAAACCGCCCAATCCATGCACATGGAGCAGATTCTGGCCGCACCGCGCTCGCCTTGGCAGAATGCGTATGTCGAAAGACTGATTGGTTCGATTCGGCGCGAGTGTCTCGACCACGTACTCATCTTCCACGAGCGTGGTCTGCGCCGCATTCTGAAATGGTATTTCGACTACTACGAGAAATCGCGTACTCACTTGGGACTGGCAAAGGATGCACCAATTTCTCGCCCCGTCCAACCTCCGGCTCTGGGCAACGTCATTGAGCTGCCGCAGGTCGGTGGACTGCACCACCGCTACGAGCGCCGAGCCGCTTAACTAAGATCCAAAATCATAGGAAACGATTCACGAAACGCGCAGGAACCCCTGCGTGATTCCTCCAAAAGAGTCTTTCATTATTTGTCCCGACCGCGAGCATTTGGATCAAGCGATGGCAGCAAGATCGGACTGCAACCGTTATGTCGAGAAAATCTGGCCGGATGGACTTTTTGTTAGGGACAACCACTCTTGAAGTGACCCCCGCTTCTGAGACAATTCCCGTTGCGACACTTCTGAAAATTCCTTCCTGAATAGCCTCACGGAAACTCTCCGGAAGAGAAACGGGCAGAAGCTACTCTGTATTTTTTCTCTTCTTCTGTCCTTTGTTCCCAATCAGCGAGGCCGATGCGGCGAGTCGGATATTTGCTGCGAAGAAATATCCGCAGTAGGTGATTGCGCAAGCGCGTAAATGCCAAGTTCCTTCGTGACGATTGCCACCGAACCATCATGTCCGGCGACTTTCGTTGGGATGTCCTCTCTCCAAGTGGGCGTGCTGCCATCTCGCACAAGATGCAAAATCCGGTAATCCTGGGGCCGTGAAGCATCTTTGGGAAGCCGGAAGATCACCGTGAATATTTCATTGATATGCTTCGCTTTGTGACCTCGATAATTGCGCAAATCAAGAGCTATTGCAGGACCTAAAAACTGCAACCCTGGAGAAATCGCACGGGCGGAGGGTACTGTCAAGTTATTCGGCCCCTGGATCACAGCAAGAGTACCCTGCGTGAAGTAGGACATGAACTCTTGGCCGCCCACCGTGCGAACACCGAAATTGCTCAGAATTTGCGTCGGGTTGCTTCCCGCGATGCTTACAAAGCCTCCAGCCCCGATAGTATTGCTTTCTGCCATCCAAACAACACTGTGAGATATGTTGGCAGGGCAATCTCCGCATCCAGGGCCCAAGTGATGGATCCACAAGCCCGGATTCCAAAGAACCACGCCTTGCAGCTTGGGCCACAGGAGGTTTCCCGCAGTGCATGGATTGATCTGGGGAACTGGAAAACTTTGCATCACGCTTTGCGATGTTAGAGTGTTCGTCGCAGTGACAGGGCCTGCGCCAGAAAATGAAACTGCTTGTCCGGAGGGCACTGTAACACTTTGTGCCGCGGTGCCGCCCGTCGGTAAGAACGCATAGTAGGAGGCGTTCAACATCACTGGAATTTGCGTTGGAGATCCATCACTTCCGTACACGTTGGGAATGATGTAGCCACCGCCACATAACTTAGGCGTGAAATCAAGCACAGGTTTGCCGGGAACAACATACAGATACTCTAATGTTGCGCTCTGAACTTTGTTGACCGTGGCGCTAACATAGACGCTTCCAGAGCCGTCACCCCGTAAGGGCGATGGGGGTACTGTAAGGGTCGCCGACTTGTAGTCGGCTGTCACCGATCTAGGATTGACCGGTTTTCCCGGACAGCGATTACGCGGCAGACATAAAATTGAGGAGGGTGTGAAGTTTATAATCGTGGCGGCTTGAGTGCGATCGAATCCCCCTCCATGCAAGGTGGCAGATATATTTCCTGCCACTGGCCCGATCGCTGGCTCAATCGAAGTAACCACAGGGAAGACGTCGTTGGTGAGGGAAGCGGTTACCTGCGTTGGCGGCGTTCCTCGTGTCCGAAGTATGACGGTCTGAGGTCCCGCAATGGGGGATGGCACTACCGAGGAAAGGATGAAAGCACCAGAGCTGCCTGTCCGAGCAGCTACAAATGGCTGACAGCTAGTGCAGGAGACGGTCGCACTCTCCATACCGTGACCCTGCGCGTCCAATACCACACCCGTAAATGTTTCGGATTCTTGCACTGTCGGGTGTTTGGGTCTGCTCTCATCGAGTGTCGCGCTAATCTTTGCTGGGAATGGCGTAATTCCTTTAGCCGTGGTTGACAAGCCGGTCGATGGATCGGAATACGAAAATGTTACGGTGTCGCCTGGGGCGATCACAGCGACTGGAGACGTAGCTACAGTTCCGCCGGTTCCATTCGCATCTTGGCCTTTTTGCGGATACATGAAAGTCATCGAGTCTTGCACAGTGACTTGAAAAATTCCATTGAGATCTGAAGGGTTGGCTCCAGTGACTTCTACGGTGGCGCCGGATACTAAGGTGTTCGGTGTCGTCGTAGTAACAGTTACTTGGTTGGATGTCCGCGTGAGGGAAGCTATGCCGACAATTTCATTTATCGTGTTGCCATAGTCACCGATAAACCCGTTAACCGTAATATTGACAATGTTTCCGTTGTCGGACCATGTTATAGGGCCGAATCCCACTTTGTCGGGCGGCGTGCCTTCGATATTGCCGGCACTCCATGTAGCCTGTCCCGGGTGACTAATCATGGCCTGCAAATACAGAGTCTGCCCGCCAAATCTCCCGATCTTCAAATCCCAGGGAGCGCCTACGTTGGCGTCAGCCAAGCTCGATCCGCTCAAGGAAAACGTCGTCGATTTGCCGCTGCCGCTGATATTTGACACCGCAATAGTTGGTGTGGATCCCGGGGGAACACTTAGCAGTGAAGGAGTAAAGCAGGTGTTCATGCCGTTGATCCAATATGGTGCGACAAGACCATATAGAAAAGCCGGGCTTGGTGCGACACGCTTGCCGGGGCAGCTGCACAGATCAGCAATTTCATCGCAGACGCCGCCTCCGAAGACCTTCCACCCAGTGGGTGATGCTGGAACTGGATCCACTGCAGCTTCAACCATTTCATGTGTGAGCGAAATAAAGAGGCTTCCAATGTTCGAGTTGCATGTCGGATGTGTAGGGATTCTAGTTATTCCGACAGGTGACCAGAACTGGTCATGATCCGCCAAGTATTTATTGCAATAGTCCGCCGTGGCTGAAGTGGGCACGACCTGCGGAGGTAGGAAAACATTAAGGATGGTTGTGGAAGGATTGAGATCAGGATTGGCAGCAAGGACGCAGTTCGCTAGTTCCTGCATTTGTTTGTTTGCATAGTTGTTTGGCGGCTGAATTGTGGAGGGCAAAGGAGCGCAATCGCCCGCAACACTGCGCAAAAATGTTGCCGACCTCACACTATATGCAGACAAGCCCGCGAAGTAATTACTATGTGTTATCGCCTCTGTGAGGGCATCAATCCGCGCTGCGAGCATGTCTCCCTGGTCGGCTGAGATTTCATCTTGGTCCCATTGTGACTTGCTGGAGTCCCAATAAACGTTCACATACACGGGATTAGTGATGTCGCACGTTCCACCCGGCGCGCATGCGTTGCCAACTCCTTGAGCCGCGACCCAAGAAGCGCCGCCCAGCACGAATAATGCCGCCGTGATAATTCTGAGATAACACTTTCTCGCTTTTCCTGCACATGCTGTAGACGATGTCATCCATTTCCAGAGAGCGTTCGCTGGTTGCCCACTGGTAATTGTTCTAACCGTGAAGACCATTCCTCCGCATAGTCCGTCGGAACCCTTGCCGATCGTGATATTCCGATCGAGAAGGCTCAGGGTGTGATCTGGGTAATGTAATACGTTGACTGAGGGTCGAAGGTTATGAACACGGACGCTTAACATGGGTTATCCTCCATTACTGCTGCAGATGCATATGACGGCTTCTTCGCATGTTTGGGTTCTTGGTTTTACTAAACCTGTTCTCAGCTTGAATCGCCCTGAATCTTCCTGATTGGAATACCCCGAGGCGACTCGCCGCTGGACCAAAGCGCCGTAAGAGCGCTGTCCAAGCCCCCTGAGATACAACTTAAGTGTTAAGGTGTGGCTAGCGGCTCGATCTTGAGACGCATAAAGGAAACCGTTCCGCCACCAGTGCCCACCACTTCTCCGCCAAGGTTTCTAAGTTGAAAGGTGAACGGACCCTCTAGCTTGTCCCCATCTTCTTCGTGCTGGAAGGTCACAACGCTCTGAATCGTAGCTTCGCCTACCTGTTGTCCAGGGAAAAACGAGCCATAGAGCGCGGTGGGAGTATTGGTGCCGGCAAAAACATGCCGCTTGAACGTTAGAGCAAACCGGTCAGAATCGCCCAGTCGCTTCCATCTCCCGTATCCGTCGCTGAAGTCCGCCACGAGAAACGGTGGGAGAAACGGATTCTGAGAGCTATGGGAGTTAAACACCGAGCTCGTCGCCGTGAACGTTTCGCCGGGGTTGATAGCAATCAGTTCCGTGTTAACGAAACCCGGAGCGAGCGTTGCCGCGGCAATCCAGGTGCCCACAATGTTCCCTTGATGACCGTCCTGCGCGATCGCGGGCGAGTTCGCCGCTAGCGTGAATGCCGCCAACAACGCCAAGGTTAGAATCATCCGATGAAGTTTTGACTGTAGCTGCATTTTCTTTCTCCTTAATTAGTTTTCTAGTTGTGCCCAGGTTCAAAAGTGAGTAGCCCTCGCTCAGCGAGAAACCAGGGATAATCCCGCTTCACAGCGAAAGAACATGTAGCGCTGCGATACTCTTCAACCTTGGCATCGGAGTGCTGTGAGGGCAATGGACAGCGACTGGACTGTTGCTGGACTAAAGCTGTCCATGCATCACACACGAACCAAAGGGCTTAAACAGGCGAATTGAACCTTGGGTGCGGGTCTGTTACGCTTACCGGCTGCAGGCAATTCCATGCAAGTCTCCAACCGTTCTCGACGTGTAAATTTTGGTGTGTTTGAAGTTGATCTGCGGGCCGGAGAGTTGCGCAAGCACGGACTAAAAGTAAAGCTGCAGGACCAGCCCTTTGAAATCCTGGTGATGTTGCTTGAGCATCCAGGCGAAGTGGTCACCCGTGAAGAACTGCGTGCGAAGCTTTGGACAAAGGACACTTTTGTAGATTTTGATGTAGGCCTGAATACAGCCATCAAGAAGCTGCGTCAAGCCCTGAACGACTCGGCTGAATCTCCGCGATTCGTGGAGACTCTGGCCCGCCGCGGGTACCGTTTCATGGCGCCTGTGGATACGGCGGTTGGCAGCGACGCAAGTGTGGAAAACGTTACGCCCCTACAAATGCCACTGGCCAAAAAAGCAGGCTGGCGCTACAGCGTCGCAATCGCTGGGCTCGGGCTGATGGCGTTGCTGGCGGTAGCCATCGCTCGGAACATGGGCGGGTTGCGTGAGCGAATCATGCCAAACGGCTCCGTGGGACATATTCAATCCCTTGCGGTGTTGCCGCTCGAGGACCTCTCCGGCGACCCAGCCCAGGATTATTTCGCCGATGGCATGACCGATGAGTTGACCACGGACCTAGCGCAAATCAGTGCCTTGCGTGTGATCTCGCGTACTTCGGCGATACAGTACAAGCAAACCAAAAAGCCCCTCCCGCAGATTGCGAAGGAGTTAAACGTTGACGCCGTGGTGGAAGGCACGGTCGTGCGGGCCGGCAATCGGGTAAAGATCACAGCCCAGTTGATCGAAGCCAGTACGGACCGGCACCTCTGGGCGAGGAGCTACGAGCGCGATGTTCGCGACATCATTGCACTGGAGCGCGAGGCGGCACAGGCGATTGCTACTGAGATCCGGGCCCAGCTTACGCCGCAGGAGAAAGAGCATCTGGCCAGCGCCCAGCCGGTCAACCCTGAGGCCTACGAGGCCTATCTTCAGGGCCGCTATCTTTTTAATACACAATCAACGCCGGATTCTTTCAAGAAAAGCACTGAGTACTTCCAGAAAGCGATTGACAAAGACCCTAAATTTGCCCGGGCGTATGCCGGTCTGGCCGATGGCTACACCCTGCTTGGGCTTTGGGGCGCGCTGCCCCCAAGTGAAGCGATGCCAAAAGCAAAGGCGATGGCGGAGAAAGCATTGGCGCTCGATGACACCCTTGCCGAAGCTCATTCCCCAATGGCAGTAGCTCTGTTCTATTACGACTGGGACTGGGCAGGAGCGGAGCGGGAATTCAAGCGAGCCATCCAACTCAACCCTAGCTATGGCATGGCCCATCTTTGGTATTCCCGCTACCTTTACGCCATGGGACGCTTTGATGAAGCCATCGCGGAGGCGAACCGAGCTCTGGAGCTCGACCCACTCTCACTGCTGGCAAGCTGGAACCTTGCAAACGTCCTATACTTCGCGCGTCAATACGATCGAGCCCTTGAACTGTGCCGCACCGTTCTCAAGATGGACCCAAACTACGAGCGTGCCCATCATTTGCTGGCACAAATTTATATGCAAAAAGGGCTCTATAAAGAATCCAGGGAAGAATGGCAAAAGCGAGCAGCACTCGTGCCAGGGCACAGATTGTGGGATCTGAGCGGGCTTGTAATTCACTCCGAACCTTCGGGAGATAGACAGGAAGCACGGAGGATGCTTGCCCAAGCCCTGGAGGAAAAGACAAAAGAGGGGGACATGCACGGAATCATGTTTGCACATGCCTATCTGGCACTTGACGAGAAGGATCAAGCTTTAAAGTGGCTGGAGAAAGCCTATGAAGACCATGAATGGCCACTGGTTCAGCTCAAGGTCGCACCTGGTTGGGACCCGTTGCGCTCAGACCCGCGCTTCAAAGACCTCGTGCGCCGAGTGGGGCTTCCACCCTAGAGAACAACAACCAATTAAAGCAGGCAAGAAAGTGAAGCAGAAGCATCGCGATCTGTCGCAGTCATGGCGGGCCATGAAACGGATTGGATTGCTCGTGGCGGCAGTGCTGATCGGGAGTGCGGCCTGTGCCCAGACCGCGGGCCTGACCGGGTTGGTCAAGGACCAGACCGGAGCGGTTGTGCCGGGCGCGCAAGTCGTAATTTCCCACCCAGGCACCGGATTCGAGATCACAGTCCTTACCAACGCCGAAGGTTATTACACCTTCGAGCTCTTGCCCCCAGGCAGCTATCGTTTGGTGGTCAAAAAGGCAGGGTTCAAGAGCTCAGTTCGCTCCGGCATCGAGTTGAATGTGCAGCAGTTGCTGCGGCTAGATTTGACTTTGGAGTTGGGAGAGGTCACGCAGGAAGTGAACGTCACCGGGAGCACCCCTCTGCTCGAAAAAGAAACTTCCTCTCTTACTCAGCTCATCAGCCAGCACGACGTGGAGAATCTTCCGTTACTGGGCCGCAATCCCTATGCGTTGACGCAACTCGTTCCCGGGGCGCGAGTCCCTCAGTCCATTAACAACCTGCCGGCGGACAACCTTACGGACCAGTTTGTCTCCATCAACGGCGCACGCGGGTATCAGAATGAATATCTGTTGGATGGTGTTCCGAACACCAACCCCGCCCAAGAGGGGCCTACGATCTTCCCTAGCGTTGACGTCGTCCAGGAGTTTCGAGTCACCACAAATAACTACAGCGCCGAATATGGGCGGGCCGCAGGGGGCCTCTTCAACGTCGTGACCAAATCGGGAACGAATGAGCTTCACGGAAGCACATACGAATTTCTGCGAAACGATAAATTAGACGCCAATGATTTTTTCCTGAACCGCGCGGGGCAGAAAAAAGCTCCTTACCGGTTTAACCAGTTTGGTGTTACCACCGGTGGCCCCATCATCAAGAACCGGACATTTATTTTTGCCGGCTACGAAGGAGTCCGAGAGGTCCAGGGCGTTACCTTTGTCGGAACTATGCCCACGCCTCTGCAGCGACAAGGAGATTTCAGCCAGACCTTCAACGCCCAGGGGCAACTCATTCGCATCTTCAATCCTTTGACTACTCGGCCCGACCCTAATCACCCGGGCCGGTTCATTCGTGACTCTTTTCCCGGCAACGTCATCCCCCCAGGCCAGATCGATTCGGTAGGCAGGGCGCTGCTTCAATTCCTTCCCTTGCCGAACACATCCGGCGAGCCGCTAACGGGGGCGAATAACTTTATCTCGACAGCGTCGCAGACCATTCGTAAGGATGATTTTTCGATCCGGATTGATCACAAGCTGAGCGGGAAACAGCGCCTTTCTGGAGGGTTCTTCTACAGCCGCACGCCCTTGATCCGGGCCAGTGCTTACGGCAACCTCGGCTCGCCAACAATCGGCCCCAGTGTCATTACCCGCTACGCGTCCGCGCTCGACGACAGTTACTTGCTTAGCCCAACGTTAATCGCCGATCTCAGGTATGGATTCAACCGTTTCAGCACCTCATACTTTCCTGTGGGCAATGGTATTGACCTGACACGACTTGGATGGCCCACCAGCTACGCTGAGGCGCTCCAGCCGCGGTCTCTGCCCGCGATCTCGATCACCGGCTTTGGGACAGCCTCGCCCCCTAATTTTGGCCTGAGCGGCGTTGCCATGGGCAGAAGTGACTTTGGCAACTTTGGGGCTTGATACCCACACCTGGCAAGGAAGCTTGACGAGAAGTGTGGGTATTAACCTCCTCAAATTTGGCGGGGAATTTCGCCTCATCCGCACCAACGTGATCGTGCAGGCTGCGCTGGGTAACAGCTTCAGCTTCACGCCAGCTTTCACCCAGGGACCTGACCCGACGGCAGGAAGCTCGGCCTCAGGTTTTTCGTTGGCATCTTTCCTCCTAGGCACGGCGACTAGCGGTCAGGTACAAATCGTGCCAGGCGTAGAGTTGCAGGAACTCTATTACGGCTTCTATGCACAAGATGACTTGAAGGTGGCGGCCAAGCTGACACTGAATCTTGGAATAAGGTACGAATATCAGTCGCCGGTAACTGACCGGCACAACAAGCTCACGAATTTCGATTTTCACGCCGCATCCCCGCTGACAGCGCCGGGACTGAATCTCCACGGGACACTGAGCTTCGTGGGAATGGGCGGGAATCCCAGGGGACAGTGGAATCCTGACCGCGACAACTTTGCGCCACGAGTCGGCTTTGCTTATAGCTTGAGCCCTAAAACGGTCGTGCGCGCTGGGTTTGGCATTTTTTACACGCCGAATTTTGCGTATGGCGGATCGGGAGGTAGCCTGGATTTTTTCGGTCTGAGCGGGTTTTCTTCATCCACTGCGTTCCTGGGAACGGTGGATGGGATCACACCATTGAACTTCCTGCGCAACCCTTATCCTCAGGGAGTCACCCAGCCCACAGGCAGCAGTTTGGGTTCAGCCACACTGCTGGGCCAGAGCACAGCCTTCGTAGATCGTAACCACACCACCCCCTACAGCGAACAATGGAACTTGAACTTCCAAGGTGAGTTCCCTCGCAGCTTCCTGCTCCAAGTCGGCTACGTCGGCTCCCGCGGGCTGCATCTTTACGGCTCCCGTGTCTTGAATCAGCTTCCTGATAAATTCCTGGCATTGAGAAACAAACTGCTGCAGCCGGTGTCTAACCCTTTCTTTGGTCAAATTACAACTGGCCCCTTCAGCAGGCCAACCATCTCCCAGGGTCAACTCTTACGTCCCTTTCCTCAGTTTGGTGATGTCACAGCCGCCAAGTCTACCTGGGGGTCTTCAACCTACCACGCCTTGCAAGTTAGCGCGCAAAGGCGCTTTGGCCCGGGTTTCAACCTCACAGCCTCCTACACCTGGTCCAAGCTCATTGACGATGTCACGGGGGCGTTCGCAGGCGAGCCACTTTCGGGAACCGGATTTCAGGATAATAACAACCTTAAGGCAGAGCGCTCGGTGTCATCACTGGATCAGCCGCACAGGTTTGTGGTGGCATATATGTGGCATTTACCACTTGGCCCCGGGGCCCGCTTTCTGAGACAGGGCGCGGCCAGTAGAGTGCTGGGCGGCTGGCAGGTCGAGGGCATTACTACTTTTAGCTCTGGGAACACATTGGGGATAACCAGCGCCAGCAACACGACCTCATCCTTCGGCGGAGGGCAACGACCAAACTGGAACGGACGCAGTCCCGTGCTTGAGAATCGCTCGGTGAATCAATGGTTCGACACCAGCGTGTTCGAGCAGCCTCCGCCTTTCACCTTCGGCAACACGCCACGCACATTTTCCGACTTACGAAGTCAGGGCACGAAGAATTTCGATTTCTCGGCAATCAAAGACACGCAAGTCAGTGAGCGCTTGAACGTCCAATTCCGGACCGAATTCTTCAATCTGTTCAACACGGTGCGTTTTGCTCCTCCTAACACGTCGTTTGGCACGCCTAACTTCGGCGTCGTCAGTGCTCAGGTCAACTCCCCGCGCATTGTCCAGCTTGCATTGAAGTTGCGATTCTGAGCCCCAAAATGACCGATTCCCGCTAACCTGTCCCGCGCACCTAGTGTAGGACCAGGTGGTCTACCCGAGGTGGGTCGAACGCCTAGCCCATTTGACCTGAATAGTTTCTGAGAGCGGACGAGATGGTATGCGGGTACCCGAAGGTTAATTCCGTGACAACTAAAGCCTCAAGTTTCAACACGGTTCAACACCGCCTGGTTTTCCGGGTGCTGAATCTAAAGGACTTCCGCCAAGGTTGCCGAGGTAGAGCACCTGGGGCCGAACCAGATTCCAACCCCTATTGAAATCTATTGAAATCAATTGTTTCTAAGTAATTGATGTTGAACCTGTTGCAAGCCGCTGTTTGAAAGCTATTGTGATTTGTTGAAGTTGGAGGCAATCAGTGTCACAAATTTACCTACGTTTTTATGATGCTAAGGCATCGCTACAAGATTAAGACGAGGATCAATCGCATGCCGTATTGGTGACTTCACTATCAGGGATTCACAAAGCGGTTAATCGTCAAGTACGCAACGACCCTAGCATAGAAAAGGTCTCGTCCGAAACTGCCGGAGCTGCCATTTCTTCAAATCCAGATGCCGCTACCCGCATCATCGGATGATGAAGCAAGGGCTGCTGTGCAGTTGGATCGGCATCATCTCCGGCCTGCTCTCGCGCGCGTTGAAGAATAATCCATAGCACGTTACTTTGCCCCCTTAATGTCACATGGTCCCGTCTCTGGAAAGATTCTTAACCCTAGTCAGCTACGTGCAACAGAAACGGTCTGGAATACTCCAGTTCTCATGGTTTTGCATTGGGACTCATAAGGAATGACCGCATGCTCATCCCACTGTGCCAGTTAAAATTGTAAGTAATACTTACGTCTACGGAATGCCGCGTCAAGCTGTTATGTTGCAGTTGATTTTGGTAGAAGAACCAGCCGACGTGAGGCGCCAGCCCGAAATTTCCCCATATCCGCGTTTCGAGGTAGTTATCGAGAGTAATTGCATAGCGAACTTCAGAGCTGATCCTGTCTACTGGCCTTACATCGCCATCGCTTCCTATTTTGTAAGTGAGGCGGTGCGTGATAGGGAAGCGAACTATTGTGGTCCAGTAGAAACCGTTCTGTAAATTAGCGACTCCATATGAGGTAAGAGCTAATGAAGAAGATTGCCATCGCTGCAGTAGTTCTGTTTTGCGCTTGTGCACTGCATCTCCACGGACAGGCGACACCCCCGGCACCTGTCAACTGCCAGCCATCCGTCGAAGCCCAACAACCGCAGTCAAACACAACATTGAATGTTCTCTACACGTCCCGTCTCCTGGGCTATATCCGATCAGTCAAGAATGATCCGTATCCAGCCACGGCTCCCTTTGAAAATTCTCTGAACGCCGCACGAACTGCTCTGCCAGACGCATTTCTGATCGGCATGGGAGACAATCTCGCACCCGAATACGCGTCCCGCTTCGAAGGCGATAACGCTAAGCCGAGGGTAAAGTTTACCCAAGAGCAGATTCGAAACGACAATGTCGTTCGGGTTCTTTACAACAGCCACTACGATGCCATTGTTCCCGGGAAAGAAGATTTTTACTTTGGAGCCACCAGGTTGGCCGCAGTTGCCCAGGAACTGCCTGCCCTGAATGCCTCCAATCTATCTGAGACTGCGGTTTACGCTATCGTTCCACCAGATCCTAATGAACATCCTCCGCACGGGTTTGTAAGTTCTCATCCTAACGCCAAACCCTTTGATAGCGGGCATATCGTTATCGATCGTTTCAAGGGTCGGCATGCCGCATATTCAATTGAATTTGCGAACAAGGAGCCGAATGCGGGTTCTCTACGTCTGAGGGTTTGTTATGCTGACGATCCTGCAACCTGTTCGGATCCCATTCCGGTTGCAATCCCTCCCACAGATGTACATGACGGCAAGGTACTTACTTATGACCTATCAAAACTGAGCAGAAAGTTCCCCTCCGGCGAGCGCGTGCTGATGTGCTTTGATCTTTCCAGGCCTCTCGATATCTCCAAAGAGGATTGGCAAAAAGACCATGGCCACCAATATTGCCATCCCGTCTCGGTGGATGCCTCGATGTTCCCGAACTTTCCTTATCTAAACGTGCAGAATGCCAAAAAAAAAGGCAGTCATATTCGCCGCGGTTGGCTCCGATATTAAACAAAAAATTCCTGTTTACAATCGCTCATGGGAGTCGGGTACAAACCGGGCCGAAGTCCAGGTTGCCTTTTGGGAGCCCAAAGATGCAGTGCGGCAGGCATACTACGAATGCAAACTTAACAAGGAATGTGATGACGGCACAAACCTTCTCTTGCTCGCGCAAATGTCGCTGGCCAGCGCCGAGCAACTTGCCGATGACTTGAAAGACCTCAATGGCCTGAGGCTTACCATTGCCCGGGCAGACAGCGCTCCTGTTTCCCCTTCTCCCTATGCGAGCAACATTGATTTCGCTTCCGCGGGCCATTCCGCTCCCGTCATTGCAACGCACTCAATTTACAGATTGTGCACATCTGGGCCCGACTGCAGTGATCATCCTGCCGCCATACTGGATAACCCTCTGCATCGCATATCCTTGAACGCAGATGGTACTGTGAGCCACTTGCGCCGGGCCATTCAAGGTTCCGAGGACGACGACCTGAATTGGTGCAGAGTCTTTCACCTGGCCGAGCCAGGCGAGGCTAAGCTGGATAAAGACATCAACGCGAAATATTCATCAGAAAAAACTGTCGAGCAGTTCATTGTCAATCAGATGCGCGAGAAATTTGGCGCAGACGCAGCCTTGATTTCAGAACATCAGGTATACAGAGACCCAATTGCGGAAAGGGGAGACATTTCCGAGGCGGAGAGGATCGCTCGTGTGATTTGGGAAGGGGCCCACATCACGACCCTGCGGCTCAGGGGTAAGAAGCTGCGCGAGGCTTTGAAAGCAAGTAAAACAGCCCCAGAAGGCCACGCACCGATTATGTCTGGCATTCTGCCTTCCGATAATGATGGCTACTACATTAACGGTAAGCCGCTGGAAGACGTCTCGTCTTACAGCGTTATTGCCCCCGATGCGCTCGTGGACGGCGATCCCTCTTACACAACACTGGCAGATGATACCTTCCAGAAGCCGGACAACCACAGCAATGAAAACGATAAGAAGAATCAAACCCTTGCTGAACTGGTGTGTTCTAGCCTGTCACCTGCATGTCCCAGCAAGTGGGTGGACTCCACGGGTGAGGTCGGCTCCTCAACTCTCGCCACCCTTTCTTTTCCTAAGCCCACCCCCTTCACGACCTATCTGGGGAGCGTACTTTGGCCTCACCACCACGATCCTTTTTTCGACCGTGCCAACGACAAAGAGAAGAAAGTCCAGTTTCGTCCTTTGTGGTTTGCCCGCCAGCAAAAAGGCGCATTCTCCTATTCGCTCAGCAAGGCCCATCCCAACGATAAGACCACGAGTACCATGTTCGGCGGGGTGACAGATCCTCGCGTTGTCAAGGCGCACACTGAAATTTACAGCATTGATCAGAACATGCAGGTGGGCTACACCTGGCAGCGTTATGCCGTGGGAGTGGAGGATACCATCCAGTTCGGCCGCAATCGGCAAGGCAATACCAATGGATCTCCCGATGCAGTAACCCTGACATCGAACAAGGGTACAATCGGGCCGTTCTTCGAATGGACCTTCCTGCACAATTCCCCCCCTGACTTGCGGCTCATCGTCCGCCCCGCCGACTTCTCTGACAACTTCGCCCGCACCATCATTTCACTTGCTGGAGCCAACTCGACATCCTTTATTGAAAGTTTGCCAACGCGACGTACCTGGGCCTCTAAGATTGGCGCGCGCTACGAGGTCCCGCAAAGGGAAGACTCGCTGCTTGCTGACGAGGGTTCTTCCTTTTTCGAAGCTGGTTATAAGTCCACATTGACGATCAAGGCTCCGGCCGAACTTACCCTGAATCCC